>Ga0134094_1000623_pt1 | contig 42019 bp, 43 predicted proteins | sample 5_1taG_FD_94458 | JGI IMG/M metagenome (GOLD analysis project Ga0134094, IMG submission 94458) | Switchgrass degrading microbial communities from high solid loading bioreactors in New Hampshire, USA - 5_19_20_110_A1 metaG | ecosystem: Engineered > Bioreactor > Semi-continuous > Anaerobic >... | reverse complement strand
TGGCTGAATACCATGAATACCGTTCATGCCGGCCAAAACCAGGTTCTAATATCTTTTATCTCTAGCTCAAAGAGTCACTGCCATGACCAGAGGAATTTTACACATAATATTGGACTTGATCTTCAGGCATAAACCCGTCGTGCTGTGCCTATTATGCCTTGACACAGACTATCAATAATGTATATGTCAATGCATTGGCCTGATGAATATATCAACTATAATCATGAGTTTAACCGGTTAAACTTGGACCTTGACCATTGATACATTGAAATTGACAAAAATGGTGAATAGATGTTAACTTTATAACAATAAGGTTATATATAAGGAGTACAATTCTTGGCTAAAAGTTTGGTAGAAAAAGTATATACCTACAATAAAGCTTTGTCTGAACCCCAAAGGATTAAAATGATGAAAATAATCTGTTCTTCAGAAGAGGAGACTGTCTGTGTGACTGATATAGCCCGGTTGCTGAAAATATCTCAGCCGGCGGCTACGAAGCACCTTAAGATACTTTGCGATGCTGGCTTCATAAAAAGAAAGAGGGTCGGATCCAATGTCTATTATTCAGCAAACCTTGAAACAATAGAAGACTATAAGAAAGTATTGGAGTATTCATTTATCCAGGGATTCAAACCCTGCCGGTTTGACTATGATTGTGATAATTGTCCGTATAAAGAAACCTGTGCCTAGAGATTTTTTTAAAGCAAGGCATAACCATATAGTTATATAGTTAAATGATCGGAAGGTGGTCGACAATGGAAAGCCGGACAATTATTGTGGGCGGAGGTATAGCTGGATTGTCATGTGCGATGCGCCTGATGGAAAGGGGGGAAGAGTTTTTACTTGTAACCGATTTGTTAGGGGGCAGGATAAGGTATTCTGCTGAAAAAAATGTAAACTACGGTGCGTATTTTGTTATGTCCAACTATAAATATGCTAGCAGAATTGTGAACAGAGATAAGCGCATAAATCCTTTGGATGCCTGTTTTCATAATGATGAAAAAACTTGCTTTTCAACTCTGAGCTTACATACCCTTGCCAACCTGCCTGGATTCATTAGATTTTTGTCTGCTTTAATGGAATTTCGAAAACACTACGAGGTTTTCAAAGAACGCTGCTTGGGAATTCCTCAAAAGGAAGCTCTGTCTCGGGACCCCTATTTGGAAAGGCTTTATTATTTGCCAGCCGCAGATTTTATAAGGGAAAAGAGAATTCAAAAGGTAGCAGCAGATTATGTTGCCAAGTTTGCTTATGCTTGTACTGCTGCTGATATCGATACCATAACCGCATTTGATTTTTTAAATGTCAGCCTGGGAATGGTACTGCCTATTTATCAGCTGAAATTTAATCATAAAGCCATAGCTGAAAAACTGGGTCGGCATCTTATCTTTGATACCATTTCTCAAATAGCCCCAAGCAGTGAGGGGTATGTTCTTACCGGAAAATCAGGAAAAACTTATTTAGCCAGGAATATTGTCTTGGCGACTCCTGCGTCTGTGACTCAGAATCTGCTGAACCTGCCTGAAATCAGAAAAGCCTGTCAGATCTATGTCCATCATATTAAAGCTGTTTTAAAGCCGCAATACAGGAAACGAAGTCTGAATTTGTTCCCATCCGCTTCAGAATTCAGCCTGATTGCCAAGCAACAAGATGGGACCTATCTGATTTATGCCCGGAAAAAGGATGCGGATTTATCAAAGCTTTGCTTAGAATACGAAATAATTGGATCCCAGGATTGGGATCAGGCTATGTATGTTTATGGCAATGAGTACCTGGAACAGACCTGGGGTGAGGGGCTTTATATAGCCGGTGACCATAATGGTTTAGGATTGGAACCCTCTGCTATCTCGGGTATCTATGCTGCCAATCAGATCATTGGCAAAACAAAATAGGCAGTTAGCATTGTGAACAGTTCCTTGGTGGAGAGTAGAAACTTTGCGCAAATAGGGGAGGTCTTATTATATGAATCAGCCAACTGGAGCCAGAAAGCCTGCCTATAAAACTGAAGTTTGGATTCCGCATAAGAACGGGCTGGGTATAAAAAATTGGATTATTGATAAAACCAGTGCCCATAGCTACAGCTGGAAATTCTATCTCAAGGTATTCAAGTTGATAGTCAAGGGTAGCAAACTCATGAAATATCCTGTCCTGGGCAAAATCTACAAAACCTTAATGTTATTTAGCAATGAAAACCAGCATACTTCCGCCACAATTTACAATTTAAATGTGGATGTTTCTGAACAAGGTGAATCAGTTGCAGTCCCTATGGATTTGGTCAAGGATGCTATTAATCAGTCGAGTTATATTGCTTCCATGAAAACCTGCATATGCCGGGATGCCCAAAAGTGCCAACATTACCCGTTGGATGTATGCTGTTTATTCTTGAGCAAAGCTGGTAAAAGAGTTGTCTCCCACGGTATCGCTTATGAAATTTCCAAAGAGGAAGCTCTGAAACGAGTGGACCGGGCGGCTGAACTGGGTCTTATATGTCAGGCTCTATGGGTCGAGGTGGAGCAGTATATCTGGGGTTTTGCCAATGATGAAATGAACAGCTTTATAGAAATATGTTTTTGCTGTCCTTGCTGCTGCGTAGGCATTAATTTGTCCCGCAACGCAACCCGGGATGTTAAAGAGCGCTTTCGACCTTCCGGTTGGACAGCAGTTGTTGATAAAGAAGCCTGTATTGGCTGCGGCGAATGCTGCCCGCCAGGAATGTGCCCGCAGGAAGCGATTTCTGTTAATGCAGGAAAGGCAGTTATTGTGCAGGAATACTGTGTGGGCTGCGGAATATGCAGGTCCCGATGCACGCATGATGCTATTAAGATATGCAATACCGGCTCGATGCTAAGCAGTATGAAGGAATATTTCCTTGTAGAAGGCGGTTTAGATTTGGAATTCTAGCTTCTGACCTTATGGTTTTTAACGGAGGAATGACCATGCACGAACTGGCAGTAACCAAAAGCATACTAAGGCTCGTTCTTAATTCAGCCAACCAGGTAAGCGCAAGAAAAGTCAAGGCGATCTATCTGCAGATAGGTGAGTTGCGGAATCTGGAACAGGAATGGATACAGCGGTATTTTGATTATATCAGCGCCAATACCATTGCTGAAGGAGCCTCCATCAAAGTGCAAAAAGTACCTGCAGTATTTCGCTGCCAGCAGTGTGGTCGTAAATTTGGTGCCAGTTTTAATGAGGGCAGAATGGTAGTATGTACCTATTGCGGCAGTGAAGAATATTTGCTGCTTTCCGGGCGGGAGTTGCAGGTGGAAAAAATGGAAGTAATCTAAATGGAATACTTCCTCGATTAACATCATTTATATCTATCGTTGGCTTTTAGCAAACAATACAACAGCTACCCTGAAAAATTGGCATGGGAGGAGAAAAAATGAGTTTAACAGCATGGATCATTACCTGCATAGTGGGAACGGGTGCTCTTATATTTATCATCGGGATCATATACGGCCAGCTGCAACGGCCTACTGAGGAGGAGGCAGCAATGCCGTTGCCGGGTGATGACTATATATTGGCAGAGGAACGGGTTGCCCGAGGCCAAGCAGCCATTACTATTGATGCTCCCCCTTCTAAAGTTTGGCCATATTTGGAACAAATGGGTCAAGAACACGCAGGATTTTATAGTTTTGACTTGCTTGAGCGGCTCTTTGGCTTTGGCATTTATAACACCTATAAGCTGGTTCCGGAATGGCAGGATAATTTGCAGCCTGGTTTCTTTATGCGCTTCCATAAGAACGGGATAGGTATGGAAGTAGTGGAAGTGGATAAAGGCAGATATTTTACTATGTTCAGTGATTCGCGTAAGTCTCCTCGTCCAGAAAACAGAGCTAAAGGAGACAGATTTTTCAGTCCTTTTCGCAACGGTTGTTTTGCCTTTACCTGGGTATTCTATTTAACTGAGCTTCCGGGAGGAAAAACTCGCCTACTCACGCGGGCTGATCTGCATTTTGCTCCGCGCAATTTATTTACTTGGCTGTTTACAGGTTTGACCCAGATATATCCTTCCTTCATTATGATCACCGGTTTATGCAGGGGCATAAAGGCATGTGCTGAAGGTAAAAAAGCAGCTTAGTTTGCTTTACAGTTACTAATCGGGATAATTTTAACGCTTCGTAATCCTATACATAGACTCGATTATTTTGCGAACGGAACTTGATTATTGAAGAGCCATAAAACCATAATAGATATTATAGGGTTTACATAATGAAAGTTTAACCCAATGTGTTATAAAATGGTTTATGGTGAATGAGATGAAAGCTTTTCAATTGGCAGCACGAGGGAATAAAACCGAAGATACCATCATCCAGGTAACGGGACCGGCCGGCCCGGTTTTTATAGGTGAGGGTTACTGCACGATAATCGCAGGACCATGTGCAGTAGAAAACCGTGATGACTACCTTCATTTGGCTCAATTTTTAGCTTCTTCGGGAGCTCATCTGCTGAGGGGAGGACTATTCAAGCCCAGGACTTCGCCTTATTCTTTTCGCGGTCTGGGCAAAGAAGGTCTGGACATATTGAAAGAGGCCAGGTTGGCCACCGGCCTGCCGGTTATTACCGAAGTGATGGATATTCGTGACCTGGATTACCTGGTGGGAGAAGTGGATATCCTGCAGGTAGGCAGCCGCAATATGCAAAACTATGCTTTGCTGGATGAGCTGGGCAAGCTGGATACCCCTGTTTTGCTGAAACGAGGATTTTCCGCCACTATTGAAGAGTGGCTGTTGGCAGCGGAATATATTTTAGCCCAGGGGAATGGACAAGTTATATTGTGTGAACGGGGGATTCGCACCTTTGAGCCCTATACCCGCAACACTGTAGATATCGGGGCAGTAGCCTTGGTTAAAAAATTGTCTCACTTGCCGGTGATGGTTGATCCCAGTCATGCTACCGGTAAATGGGATATGGTGATACCGGTAGCCAAAGCAGCTATTGCAGCCGGAGCGGACGGGGTTATGGTAGAAGTTCATCAGGATCCGGATCACGCTCTTTCCGATGGCAAACAATCCCTAAACAAGGATAATTTCCTGATCATGGTGAATCAGATCCACAGACTGGCTGATATGGAAAAAAAGAAGCTTAACACCCGGTGATTGGAGGATATTGTTACCGGGTGTTTCTTCTTGTCATTGGTACATGCATAGCAGTACAATTAGAAAAGCAAGTGCAAGTCAGGCACAAAAAAGACTAGTTAAAGGGAGGCGGAGCATTTGTTGAGTTGGAGAAGGAAAAGTTATGTGGTTCTGATGGCTCTGGTGCTGATTCTGAGCCTGGTTGCCGTGGGGTGCAGTGGATCTAACCAGAAGGATGCCGATCAGAACGGAGGACAGAGTGCAGCTGAGTCCGACGTCATCAAGATCGGAGTATATGAACCATTGACCGGAACCAATGCAGCTGGAGGCCAAATGACCCTGGAGGGTATTGAGCTGGCCAAAGAAATGTACCCGGAAATTCTGGGCAAGAAAGTTGAGCTGGTAGTTGTTGATAACAAGAGTGAGAAACAAGAAGCAGCTAACGCTGTGGAAAGACTGATCACTCAGGAGAAGGTCAACCTGATTATCGGCAGTTACGGAAGCTCACTGTCCATGGCTGGCGGCCCGATTGCCAAGCGGGAAGGTATACCGGTTATTGGTTGTTCTCCCACCAATCCAGCCGTTACTCTGGACAATGAATACTATTTCCGGGTTTGCTTCATTGATCCCTTCCAGGGAACAGTCATGTCCAACTATGCTACCGATGTACTGGGTGCCAAGACTGCAGCTATAATTCAGGACGTACAGCAGGACTACTCAGTTGGACTGAGCAGTTACTTTGAAAAGGCCTTCAAAGCCACTAATGGCGATGCATCCATCGTGGCTAAAGTTAATTACAATACTGGTGACAAGGACTTTTCCGCTCAGTTGACGGAAGTTAAGTCCAAGAACCCGGATGTTATATTTGCTCCCGGTAACTTCCTGGAATGCGGTATTCTAGTAGCTAAAGCCCGGGAGATGGGCATAAACGTTCCGATTCTGGGCGGCGACACCTGGGAAGCCGAAGAGTTCCTGAATCAAGTGGCTAATTACAAGGATATTTACTTCAGCACTCACTTCACCGCTGAAGAGCCTGTAACCGAAGTATCCACTGTTTTCCTGGATGCCTTTGCCAAGAAGTATCCCAACAAGGAAGTCAATGCTTTCGCAGCTTTAGGATTTGATACCTATATTTTAGCCAAGGATGCTATCGAAAGAGCCAATTCCGCAGATCCCAAGGCCATTCGTGATGCTCTGGCTGAAACCAAAGATTTCAAAGGCGCTACAGGTATAATTACCCTGGACGAGAATGGCGATGCTACCAAGACTGCAGTTATCAAGAAGGTAGAGGATGGCAAATTTGTCTACGAGACCAAGGTAGATCCGAAATAATTAATTGAATTTGCGCATACTCCCCTTCAGAACTTAGGCAGAACTGAGGGGGAGTATGTCTTTGTTAAGTCGAAATAATTACACATCCTGCCTGGTCAGGAAGTTCATCACAAGGAGTGGGTTTGGTTGTCCCTGGACGTTTTCCTGCAAAACGTGGCCAACAGCATTACTCTGGGCAGCCTGTATGCCTTAATTGCCATAGGCTATACCATGGTCTACGGCATAATACGGTTGATTAATTTTGCCCATGCAGATTTGTTAATGGTGGCCGCTTATATAGCTTTTTACGGAATATTGGTATTTACCCTGCCTTGGTACGTTTCTTTTGCCATCGCAATAGTATTAACCACCTTGCTGGGAGTAAGTATTGAACGGGTAGCCTATCGCCCGTTACGCAGCGCTCCCCGCATATCAGTATTAATATCTGCCATCGGGGTCTCGTTTTTGCTGGAGAACCTGGGTATTGTAGCCCTGGGTGCCCGACCCAAACCGTTTCCCCGTCCAGAAGATTTGGTGTGGAACATTCAGATAGGTAATATATCATTTCTGTCCCTGACCATCATTATTCCGGTGGTTACTATAATACTCCTCATTATGGTAACTTACATGGTCAAAAAGACCAAAATGGGCATCGCCATGCGGGCGGTCTCACGTGACTTTGAAACTTCCAGCCTGATGGCTGTTGATGTTAATAAAGTTATTGCTGCTACCTTTGCTGTCGGCTCTTCTTTGGCAGCAGTAGGGGGCATTATGTGGAGCATGCAGTACCCTCAGGTAGATCCGTTAATGGGTGTGTTCCCGGGATTAAAGTGCTTTATTGCTGCGGTAATGGGAGGCATCGGTAGTATACCCGGTGCCATGATCGGTGGTTTTGTACTGGGAATATGTGAAGTTATGCTGGTTGGATTTATGCCCGAGCTGTCAGGTTATCGTGATGCCTTTGCCTTTGTGGTTCTGATATTGATCCTGTTATTCAGACCGGGCGGAATTCTCGGCGAAAATGTGGTAGAGAAGGTGTGAGCATGGACAGGCACGGGACTTTGAAATTTATTTTAACGCTGGTAGTTGTGCTCCTAGCCTTCGGAGCGTTGTATATAATGCAAGGCACTATGAACAGCTTTTATATTCGGGTATTAAATCTGGCCGCTATTTACGCCATATTAGCCTTGAGCATGAACTTGATTCTTGGCTTTACCGGAATGTTTTCTTTGGGGCATGCCGGGTTTATGTGTATCGGTTCATATGTGGCAGCTATCCTTACTATGTCACCTGCCAGCAAGCAAATTATTTATTATATGGTACCGATTCATCCCCTGCTGGCCAATGTGGAATGGCCCATCTTGCCTGCTATACTTTTGGGTGGACTTGTAGCTGCCTTTTTTGGCTTTCTGGTTGGCTTCCCCGCTTTGCGCCTGCGGGATGATTATCTGGCTATAGCCACTTTGGGTTTTGCGGAAATTATCCGCATCATAGTTACCAATACCATTTCTATTACCAACGGAGCCTTGGGGCTGAAAAATATTCCCTCAGTGGACAGCCTGCTGGTTTACTGGGGCTTTGCTATTGTCACTATCTTTGTGTTAATGAGGATCATTAACAGCAGCTGGGGTTATGCTTTCAAAGCCATTCGTGACAACGAAATCGCCGCCCAGGCTATGGGTATTAATATATTCAAGCACAAGCTCATGTCCTTTACGATAGGGGCTTTCTTCGCTGGTATTGCCGGGGCCCTCATGGCTTTCCTGATTACCTCTATTGACCCCACCATGTACCGGTTTACCTTTACCTTCCAGATTCTGCTCATCGTGGTGCTGGGGGGCATGGGCAGCCTGACCGGTTCAGTTATAGCGTCTATCATATTTGCAATAGCTATGGAATGGCTCCGCTTTGTGGAGCAGCCTATGAACTTGTTTGGATTGGCCATACCCGGTATCCCAGGAATGAGAATGGTTATATTCTCCATCACCCTCCTGCTGGTGATCCTGTTCTATCGCCAGGGATTGCTGGGTACCCGTGAAATTAACTGGGAGTGGATTTTAACCCGGCTGGGTATTAAAAACTCCCTGGAAGCGAAACGGGGTGAAGCAAACTAATGGCAGAAATACTTCGTACCGAACAGCTCAGTATGGAATTTGGAGGCTTGCGGGCGGTATCCGATTTAGAGTTATATATCGATGAAGGAGAAATCACCGGCTTGATCGGACCCAATGGAGCTGGCAAAACTACCGTTTTTAACGTTATCACCGGGGTTTATCGTCCCACTACCGGAAGGGTTATTTTTAACGGCCGGGATATTACCGGCTGGCGACCTGATCAGATTACAGCCCAGGGTATTGCCCGTACCTTTCAAAATATTCGCCTATTTAATACCATGACGGTTTTGGAAAATGTCATGATCGCCAAGCATGTGCGCTTGAAAGCTACCCTTGGGGAAGCCATTCTTGGTTTACCCCGCTACGGCAGGCAGCGGCGCAAGCATATTCAGGAATGTATGGAATTGCTGGCCAAGGTGCAGTTGGATGATGTAGCTTTTGAACTAGCTACTTCTCTCCCTTACGGCAAACAGCGCCGCCTGGAAATTGCCCGCGCCCTGGCCACTGAACCCAAACTGCTGCTCCTGGATGAGCCGGCCGCTGGCATGAATCCCCAGGAATCACTGGAGTTAATGGAGTTTGTCGAGCGCATACGCCACGAATTTGATCTGACTGTATTTATGATTGAACATCATATGGATGTGGTCATGGGTATCTGCCAGCGTATCTATGTACTGGATTATGGTGTAAACCTGGCCGTGGGCACACCTGAAGAAATACAAAATAACCAACAGGTTATAGATGCCTATCTGGGGGCGGTGGATGCAGATGCTTAGAATTGAAGATTTACATGTATACTATGGAGGAATTCATGCCCTAAAGGGAATAAGTCTGGAGGTACCGGAAAACAAGATTATTACCCTGATTGGTGCCAACGGAGCAGGCAAAAGCACTACTTTGCGAGCTATTTGCAACCAGGTTCCTGCTGCTTCCGGCAAGATATATTTCGAAGGGGAAGATATTACCGGATTGCCTACTGTGGATATCGTCAAAAAAGGCATTACCCTGGTTCCGGAAGGCCGCCGCATCTTTTCCAATCTAACGGTTATGGAAAATCTGCAGATGGGGGCTTATGCCCGCAAAGATAAAGCGGGTATAAACCAGGACCTCCAGAAGGTATTTGATATCTTTCCGCGTCTGAAAGAGAGGGAATGGCAGGTAGCCGGTACCCTGTCAGGAGGAGAACAGCAAATGCTGGCCATAGGCAGGGCGTTAATGTCCCGTCCACGTTTGCTGATGATGGATGAGCCTTCCCTGGGGCTGGCACCTTTGCTGGTTAAGGAAGTATTCCGCGTTATTATGGACATTCATAAAGACGGAATGACCATCCTGCTCATTGAGCAGAATGCTACCGCTGCTCTGCATATTGCTGATTATGGTTATGTGCTGGAGACCGGAACTATAACCCTGCAGGGCCCAGGGCGGGAACTGGCGGAAAACGAACAGGTCAAGAAGGCCTATCTGGGGAAAGCTTAAAGAGAATACAAGAAAGGACGGTTTGGGATATCACCTAAACCGTCCTTTTTAATGATAGGAGGTTAAGCCGCTGATGATATATCGGCAGGTATGTATTCGTTATTGCGAATTACAAAAACGAAAATGGCCGCCAATGCTCCGCAGGTGATGATACCCAAGATAGTATAAAGGAGTGGGGTACTACCGGTGGTATAGCGACTGAAAAGGAGATAAAGGGCTCCTATGGATACTACCGCACTGGCCAGAGTAAAAATCGGCCCCAGTACTGGAATTCCCGATAGCACTGTCAAGCCCAGTATAGCAACCAACAAGTAAAGGCCGGGTTTATCAGCTGTAAAGTTCCCCAGTTTTACCGGGCCAATAACCTCTCCCATGGTGTATAACTGAGCAACGGGAATCCAGGCCAGCCATGGATTGGGCAGATCGCGCCGTTTGGCCATAGTATACAGCCCCAGGGCAAACAGGATATAGAATACCAATCCCAACAGGAGAAACAGAGCCAGAAATCCTCCCAGAGCCAACAGCACACCTAATCCTTGCGCCTCAGTCATAAAACCGCTCCTTTCTAAAGAACTTACCATCATTTTCTATTATTATGCTTGAGTTTCCTGCCTGTTGTGTTGTTTTGATCCTCTAGTACGAGCTTTTTATACTTGCACCCGGTAACTGATTAATGCTATTCTGTTTGTGTAGTACGGTAGGAAGCTTCCAAAAAAATAAGTAGTATGGCAGTATGGTGGGAAAATGTACCATGTGGAACCATGGGCGTTTACGCCATGGTTTTTTTGTTTTCTCACCATCTCCAAAGGAAAAGGAGTTGGTAGAAAATGATTATTGTTATGGAACCTCATGCGATTCCGGTCCAAATCGAGCAGGTATGCAAGAAGCTGGAGGAAAAGGGTTTTCAGGTCCACCTGTCCCGGGGTGTGGAAAGGACTATAATAGGTGCCATCGGGCAGAGGACCCCCTCCACCATGGAACTGTTTGAGACCCTGCCGGGCGTGGAGAAAGTCGTGCCCATTGCGCAGCCCTTCAAAATGGCATCGCGCGAGTTTAAACCCGAGGACACAGTTATCCAGGTAGGCCAGCAAACGGTGGGCGGAGGACAGATCCAGATTATTGCCGGACCCTGTGCCGTGGAAGGACGCAGCAAATACCTGGAAGTAGCCCAGGCGGTAAAAGAAGCGGGGGCAACTATGCTGCGCGGGGGAGCTTTTAAACCCCGGACTTCGCCCTATTCTTTCCAGGGATTGGAACATGAAGGCCTGGAGATATTGGCGGAAGCCCGGGAGCTTACCGGCCTGCCGGTAGTTACTGAAATCATGGACCCCCGTTTGGTTGATGAGGTGGCCTCTTATGTTGATATTCTTCAGGTGGGCGCCCGCAACATGCAGAACTTCTTTTTACTGCGGGAACTGGGCAAAGCCCAGCGGCCTGTCTTGCTGAAGCGCGGACCGTCAGCCACTATCGAAGAATGGATTATGGCTGCCGAATATATAATATCCAGCGGCAACGATCAGGTAATCATGTGTGAACGGGGCATTCGCTCCTTTGAAAACTACACCAGAAATACTCTGGATTTAAGCGCAGTGCCTTTGATTAAACAGCTGACTCACCTGCCCATTATCGTTGATCCCAGTCACGGCACCGGCAAGTGGAAACTGGTGGAGCCTATGGCTTTGGCTGCTGTCGGTGCAGGAGCAGACGGAGTAATGGTGGAGGTTCACCAGAATCCCAGCGAAGCTTTGTCCGATGGACCCCAGTCTTTAACTCCGGAAAACTTTGCCCGAATGGTAAAGCGTGTCCGCAGTATGGTTATGGCTTTACTTGCGGCTGAGGAGAAATGATTATGGGCATCAATGTAGCTATTATAGGTATTGGTTTGATAGGTGGTTCCTTAGGTCTGGCCCTGCATGAATCTCCTGAAGTGGGCAGTATTACTGGTATTGACAATGACCATGAAGCATTGCAAAAAGCCCTGGATATTGGGGCTATTGATGAAATGGCTTCCCTGGAGGGCCTCCGGGAGGCCCAGGTAATATTCCTCTGCACTCCTCTGGAGACCTTTCCTCAGTTAATAGCTGAAATGGCGGGATTTGTTCGCCCGGGAACCATCGTAACCGATGTAGGCAGCACCAAGCAGAGAGTAATGGAGTGGATGAAAGGCCTGCCGGCGGGTGTCCATTTTATCGGCGGACACCCTATGGCCGGGTCGGAAATTCACGGTATTCAGGGAGCAGACCGCTATTTGTTTGAAAATGCGGTTTATGTTTTGACTCCCGGACCTGAAACTCCTCCGGAAATAATCCAGCAGCTAATCGACTTGCTTTCTGTAACCGGAGCCAAAATAAAGATCATGGAAGCTTCGGTACATGATCAAATGGTGGCAGCTATCAGCCATATACCTCACCTGGCTGCGGTAAGCCTGGTAAATCTTACGGAAGGGCAGCCAGATCTGCTAATGCTGGCAGCGGGAGGTTTCCGGGATACTACCCGGGTGGCTTCCTCCAGTCCCACCCTGTGGAAAGGAATACTGACCACCAACCGTTCCGCCGTGGTGGAAGGGCTTAACAAATTGATCGATAACCTGATCCAGCTGCGCTCAGCCCTGGAGGAGAATGATCATGAAAAACTGCTGTCTGAACTGATCCGGGCGCAAGCGATCCGCAGCCAGATACCCCACGGTCAGAAGGGACTGCTGCCGGTCATGTGCGATGTCATCTGTATTGTCCCGGATGAGCCCGGTGTGATAGGTAATTTGGGAAGGATTCTGGGAGAACATAATATAAATATTGTGGATATTGAAATCCTGCGGGTCCGCGAAGGGGATGGAGGCACCATTCGCCTGGGAGTTTCCAGCCTTGAAGATGGGCAAAGGGCAGTAAAAGCTTTGCAGGATGAGTCCATTAAAGCCTGGATCAGATAGGAGGAAGTCCATGCAGACGGTCGTCAATAAGGTGTCATATTTAAAGGGAGAAACAGAAGTTGCTCCGGACAAGTCCATTTCCCACCGGACAGTGATTTTATCTGCCCTGGCCGAAGGACGCAGCCGGGTTAAAAATTTTTTGGAAGCTGAAGATACCTGGTCTTCCTGTAAATGCCTCCAGGCCCTGGGATTGACCATACAAAAACAGGACAAAGAATTAATCATTGACAGTCCGGGTATTGACGCCTTGCAGGAACCGGCCAGGGTATTGGATTGCGGCAACTCTGGTACCACTATGCGCATGCTGGCCGGTCTTTTAGCGGGAAGGCCTTTTATGACAGTCCTCAGCGGGGATGATTCCCTGAACCAGCGGCCTATGCAGAGGGTCATCACCCCCCTGTCCATGATGGGGGCGAATTTTATGGCCCGGAGAGGTAACTACCCGCCTCTGGCTGTACAGGGAGGACAACTCCAGGGCATAGAGTATCACATGCCCGTAGCCAGTGCCCAGGTGAAGTCAGCCCTACTGCTGGCTGGGCTGCAGGCTGAGGGTGTTACTGCTGTTTTGGAAGAGCATGCCTCCCGGGATCATACGGAACGCATGCTGATGGCTATGGGGGCTAAGCTGGAGGTAAAGCCTGGCCAGGTCAGGGTTATTCCTGGTGCCAAACTGTCTCCCCAGGATTGGGAAGTACCCGGCGATGTTTCCTCAGCTGCCTTTTGGCTGGTGGCTGCTTCTATTGTACCCAACTCCGAGGTTTTGCTGAAAAGAGTAGGAATTAATCCCACCCGCACCGGTATTCTGGAAGTATTAAAGCAGATGGGAGCCCGCATAACCGTTCTTGACGCCCAGACGATTGCCGGAGAACCGGTCGCCGATTTGCTGGTGCAATCGGCCCCTTTACAGGCCGTGGAGATAGAAGGGGAGATTATTCCCCGTCTCATTGATGAGCTGCCGGTGATAGCCGTGGCTATGACTGCTGCCCAGGGGGTGTCGGTGGTCCGGGATGCGGCTGAACTCCGGGTAAAAGAAACAGACCGCATTGCTGCTATCTGTTCCCAGTTGGGCCGTATGGGGGCAGCCATTGAGGCGACCCCGGACGGGTTTATTGTGGATGGCAGCAAATCGCATATACAGGGAGGGACCGTGGACAGTTTTGGGGATCATCGTATCGCCATGAGCCTGGCAGTAGCAGGACTCATTGCCGATCAATCTACCTACATCAATAACGCCGAAGCAGTAAATATTTCCTACCCTGGTTTCTGGGATACCATCAAGATTTTGTCCCGCTAGGGTAATTGGGGTGAAAACAGCCCTTATCAGTAAAAAGGCAGCTATAGTGTCATTGCTGTGAAAATGGCTTTCATGTCAGTAAAAAGGCAACCATTGTGTCATCGCGAGCGCGTAGCGCGTGGCAATCTCATTCAAATCAGCCGGGCTTACCGGTTGAGATCACCACGTCGCTTCGCTCCTCGTGATGACATAAAAGGAAGCTATTTTCACAGCAATGACACATAAGAGGACTTTTCATTCATCGTGGCCTGTGCTTCAGGTGATAATTGCGAGCGCAGCGAAGCAATCTCAAAAGAGGTTCGCAGGCTGTGGAAAAGAGATCGCCACGTCGCTTCACTCCTCGCGATGACACAGCGCAGTCATTTCCACAGCAATGACACAAAAGGTGACTTTTCATTCATCGTGATCTGCTCTGCCAGCGACAATTGCGATCAGTCTGCCATGAGCGCCGTGGAAATCTGAGACCAGTTTTCCTTTCTATTACCTGCTTAGATATGATACAATAGATGCGAACATTACTGGGTGGTTTTTGTTGTATGAAGATTGCTATCGACGGACCTGCCGGAGCAGGCAAAAGTACTATCGCCAGGACATTAGCCTCTAGATTGTCTTATCTGTACATTGATACTGGTGCCATGTACCGGGCTCTGGCTCTCAAGGCCATTAAAGCTGCCATTGATATAAATGATCCTCAGCAGTTAGTGGATCTGGCCTTTCACACACATATCTCATTTCTACCCGATTCCCAAGAACAAAAGGTTATATGTGATGGTGAAGATGTTACTGCCGACATCCGTTCGCCGGAGGTGAGTTCTGTAGTGGCTCAAGTGGCTGCTCACCCGGCGGTTCGCGAACAAATGGTCCGCATGCAGCAGGATATGGCCAGGAATCACTCGGTGGTTATGGATGGCCGCGATATTGGCGAGTGTGTTTTGCCCGATGCTGATTTCAAGTTTTTTGTGACAGCTTCTCTGGAGGAACGTACCCGGCGTCGCATAAAAGAACTGCAGTCCAAAGGCTATCAAGTTAATGAAGAGGATATTAGAAAGGATATTGAAAAACGGGATTACCAGGATGCCCACCGGGAAGTGGGGGCTTTAAAAATATTGCCTGATTCCATTGTGATTGATACTACCGATTTGACCGTGGAAGAAGCAGTGACCAGGATTATGAGCATTATACAAGGGGGAGCAGTAATAAAGGATGCTCTATAAAAGCTTGCGAGTCTTGGCCCGTATTATTTTCGCAATTTTGGGTTTGAAATCCAGCGGAATACACAATCTGCCTAAGAAAGGCCCGGTAATCATTGCCGCCAATCATGTCAGCATGTGGGATCCGGTGGTAATAGGAGCGGTTGCACCGCGGCCCATCTGTTTCATGGCCAAGGCAGAGTTTTTCCAGCGGCGCTGGATGGCCTGGTTCTTTTATAGCTTGAATGCTTTTCCTGTGCATCGCAAAGCCGGAGATCGAACTGCCCTGCGTCATGCCATGGCTTTATTGGAACAGCAAAAGGTACTGGGAATTTTTCCAGAAGGAGGCCGCAACCGCAGCGAGGATTTAAAAGCCCAGGCTGGCACCGCTATGATAGCTGTCAAAACTGGTGCGCCTATTTTACCAGTAGCTTGTGTAGGAACAGATTGGTTTATTCCCTTCGGTTGGCTGCATCCTTTTGAAGTACGGATGGGAGAGCCGATCAGTATGGAAAAATACACCGGAAAAAAGGTAACCTCAGCTTTGCTGGATGAAATTAGCCAGGAAGTCATGAATGAAATAGAGAGACTTTTGCGTAAATAAAGCAGGAATTATCTATACTAATACGAAATAGTAAGTCGTATGGTCTTGTGGGAGGAGTATTATGGATATCGAAATTGCTCCCCACGCCGGTTTTTGCAGCGGAGTAAGACGGGCGATTGAAATTGCCCAGGATTGTGCCAAGCGGGACGGTACCTATTATACGTTAGGTCCGATTGTTCATAATGAAGCAGTAGTAAAATCCCTGGAGGACATGGGCATAAGTCCTATCAACTGCCTCGCAGATATAGGGGATTCAGCCGCAGGTATAATTATCCGTTCCCACGGTGCGCCTGCTCATATCTGGGAGGAGGCCCGCAGCCGGGGAATAGAAATAGTTGACGCTACCTGTCCGTTGGTCAAGCGCATCCACGATTTAGTTACAACTCTGCAAAAAGAAGGGTATGATATTATTGTATACGGTGATATCCACCACCCGGAAGTGCAGGGCATAATAGGATGGGTTGACAAAGCGCAGGTAGTAGCCAACAAGGAAGACGCCAGCCAGGTATCAAAGGCTAATAAACTGGCGGTTGTGTCCCAAACTACTAAAAATGAAAGGGATTATTTCCAGGTAGTTCAGGAATTAATACCTAAGGCCAAGGAGATCAGGGTTTTTAATACTATCTGTGCGGCCACTAGACTGCGTCAGGAATCAGGACAAAGCCTGGCCAACCGGGTTGACATGATTCTAGTAGTAGGTGACCGTCAAAGTTCAAACACGACCACTCTGTTTAAGGAGTGTTCAAATACCGGAGTACCAACCCATTTAATTCAATCAGCAGAAGAGATTCAACCTGATTGGCTTAAGGGGGTTAACCGGGTGGGTATCACAGCCGGGGCTTCAACTCCGGATTGGAAGATCAAGGAGGTAGTGGATAGGATGACAATGATGGACGAACAAGAAAACCAGGGATTAAACCAGGAGAATCAAATCCAGCAGGAAACTGCCCCAGAGGTACAGCCTGGAGAGCAAGGGCAGACATCGGATGAATCCCTTCAGGAAGAATCTTTCGCCAATATGGAAGCAGAGATGGCCGATTTTGCTTCTCCCTCACGGGGGGATGTAATACATGGCACTGTAATTGAAGTACGCGATGATGAAGTTATGGTGGATGTTGGCGGAAAATCGGAGGGTATCATTCCTCTCCGGGAACTGTCAGTGAAAGAAGTGGATTCAGCCAAGGAACTGGTTAAGGTTGGCGATGATCTTGAAGTCATGGTTCTGAAATGGGACGATGACGGAACCATTCTGCTCTCCAAGAAAAGAGTAGATGCCAAGCGGGTTATGGATCAGCTGGAAGAGGCTTTCAAAAACGGCCAGGTGGTGGAAGGCACGGTGACCGAAAGCGTCAAGGGCGGTCTGCTGGTGGACGTCGGAGTTGTAGCTTTCCTGCCGGCTTCTCATGTGGAAGATGGGTATGTGCGTAACCTGGATGAATATATAGGTAAAACATTATCCTTCAAGATTATCGAATTTAACCGCAATAAACGCCGGGGATCCCAGATTGTGGTGTCCCGCAAGGACCTGGTAGCTGAGGAAAAAGCCCGCCGCAAGGAAGAGTTTTGGAACAACATCGCTGAGGGTCAGGTCCGCAAAGGCCGGGTCAAACGTATCGTTGATTACGGTGCTTTCATAGACCTGGGAGGTTATGAAGGACTGCTGCACGTATCCGAACTGGATCACCACCGGGTTGAACATCCCTCCAATGTGCTGAAGGAAGGCGACGAACTGGATGTTTTCATACTGGGCCTGGACCGGGAAAAGGAAAGGGTATCATTAAGCCGCAAACAGCTTTTGAAGAGCCCCTGGGAGATTGTACTGGAAAAATACCAGGAAGGGGATATAATTGATGGTACAGTGGTCCGCATTGCCCCCTTCGGAGCATTTGTGGAGGTAGAACCTGGAGTGGATGGCCTGGTGCATATATCTCATTTGGCTGACCACCGGGTGGAAAAGCCCGAAGATGTTGTGAAAGTAGGACAGCAGGTACGTACCAAGATTCTGAGTATTGACCCCGAAGAAAAGCGTATCGGGCTGTCCATAAAAGAAGCTCAGAAAGAAGAAGAGCGCAAGGAAGTTCAGGAGTATCTGGATAACCAGGAATAAAGTTTTTCGAGGTGACCTTTATGCCCATCTTTGATTTTGCCTGTCAGGATTGTGGGAAAAAGTTTGACCTCATGATTTCAAATAAGGATAAAGATAAAGTAACCTGTCCTGAATGCGGTTCCTCACAGGTGAAGCAGTTGCTGTCTGTCTTTAACACTGCCAGCAGGGGGAGCAAGACGGAACTGCCATCCTGCAGCGTTGGTTGCCCCGCGGCAGGCAGCGGAGGCTGAGGAGTGCAATATTAAAGCTGCCGTTGGCAGCTTTTTTTATACCAAAACACCACTCTATTATCATTATGGGAACGGGGAAAAGGATGATATGCAGGTTACGGGAGTTGTACTCGCCGGCGGCCAAAGCTCACGTATGAACTTTAATAAAGCTTTTGCCAATATTGGCGGTAAAAGTTCTCTGCAGATTATTCTGGATAAATTCCACAAGATATTTGCAGAAACCATCATTATTACCAATGATCCTGAACTGTATGCAGGTTATACCCAGCGAATTGAAACCGACCTTTTTCCGCGGCGGGGGCCGGTAGCTGGTATCCATGCGGGCTTATATTATGCCAGTTATGATACAGTTTTTGTTATGGGCTGCGACATGCCTTTTATAGATACCAGCCTTATTGCTTACCTGGTAGATCAGCTGGGAAAATACCAGGCGGCAGTTCCAGAGATAGAGGGATGTTTGCAGCCTCTGGCAGCCGTTTACAGCCGCAGTTGCCTGCCGGTTTTTGAATACCACTTGCAAAATGATAAGTTAAAGTTGATCCGGATTATTGAGGAGGAACTTGATATCCGGGTTGTTAAAGAAGAAGAACTGGCCCAATTTGGCCAGGTGAAAGAAATATTTTTGAATGTGAATGACGCTGCAGCTTTGCAAAAAGCTCAGCAAATTGCCAGGAGGTTATTATAATCCGTAGTAAAAGAAAGGCTGATCATATCCGCATAGCATCCCGACTGGAAGACGGGCCCAGTACCAACGGATTTGAGGATATCTCCCTGCTAAACGACTCCGTTCCGGAACTGAGCCTGGCCGATATTGACCTTTCTTGCGAATTTCTGTCCAAGAATCTTACCCATCCCTTGATAATCAACGCTATAACTGGAGGAACCGATGAAGCCAGGCGCATAAACCGTTCCCTGGCCGCATTGACTCGAAAGTACGGTCTGGCTATGGCAGTAGGTTCGCAAACTCTGGCCATCCATGAACCTTCCCTGCGTCCTACCTTTTCCGTAGTACGAGAGGAAAATCCCGACGGTGTAATCCTGGCCAATGTCAGCGCATTATCACCGATAGATGAAGCATTGCAGGCTGTGGAAATGGTTAAGGCTGATGGATTGCAGCTTCATTTCAATGTGGCCCAGGAACTGGCCATGCCGGAAGGGGACCGGGACTTCAGGGGAGTGCTGGATAATGTGGCCCGCCTGGTGAAGGAAAGTCCTGTACCGGTAATTGCCAAGGAAGTGGGGTTCGGGTTCAGCCGGGAAGCCGCAGAAAAGTTGTTGACTGCGGGAATACAGCACTTTGATATTGGCGGAAAAGGCGGCACCAATTTCGTAGCCATTGAAGATCAGCGACAGGGGCTGTTTGCCCACGAATTTGATGATTGGGGTATTCCCACGGCAGTAAGTCTGGCTGAACTGCTTACTTTAGAAAAACATGTTCATCTGACGGCTACCGGAGGTATACGCACTGCCCTGGATGGGGTGAAAGCCCTGGCCATGGGGGCACACCTTATCGGCATGGCTGGGCCGCTGCTAAAACTGCTTATCAATGAAGGAGAAAGTGCATTAGAGAATTACCTGCAGGGCTTTCTGTACCGCCTTAAAGCCGGGGTGTTGCTGGCCGGCGCCAATAGTATTGAAAAATTGCAGCAAAAACCAGTGATCATATCAGGAAAAACCGCCCACTGGCTATCTGCCCGGGGTATAGACATCAACCGCTGGGCTCGAAGGGGATAAACCTTTAGCAGAAGTATTAACTGGCTTGATCCGGTACTCCTCGCCTGCAACACATCGGCAAACTTTAAGTGCGAAGGGGACCGCTCGTAATTCGGCATCCATGCCCTCAGTACTCGCTGCTCCAAACGTCCTGTTTCTCGCTCCCCTTCGCAGCCCTCAGTTTCGCCGTGTGTTGCAACGGCTCGTCGTAAGTCGCTCGCCCGGCTCATACTCCTGCTTCAGGTTAGCGTTAATTAGTGTAGAGATTGCCACGCCCCGTCGGGGCTCGCAATTATCACCCGTGGTACAGACCACGATGAACGAAAAATCACCTTTCGTGTCATTGCGAGCGCAGCGAAGCAATCTCTAACGGTGCCTGCAGGTATGTAAACGAGATCGCCACGGCACTTCGTGCCTCGCGATGACACAAAAGGAAGTCGTTTTCACAGCAATGACACATAAGATGGCCTTTTGGTATGTCATCGCGAGGAGCACAGCGACGGCGATCTCGTTACCTGGGCCTTTTTCAGTAGTCTGAAAGCTGTCTTTTTGGACAGCTTTTTTTAATTACATATTTGAAGTCCAACGGGGAAATATAAGCCTAAAATCGGCGAAAGGATGAGTGCTATGGCTAATTTCCCCTTAGGATTGATAGCCTTGGTTGTCATTTCAATTCTAATATACTTCGGAATAGCTCATCGTGCCTTGGACCGGCTGCGACTTACCGATCGTGCCGCTTTATTCTGGATAGCCGCCATTATCGTCGGCAGCTTCATTGATGTTCCTCTCGGTTCCCGGATAACCATTAATCTGGGAGGAATCATTGCCGTTGGATTAGCCATTTATATTTGGGTAGGCGCAGGCACTGCCCTGGAGAAAATACGGGCTGTTATTGCTGCCGCCGTTACCGCCCTGGCTTTGTTTTTGGCAGGCAGGTTTTTGGGAGCGGAACCGGAGGAAATCTTCGTGGATCCTATCTACATTTATCCTCTGGTAGCTGGTATAGTTGGTTACCTGGCGGGACGTTCCCGCAGAGGCGCCTTTTTTGCAGCGGTAATGGGAGTTCTGGCTTTGGATATTGGCCAATTCATCTATTTGACCACAACCGGAGTGCGGGGAAGCGTGGCAATTGGCGGTGCAGGAGCCTTTGATTCACTGATTCTGGCCGGTATATTAGCCCTGCTGCTAGCCGAACTGATAGGTGAAACTCTGGAACGGGTTCAGGGAGGCCCGCAAACTGAAGGACGTCCCGAAGAACTAGTCAAGAATCTACGTGAACCTGAACCGGAGCCAGCGCGCAAACCTGCAGCCAATGAAGAAAGGGAGCGTGATGAGCAAGATGAATAAGAAAATAGCTATTCTGGTTATTTCCCTCTTGTGTTTATTAGCTGTCCCTCCCGCAGCGCAGGGTGAACAGGAAGAGGCTCCCCGGGGTAAATACTACACTCTGGTAGATGACAACAACAATATAATCCTGCAGACCGCTATAAAAGTTCATCCCGGGGATGAGTATATCAGCAGTGACAATTCCCGCTATAAAGTGGTTGAAGTAGTGGGAGAAACGGCTCGCTGTGTTTACCAGGGTAAAGAACGTATGCCGGCCTTAAGCTATAGCTCGGAAAAGAAAGCCTGGATATTCGAGGATCAAAGTATACCGGTGGAGACTGGCAAGAAACCTACGATAGCCATTTATCATACTCACAGCGATGAATCTTATATTAAAGGTGATGGTACTGAGAGTGTTGAAGGGAATGGCGGCATCTATGATGTTGGCCGGATGCTGGCGGACCGGCTGCGCCAGCTGGGATTTGAAGTTATCTACAGTGATGCCAATCATAATCCCCATGATATAAATGCGTACAATCGCTCTCGTCGCACAGTTATGCAGTTAATCCGGAAAAGTTCACCTGATGTAGTGATTGACGTGCACAGGGATGCGGTACCAGCCAGTCAATATCAAACCGAAGTCAAAGGACAGGAAGCTACCAAAATAAAAATGGTGATTGGGCGCACCAACCCCAACATGAAAGCTAATCTGGAATTTGCCAAGCAGATAAAATCGGCCATGGATCAACAGGCTCCCGGCCTGTCTAACGGGATTTTTATGGGAAAAGGCGATTATAACCAGGATCTCAGTCCCCGTTCAATTTTGATTGAAGTAGGTTCTCATACCAACAGCAAAGATGAGGCGCAAAAAGGTGCCGAGTTATTTGCCAGTACCCTGCCGGTGGTTTTGGGTATGTCCGGTCAGGGGGGAGCAGCAGCCAAACCTATCAGTGAGGGCGGATCCAGCGGAGCCGGTACCGCCATACTGATTATATTGGTAGTAGTGGGCGCTGCTGCCGCTGGTTATTATTTCCTCAACAAAGGAGCCCAAACCAGGTAATGGATAATTATTTGATTGTCATAGTATGTGGGATAGTGGCTGGTTTTCTGGCCCGCTGGATTACGCTGAGAAGTGATTACCGGCACTATCCCACTTATCCCCATGGCCAGCTGGTACACCTGGCGGTAGGGTTTATCGCTGCCAGTTTAGGGGCCGTAGCTGTTCCGGCTATTATGAAACCGGATTTTGTAGCTGTTACTTTTCTGGTACTGGCGGCCCAGCAATTTCGCGATATCCGCAACATGGAAAGGGAAACTTTGACCAGATTAGAAGAGACCAAGCTTATTCGCCGCGGTACCGATTATATAGAAGGTATTGCTCGGGTTTTTGAAGCCCGTAATTATTTGGTTATTATAACGGCGTTGATAACCAGTCTGGTAGTATACCGGTGGGGATGGCCTTTTGCCTTTATAGCTGGTCCTATATGCATTTTTTTATCTACTCTGCTGATGAGCGGACAACGGCTGGGGGATATTGCCGAGGTGGTTCCTGGAAAAGTCCACTTTCAAGGTTCCCTGTTAATGGTGGAAGACGTGATTATTATGAATGTAGCCCTGCCCCAGACCAAAGAAAAAATACTCAAAGAAGGTATGGGAGTTCTCATTAAACCCAAAAACGACGATGCCCGGCTGACTCTGGATGCTCCGGGACAGCGACAGGCTATAATCCACGATGTGGTATCCATTTTAGGATCCAAAGTGGATATTGCCGAACCTGATTTGATGCCCCTGGCACGGAAGCAGGTGGACAAGGGCTATCTGGGACTGTTTATTGTTGCCAATGAACCGGATCTGGATTATTTAATGGAGATTATCCGCAAGGTCCCGGTTTTGGAATCAGCCCGGGGAACCGCCTTGAAGAGCTATTTTGGGCGGAAAGCAGCTGATTGAGGAAAGGGTAGATGAACTTGGATGTAAGCTTAAAAGAAGCGATCCTGGCGGTGGTGACTCGAAATCCCGCCAAGGTGGGCGGTGGCGGTTGCCCGATCTTCCTGGCCCAGGATCAGGAGGAAATGGAGAAGACTGCTTTGTTGCTGGCTCGTATTTTAGGTGGCATAGTACACGATCTGGAAAACGATGTCTTCATAATAGTGAGGCATTAATTATAAACATCGCTGCAGGGTTGGGCAGGAGTACTAGCCGACTCGCTCCGGTATTCCTCGCCTGCACCACATCGGTTTACTTCGGTGCGAAGCGGACCGCTCATTTATCTATAAAAACCATTATTCAGGAGGACGGTTTCATGCACATCATCTATCATTGTTTTGGCGGTGCTCATTCCTCAGTGACCGCTGCCGCCTTGCATCTTGGCTTGCTGCCTAAAGACCGCCTTCCCACCCTTGAGGAACTAATGGCCGTTCCTTACTTTGATAATACCGACAACAGCGATTTTGGCTCCATTCGCTTCATGGGATTGGATGAGTATAAGAATGCAGTATATGTCCTGGGGAAAAAAAGCCTGGGCGATCGCTTCACCAACATCATCCATGGTACGGCGGAAATGCTAGGTGCCCGCCATCAGGTTTTGGCGGTAAATACCATGCCCAATGTAAACTGGCTTATGAAAATCGGCGGCTTTATCTCCCGGCGGATTGGCATGGTCTTCCTGGGTCGCCCCCTGGTTGGTGTAGGTACCAGAAAGGCTTTCTTCGCTTTGGTAAACTTAGTAGAGATAACCCGTTTACAGACTATGGATAGACGGCAGGTAGACTCATGAACATTATGTTTATATCCAATACAGGAGTCCACCACGCATTGATAGCGGCCAATATCTTCCTGGGGCGCCTGCATAACCCTAATTTTCGCTATATTAAAGGTTTTTGTGATGTTGCTCATGACAAAAGCGGGTTTCCCATCTATATCGGAGAGGATAACCAAAGCCGCAAGGTTTATACTTTGGGAGTGGGCAAGGACGTGCTGATGGCCAAGAAGACCCTGGAAGATTTGCGTGATATATTGGGCTTTACGGAAAGAGAACTGGTGATCGAGCCAGTTTCCGTTCCCGGAGAGTCACTGATCAAATTCTGCAGTCGTTGGCCGAAAATACTGGGAGGAGCCCACTTGAATGCGCTGGTGTCCACTTATATACTGCGCAGGCAGTTTCATGTCATACAGAAAACGGTTGAAGACTTGCAGGGTAGGCTGAAGGAAATGCACTAATCTTTTCCAAAACTTGCGCGGCTCAGGCTTTTCATGGATAATTGGTTAGGAGATGCCATTGTCTGGAGGAAGTAAATAAGTGGGAGCCCGCATAGTAGATGTTATTGAGGACAGCATCGGAGCTGAAGTAGGGATAGAGCCAGGGGATACCTTGCTCAGTATTAACGGCATGCCTGTGGTAGATATTCTGGACTACCAGTTCTATTCCCAGGATGATCAGCTGACTTTGGAAATTGAAAAACCAAACGGGGAACTGTGGTCTATTGAGATAGAAAAGGATTATGATGAAGAACTGGGGCTGCTGTTTGAGGGATTGGTCTTTGACCGCATACGGGTCTGCCGCAACCGCTGTGTGTTTTGCTTCATAGATCAGCTGCCTCCCGCTATGCGTAAAACCCTTTATGTAAAAGATGATGATTATCGTTATTCCTTTTTATTAGGCAATTTTGTTACGCTCACCAATCTGACGGAAGATGACTGGAATAAATTGGAGAGAATGCGGCTCAGCCCCCTTTACGTTTCAGTGCATACTACTTCCGGCAAGCTGCGGCAGCAGATGATGAACAATCCTGAGGCAGCCAAGATTAAAGAGCATTTGCAGCGCCTGCAGAAAGCGGGCATAGAAGTACATACGCAGATCGTACTATGTCCGGGCATAAACGATGGCCAGGAACTGGTGAATACCGTGAATGATTTGGCCGATCTTTATCCCACAGTACAATCAGTGGGCATAGTTCCGGTTGGACTGACCGGACACCGGGAGAAATTGCCCCAACTGCGACTGGTTACTCCTGAAGAAGCCCGGGAATTAATTGAGCAGGTAGACCAGTGGCAGCAGACCTTCCGTTCTGAATTTGGCATAGGATTTATTTACCTGGCTGATGAGTTTTACGTCAAAGCCGGCGTTCCCGTGCCGCCCGCTGAGTATTACGATGATTACAGCCAGATTGAAAATGGCATCGGCTTGATCCGCTTGTTTATGGATGACTGGCAGGAGATAAAAGAGGACCTGCCGAATCAGATTGAACCAATGCAGGTATTCCTTATTACCGGGGAATCCGCTAGATCGGTTATGCAGGGCATAGCTGAGGATTTCAACCAGGTAAAAGGCCTGCAGGTTGAGGTTATTGCCGTACCCAATCGCTACTTTGGGGGCGGGGTTACCGTAACCGGGCTGTTGACCGGGTCGGATATAATAAACTGCCTGCAGGACAAATACCGGGGCAAAAAAGTAGTACTACCTGAAGTATTGCTGCAGGAAGGCAGTACCAGGCTGCTGGACAACATTACCCTGGAAGAGATAGCTGATCGCACGGGAGCGGTCATTAGGACTACCGACGGAAGTGCCCGTTCCCTGGTGGAAGCCGTTTTATATTGATGTTTACGGAGGATGGACATGGCTAAACCTGTGGTTGCCATAGTGGGACGCCCCAATGTAGGAAAATCAACTTTATTCAACCGCCTGGCGGGGGTACGCAAGGCTATTGTTGAGGATGTCCCCGGAGTTACCCGGGATCGCATTTACGACAAAACCGATTGGGCCGGGCGGGAGTTTATCATAATCGATACCGGAGGAATTCGCTTCGACGACGGGGATATTTTTGCCCGGGAAGTCAGGCTGCAAGCGGAATTAGCCATTGAAGAGGCTGACGTAATTATATTTATGGTAGATACCAAAGACGGTATCACTCCTGAAGATGAACAAGTTGCCGAACTGCTGAGAAAATCCCAGCGGCCGGTGGTTTTAGCTGCCAATAAGGTGGAAAACTTCCAGAAGCAGTTGGAATACTACGAGTTTTATAACCTGGGCTTGGGGGACCCTATACCGATTTCTGCCATGCACGGCATGAACACCGATGAACTCTTGGATGCAGTAATCAGCAAATTTGGTCCTCCTTCTCAATATGCAGAAGATCCCGATGCCCTTAAAATAGCTATTGTTGGCCGCCCCAATGTGGGCAAATCTTCCCTGGTAAATGCCCTGCTGGGACAGGAAAGGGTAATCGTCAGTGACGTACCGGGGACCACCCGGGATGCCATTGATACCCCCTTCCGCTACAACGGCAAAAATTATATTCTTATTGATACCGCCGGTATTCGCAAGAAATCACGCATTAAAGAACCAACGGAAAAATACAGTGTAATACGTGCCTTACGCAGTATCGACCGGGCTGACGTAGTATTGATCCTGCTGGATGCTACAGAAAAGGTTACTGAACAGGATAAGCGCATAGCCGGTTATGTTCATGAACAGCACAAAGCCAATATAATTGTGGTAAACAAATGGGACCTTATAAATAAAACCGGCAGTACCATGAACGAATTTGACAAGGATATACGGGAGGAACTAAAGTTTTTATCATATTCACCGCTCCTGTATATATCCGCCCTGACCCGCAAGCGGATTTTTCAGGTGCTGGATATTGCCGATTTTGTAGTGGAGCAGCATCATCGCCGAATACCCACCGCGGAGTTAAACCGGGTGCTTAATGAGGCTATGATGTTAAACCCTCTGCCCGGCGGAGGAGGAAAGCGGGTGAAGATTTACTACGGTACCCAGGTAAGCACGGCACCGCCCACTTTTGTGTTATTTGCCAATAACCCGGAGATGGTTCACTTTTCCTACCTGCGTTACCTGGAGAACACTCTGCGCCAGAACTTTGGCTTTGAAGGTACACCCATACGTTTGATTGTGAGAGCCCGCAGCGGGCAAGACTCTTAATTGTCGGGGGGATTGTGTTGTATAACCTGGCTTTAATACTCTTGTGTTACATCATTGGTGCTATTCCTTTTTCCTATCTGGTCTCCTTGACCCAGGGGGTTGATATCAGGACCCGCGGCAGCGGAAATGTAGGGGCCACCAATGTGCTGCGCACCCTGGGACCGGCGGCAGCAGCCGCGGCTTTGATAGCTGATGTGTTTAAAGGAATAGTGGCAGCCTGGATTGGTTCCATGACCGGCTCAGAATGGATGATCGCCGGCTGTGCTCTGGCGGCGGTTATTGGTCACTGCTATTCGGTGTTCTTGCGTTTTGCCGGAGGAAAGGGAGTAGCCACTTCAGCTGGTATTATTATCTACCTTTTGCCCCGGGAGCTCCTGATACTATTGGTGGTCTTTGTAGTCCTAGTAGCCCTGCTGCGCTATGTTTCTCTGGGCTCTATTACCGTCGCGGCGTTATTCCCCATTCTGACCCTCATAATGCGTGAACCTGCTGCATTAATAGTAATGAGTCTTTTAATGGCAATCCTGGTCATTTACCAGCACCGGGAGAACATCCAGCGGCTGCGCAGCGGCACCGAACCCAAGCTGGGAGCAAAAGCCTAGTCAAATTAACCGGGAGGTTTCCATGCAGCCAGTATGTATTTTGGGAGCAGGCAGCTGGGGGACGGCCCAGGCCATCCTACTGGCTTCCGTAGGTCATAAGGTGATTTTGTGGGGACGGGAAGAGGATGGTGTGCCCCAGATCCAAGCCAGTCGCCAGAACCAGCGCTACTTGCCCGGTGTGACTATCCCGGATAACGTACATATAACTATGGATATCCAGGAAGCAGTTCAGCAGGCTTCAGCAGTGGTCCTGGCTGTACCTGCCCAGACCGTCCGGCAGGTGCTGGAAAATATCGCCCCCTTGTTGCCTGGCGATACCATTATCATAAACACCGCCAAGGGCCTGGAAATTGCCACTGGCCAACGTATGAGCCAGGTGGCCAGTAATGTTTTGGGCGAGGAAATAATGGCCCGGTATGCCGTAATCTCTGGTCCCAGCCATGCGGAAGAAGTAGCCCTTCAGGTCCCCACGGCTGTCACCGCGGCCTCTGACAGCCTGGAGACTGCCCACCGGGTGCAGGATTTGTACATGGCTCCCTGGTTCAGGGTGTATACCAATCCGGACGTTGCCGGGGTGGAACTGGGAGGAGCCTTGAAGAACATTATCGCTATCGCCGCCGGCATTATTCACGGCCTGGGCTATGGGGACAATACTCAAGCTGCCCTGATAACCCGCGGTTTAACGGAAATGACCCGCTTAGGCTTGGCCATGGGCGGGGACTTTCGTACCTTTGCCGGACTAAGCGGATTAGGAGATCTGGTCGTAACCTGCGGCAGCCGGCATTCCCGGAACCGGCGGGCGGGGGAAATGATCGGGCAGGGAATGACTGTGGAGCAGGCTTTGGATAGGGTAGGCATGGTGGTGGAAGGGGTTTATACCTGCCAGATAGCTTACCGGCTTGCTCAATCCCTTCAGGTGGATATGCCCATCACCCGGGCCTGTTACCGGATCCTATATGAAAAAGTGGATCCCGGGACTGAAGTTAGTAATTTAATGAAACGAGGCAAGAAACATGAAATAGAGGATATAGTTCAGCCAGGGGATGTGACCTATAAAGTGTGATGGAAGATCATACTATGAGAGTATCAAAAAGTTGCTAAAAGAGATCGCCACGTCGCTACACTCCTCGCGATGACATATCAAAAGGCCATCTTATGTGTCATTGCGAGCCCCGGAGGAGCGTGGCAATCTCGAACGTCGAACCGCGAATAGCCTTTTTCGATAGTCTGAAAGTGTGATGGAAGATCACACTTTTTTTGTTTTCTGGTTATATTACCGGATATTGATAAATATATTTGTACTGTTAAATGTCCATGAATAAAGAGGGGTATCCGCATCGGAGGGAGGGTGCCTTTTGTAAGTCTAATCCAAGGGAGGGAAATTGCGAAGTGGAAGGTAACAACATCTTACAGGATATCGCTGAACGTACTGGAGGCGATATATACCTGGGGGTGGTCGGCCCGGTTCGCACCGGAAAATCAACGTTTATCAAGCGATTTATGGAATTGATGATCTTGCCTAATATCAAAGACATATACGATCGGGAAAGGGCGAAAGACGAGCTCCCCCAGAGCGGAGCAGGGAAGACCATTACCACCACCGAACCCAAATTTGTTCCCAATGAAGCCATTGAAATCACCACAGCAAGCGGACTGAGCTTTAAAGCCAGGCTGGTGGATTGCGTGGGTTACACTGTGGAAGGGGCACTGGGTTACGAAGAAGATAATGAACCTCGTATGGTGAAGACTCCCTGGTTTGACTATGAGGTTCCCTTCGAAGAAGCGGCCGAAATAGGAACCAGGAAAGTGATAGTAGATCATTCCACCATCGGTATAGTCGTCACCACCGACGGCAGCATCAGTGATATCCCCAGAGAAAACTATGAGTTTCCAGAAGAACGGGTCATCAATGAACTGAAAGAACTGAACAAACCTTTCATTATCCTGCTCAACTCAACCAAACCTTATGATCGGGAAACACTCAAGCTGGCGGAAGATCTAAACGAGAAGTACGGGGTTAGTGTAATCCCTATAGACGCCGCCCAGATGACCGTGGAGCAAATCTACGGAATATTAGAGGAAGTCCTTTACGAATTCCCGGTGCAAGAAGTCAATATCAAGCTGCCCCTCTGGGTGGATGAACTGGATGAGGATTTCTGGCTCCGGGAAGGCTTGGAAAATGCTATCCGTGAAATACTGAATGACGTCCGTAAGGTCCGGGACATAGATAAAGCCATTGAACGGCTCTCCGAAGTAGAAAACATCAGCTATGTCAGTCTGGAACAGATAAATCTGGGTTCTGGTACTGCTGCCATAGATGTAACCGTTCCTGAAGATTTGTTCTACCGTTGTCTCAGCGATGTAAGCGGATTTCCAGTGCAGGGAACTCACGATATCATGCGTCTAATGAAGGATTTGAGCGTGGCTAAACGAGAATATGACAAGGTAGCCTCTGCTCTGGAAGAAGTAAGAGAAACCGGTTATGGGGTCGTGACCCCGCGCCTGGAAGAGATGTTCCTGGAGGAACCGGAACTGATTCGCCAGGGCAACCGGTTTGGAGTTAAGCTCAAGGCAAAAGCACCCTCACTGCACATCATTCGTGCTGATATTACCACGGAGATTACTCCCATCATCGGTACTGAAAAGCAGTGTGAAGAATTAGTGCGCTACATGCTGGATGAGTTTGAAGAAAATCCCGCTAAAATCTGGGAGTCCAATATCTTCGGCAAATCACTGCATGACCTGGTCCGGGAAGGCATCCAGAACAAACTGCACCGCATGCCGGAAAACGCCCAGGTCAAACTGCAGGATACCCTGCAGCGCATTGTCAACGAAGGCAGCGGAGGACTTATCTGCATCATAATTTGACAGAAAAACTACATCCTGACGTACCCCATAACCGTTTTCAGCCATGTCCTGAAAACGGTTATTTCTTGCCACGCAGGAAGAAATGATAAAGGTTGATGTGATTTTTTTGCATATTATTCAAGCTTTTTGCCATTTTAACTTGAATAAGGACAAGAATGTTTGCAAAAGCTTTATTAGTGAGAGCACAGAATAGTGCTAAAAATCATGACATTTTGTGTAGAAAATAGTGGTATAATGTAAATCAAAAAAGGGAAGGAGCAATTGCAGGTGTCAGAGTTAGATATGCTAGTTATACCGGAGCAAATTGAAGATGGAGATTATGTAATTGCCACCTATTACCTACAGACAGGAAGAAATGTGGACATCGTCAAGAAGATCACTTCGATTGCCGTCGAGCAAACCACCGGTACCTGGGTGCCGGTCCCGGAAGAGACTCCCGAAGTAAGAGAAAAACATGTCGCCAAAGTTGTAAGCATCCATGAAATACCTGGTTATGAATACGAAGTGCCAGGAGGAGTTGATACCCGCCAGTGGGTATTTCAGTTAGCTTACCCGGCAGTCAATTTCGGACCTCAAATCCCCATGATGTTGTCTACCATAATCGGCAACATTTCTATGATCGGCCCCCTAAAACTACTGGATATAAAATTCCCTCCTAAATTCCTTGCTCAATTCAAAGGACCCAAATTTGGTGTTGAAGGTGTACGCGATTTATTGGGAGTATATGACCGGCCCTTGCTGAACAATATGATTAAGCCTTGTACCGGATATACCCCGGAAGTGGGCACCCGCCTGTTTGCCCGGGCGGTTGAAGGGGGCGTAGATATTGTTAAGGACGACGAGTTAATAGCCGATCCCACCTTTAATCCCCGTGAAACCCGTATCAAGATGTATATGGAAGTAGTCCGGCAGCATTATGAGGAGACCGGGCACAAAGTATTATATACTCCTAATGTTACTGACAACGCCCTGAAAGTTTTGGATAATGCGCGCAGGGCCATTGATGCCGGAGCCAATGCTATTATGATTAACTACCTTACCGTTGGTATTTCTGCCCTGCAGGGGCTGGCTGAACACCCGGACATCAATGTCCCCATCATGGCCCATCTGGATTTTGCCGGTACCATGTATGAATCCCCCATATCCGGCATGAGTTCTCACTTGATTTTAGGCAAATTGGCGCGCATGGCTGGTGCAGATATGGTGGTTTATCCAAGTCCTTTTGGGAAGTTTCCGTTCTTGCGGGAACGCTACCTGCAAATCGGCAACCATCTTAACAATCCCTGGTGTGGCGTTAAACGGGTATTCCCGATGCCCGGAGGCGGCGTAATGCCTAACTGTGTGCATGCTATTTATCGCGACTTGGGACCGGACTGCATTATGGGCTGCGGCGGCGCCATTCATGGCCATCCCATGGGCCCGGTAGCAGGTGCCAGAGCGATGCGGCAGGTAATAGATGCAGCCGTTAAGGGGATACCTTTGCTGGAAGCCGCTAAAGAATATCCCGAATTACAAGCAGCTGTTGATGCCTGGGGAGTAATGGATGAAGACGAAAATGCCCTTTTTGATATAAAGGGCTAGATTAAGGAGGTAATGCATTATGGCCAAACAGTACACTCGGGAAGAAGTAAAGGCTAGGCTGCAGCAGCAAATTGATGCGGGTAAACCCATCATTATCGCTGGAGCCGGCACCGGTATTTCGGGGAAATTCGCCGAGCAGGGCGGAGTGGACCTGATCGGGGTCTACAATTCGGGACTTTTCCGTATGGACGGTAAAGGATCACTGGCAGGTCTCATGCCCTATGGTGATGCCAACCAAATAGTTATTGATTTGGCTAACCGCGTATTTCCGGTCATAAAGGAAACCCCGATGATTGCTGGTATCTGCGGAACTGATCCTACCAGGGACATGCGCTACTACCTCAAGCAGCTGAAAGAATTAGGATTTTCAGCGGTTATGAATTTCCCCACTGTGGGACTTATTGACGGCAGATTCCGCCAGGAACTGGAAGACACCGGCATGGGTTATTCAGTGGAAATTGAGACCCTGAAGCTGGCTAAGGAATTAGGATTCTTCACTCTGGGATATGCCTTTAACGTAGAGGAAGCCCGTTTGGTTGGTAAAGCTCAACTGGATGTTCTGATATGCCACATGGGTCTGACTGCCGGTGGTTCCATCGGTTCCAAGTATGCTGAGGAAAAACTCACCCTGGAAAAATCAGCTGAGCTTATTAACCAGATGACCCAGGCTGCCCGTGAAGGTTACAAGGATATCATGATATTCGCCCACGGCGGACCGATAGCTTATCCGGAAGATACCCGTTATATTTATGAGCATACCGAAGCGGTCGGATTCCTGGGTGCTTCCAGTATTGAACGCATTCCTATCGAAGTACCCCTCAAAGAAGCTTGTCAGCAGTTCAAGAATATCCCGATTAAAAAGAAATAAGCTTGCATGCTCCCCCTGCTGCTCGTGCAGCAGGGGGAACTTTGATTAATCAGCGGGAAATGGTGAGGAAATGGCGAGAATCATTGAAGTAGATACAGCTTTGTCTGTGCAAGATTATAGTCCGGAGGCGGACAAAACTGTTTGCCTGGTAATTGATGTCATCAGAGCCAGCACTACTATCGTTTCATTTCTGGATAACGGATGTCGCCGTGTATATGCCGTAGCCGAGGAAGAAAAAGCGCGGCAATTAGGTGCTGAAAGGCAAATGCTGACCGCCGGCGAATGGAAGGGTATCAAATTGCCCGGTTTCGATCTGGACAACTCACCGGCTGAAGCCAGGAGACATCCGATAAAGGGCAGAGACATAGTCCTGTGCACCAGCAATGGTACCCGTGTTATCCACCAGGTTAAAAACTGCGTAAAGCTGTTTATTGCCAGCCTCATGAATGCCCAGGCTTGTGTGCAGGCCGGTTTGTCGGCAGCGCTGGATGCATCCTGCGGTATTACCATCGTATGTGCGGGGCAGTATGGCAAATTCGTATTGGATGATGCCTTCTGTGCAGGCTATTTGCTGCAAGAGATGGAAAAACAGGCTGAAAAACTGGGTATCGAATTGAAAGAGTCTGATGCCTGCCGGGCTGCCAAAGCAGTGTTCAAAGCCTACCCGGATGCCCGGACAGCTTTTGAGGAATCTGCCAGCGGCAAAGTATTGCTGGGAACAAAAGGTTATGAGGATTTTGAAGTTTGCCTGGAATACAACACGTCTCAGGTAGTCCCCTGCCTGCAGGTAGAGGACGACTTAATATGGTTTGTCAATTGGGAGGAACAACAGTAAACATCAGGAGGGAAGAGTATGGCGAAAAAGATTTTAGTGGCGGGAATTCTTGATACCAAGGGCGAGGAAATTAAATTCCTGAGCCAAAGGGTCAAAGCGGCCGGCGGCGATCCGATCGTCTTGGAACTAAGCGTGGGACATGAAGTGGGATGGGCTGACATCAGTTTGAGTCAGGTTGTTGGCAAGGTTGGCAAGAAACCGGAAGACATTTTCGCCTTGGATCGCAAGGGCGCTTCTGATTTAGTTGCCGAGGGAGCCATAAAACTGGTCAATGAGATGAGGGAAAAAGGAGAGGCAGACGGCATTATTGCCTATGGCGGCTCCATGGGTGCTAGTATTGCAACCCGCATTATGCAATCACTGCCCATTGGATTTCCTAAAATTATGTTGACTACCATGGCGTCAGGAGATGTATCACCCTATGTGGGTACCCGGGATATTTGCATGATATACCCCATAGCTGAAGCCGGACTCAACAAAGTAACCCGCCAGATACTGAATAACGCTGCTGCAGCCATTGTTGGCATGGCTTCCCCTCCGACTATGGAAGGCATTGAGGAAAAGCCATTGATCGGCTGTATGATGTTTGGAGTTACCACCCCCTGTGTACTGCGTGCTTCCTCAATCGTAGAAAAAGCCGGCTACGATGTTATGATCAACCACGCAGTAGGCAGCGGAGGCCGTTCCATGGAAGAACTGATCCGGGATGGCTATATTGCCGGAATTCTCGATATAACTACTCATGAAATCGGCGATGAAATGCTGGGAGGCGTACTAAGTGCCGGACCCGACCGTTTGACGGCTGCCGGAGATATGGGCATTCCCCAGGTAGTAGCCCCTGGAGGACTTGACTTAATCAATTTCGGCCCGAAGAATACTGTGCCGGAACGGCTGCTGAAAGAAACTGACCAGCCCGGGCGCGGACTGTACGAACACAATCCCACTGTTACTTGTATCGGCGTGTCAATGGAAGAGGCTTACATGATAGGTGAGCATATGGCCAAGAAACTCAACGCTGCTAAAGGCCCCAGTGTTTTAGCTGTACCTATGCGGGGTTGGGGAGCCTGCGACCTGGCTGAACCAAACTTAGAACTGGGATGGGCTGGCCCCGGACCTGGACCGGTGTGGGCTCCCGATGAAAAGAATCCCAACTGGTCACGCCGGGCCGTACGTTTTGTAGAAGCTCTCAAGGCTAATATTGATCCTAACAAGGAAAACTTAGAAGTTATCTTAGTAGACAAACACATGAATGAGCCTGAGTTTGCTGAATTACTTGCCGAGCTGTTGCTAGAAATGCTGGACGGCAAATGGAAGAAAGGAAACAAGGCTGATCTGCCCTATGTAGTACCTTTTTATGAGAAATAAGTTGTGGGAGGCAAACCATGGCTATACAGTATAAGCGCAGGGAAATTGTGTCCCGATTACGTGAGCAAGTCAAACAAAACCGGGCTTTGCTTATGTTTGGTGCTGGAACGGGTTTAACAGCTAAATGTGCTGATTTGGGCGGCGCTGATCTGATAGCGGTTTATTCCACTGCCAAATTCCGTATGATGGGTCTCCCCACTCTCCTGGCCTGGATGCCCTATGAAGACTGCAATGCATGTGTGAAAGAAATGGCCCGGGAAATAATACCGGTGGTAAAAACCGCACCCTGTATTGCTGGTATCGGTGCCCATAATCCGGCGGTGAACCTGGAACGGATAATTGACGAAATGATGGATTTGGGCTTTTCCGGTATAACCAATGAACCCTTCTGCGGGCTGTATGGGGAATTCTTCGCCAAACAGCTGGAAGCTGCAGGCATTGGCTTTTCCCGGGAGGTGGAGCTTATACGAATTGCCCACCGGAAAGATATTTTTACAGTAGGGTGGGCTTTCAATGCGGAAGAGGCCAGAATTATGGCGGAGGCAGGCGCTGATGTGATTGGTGCTATAGTTGGTGTAACTACCGGAGGGCTGACCGGAGCCAAAGAGGTCATGACCCTGGAAGAGGCCACCGAGGAGGTACAGAAAATGTGCCTGGCCGCCCGGGATGTGAATCCGGAGGTTTTCATACTGACCCATGGCGGACCTTTTGCTGACGCAGCCACTGCTCAATATTCCGTAGCCAATTCCGATGCAGACGGCTATGCTTCCGGTTCCAGCGGGGAACGCATGCCCACCGAACAGGCGGTAATTGCGATTACCAAAGAATACAAGAATATTAAAGTAAATATGGACTAGAACCATTTGCGTAAAAAGAGGGGCGGTTTTCCCTGATTGGTTTTCAGAAAAGGAATCCGCCCCTTTTTACTATCTCACTTATTTCACCACTTCTCCAGGCCAGTCTAGAATTCCCCCGAAATCATAGACGTTGGTGTAGCCCATATCGGCCAATTCCTGCGCTGCCAGGGCACTGCGGCGACCGCTGCGGCAATACACCAGGATGGTCTGCTCCTTGTCAGGCAGCACTTCTTCCGCTCTCTGCTTTATCTCGGTATCGGGAAGCAGAACGGCATTGGGAATATGTCCCTCAGCAAACTCCGCCTCCGTGCGTACGTCCAGGATGATTACATTCTCCTGGTCCATCATTTCCTGAGCTTCCTGGGCGGTTATTTTGCTGTAACTATTTTTAGCGGGCTCTTCTTCTGGTTCTTCCAGTAAACTTATTTTTACTGCTGTAATCTGCACAGGATAGCTCTCCCGGATTTCAGGCAAAGCTTCAATCTCCACTAGTTGCCCTTTCGATGGCTCGAAGGCGATTTCAAGGTTCTCCGCAAAATCAACCCGGGCCATATTAAAGCCCACATCATCAGTGGTGGTTACCACCATGCTGTTTGCCTGGACGTTTTCAACGGTGGCTTGAAATACTATATTATTGTTTAATTCACTACTACCACAGCCTGACAGCAAGAAAACTGCCATGAAAAGAATTGAAAAAACTTTCTTCATTGTTTATTCTCCTTTACATAATCAATCTTGCGCGTTATGGAGCGTAGCGAAGCAATCTCAAAAGAGACTCGCAGGCTACGAAAAAGAGATCGCCACGTCGCTGCGCTCCTCGCGATGACACAGCCTAGGCATTTTCACAGCAATGACCTGTTAGGACTCCATTTTGACAGAACAGATAATTGCAGGATCCTGGGATCCATTTTCCTCATTATACGGTTCGAGCTATTTTTCGACAATCATGATAAAAATCATGATCGCCTTCGACTTTTCCATTGCCATCCTTAACCCCTCGTGCTATAATGTCCGTGTTGCGAAGAAAAAAATCCGCCCATGGCAGACAGAGGGAATTATGGGTAAGGCTGAGAAAAGATTCTATTTGGTGCGGGAGGATATTCTCCCGGAATCGATAGTAAAAACCGCTCTGGCCAAGGAGATGCTGGCCAGCGGTGAGGTTTCAGGCATTATGGAAGCAGTGGAGCGCCTGGGTATAGCCCGGAGCACCTTTTATAAGTATAAGGATGGCGTTTTTTCCTTCTTCAACGCCGAAAATATGAGCATACTGAACATCTCCTTGCTTCTGCGCCATATTCCCGGTATCCTATCGGGGGTACTCAATTGTATTGCATCATTGCAGGCTAATGTTCTGACTATTAATCAAAATCTTCCCCTGCACGGGGTGGCCTATGTGACCATTTCCTTAAACGTGGACGAAATGTCTGTGCCGGTGGAGGAAATGCTGAAGCAATTGCAGGCTCTGGAAGGAGTATTGAATGTGGAAGTTGTTGGCAAGAGCTGAAATTAAATTGCAGGAGGGCGTTAAATGATACGAATTGGATTGTTGGGATGCGGAACAGTAGGTTCCGGAGTGGTAAAACTCTTGGAGAAGAATGCAGCAACTATTGCTCAGCGCAGCGGGGATGAAATAGTAGTCTACCGGGTCCTGGAAAGGGATAGGGATAAATGCCTGGCGGTGGGCATCGCACCGGAGCAGATAGCTAACAGCATTGAAGATATAGTTAATGATCCGGAAATAGATATAGTGGTGGAATTAATCGGGGGCATCGAACCGGCTCGCAGCTATATCCTGCAGGCTATGCGCCAGGGCAAGCATGTGGTTACGGCCAATAAGGATTTGATCGCCGTCAGCGGTAAGGAACTGTTTGAGACAGCTGAAGAAAACCAGGTGGACTTCTATTTTGAGGCCAGTGTAGGCGGGGGAATTCCCATTGTATTTCCCCTCAAGCAGTCCCTGGCTGGCAATCGCATACAACAGGTCATTGGTATCCTCAACGGCACCACCAACTACATATTGACCCAAATGAGCCGCTCCGGACGTGACTTTAATGAGGCCTTGGCTGAAGCTCAGGCCCTGGGCTATGCTGAAGCTGACCCCACTGCGGATGTCTCCGGCCTGGACGCAGCCCGTAAGATTGCCATTCTCTCTTCCATAGCCTTTAACAGCCGGGTAACCCTGGATGATGTTTACGTAGAGGGCATTACCGGTATTACCCCTGAAGACATACGTTATGGCTATGAACTAGGTTATGTTATTAAACTTTTGGCTATTGCCAAGGAAGATGATTCAGGTCAAATACAAGTGCGGGTGCACCCGGCATTCCTGCCGGTCAATCATCCCCTGGCAGCCGTCAATGATGTCTTTAATGCGGTTTTTGTCCAGGGAGACGCCGTAGGGGAAATAATGCATTTTGGCAGGGGAGCAGGACAGATGCCTACTGCCAGTGCAGTGGTGGGGGATATTATTGAAATTGTCCGCAACCTGAACCATAATACCAAGGCCCGCATTGGCTGTACCTGTTATGAACAAAAACCAATAATGAGCATTGACGAACTGGAAGTAGAGTATTATATTCGCATGAGAGTCACCGACCGTCCCGGAGTCCTGGCCGGTATTGCGGGTGTATTCGGCAACAATAATGTTAGTATAGCTACGGTTCTGCAGAAATCCAGTGAAAATGAGATGGCTGAACTGATCCTGATTACCCACCAGGTACGGGAAAGGAGCCTGCGGGATGCTTTGGCTGTTCTCAGCGGTATGAGTATTGTCGGCCAGATAAACAACGTTATTCGTTTAGAAGGCACCCAGAGGAAAGCTGTCTGATCGGGAGGTCATTAATGATAAGGGTAAGAGTTCCCGCTACCAGTGCTAATTTAGGCCCTGGTTTTGATACCCTGGGTTTGGCCTTGTCCCTTTACCTGCAGGTGGATATTGAATGGTCAGACTCAAACATCATTGAGTTTGCCGGCGAAGGTGTTCAGAACATTAACAGCCTTCCCGAACATAACTTGATATGGCAGGCCGCCCGGCGGGTATTTCAAGCTGCGGGTCGTCAGCCGGCAATGAAGCTGAGCATCCACAACGAAATACCTATCGGTAGGGGATTGGGCAGCAGTGCTGCGGCTATTGTAGCCGGTTTGACCGCAGCCAATGAATTGCTGGGCAATCCGTTGGATAAAAAGCAACTCCTGGCCTTGGCCGTTGACATGGAAGGCCATCCCGATAATGTTGTTCCCGCCCTAATAGGTGGATTGACGGTAGCCATGGAGGACAATAATGAGGTATACTGCCAGAAGGTTGACTTTCCTGAGGATATCAGCGTGGTAGTAGTGGTGCCGGAATTCGAGCTGTCAACGGAAGTATCCCGCTCGGTACTTCCTCAGCAAATCGATCTGAAAGTTACCGTCAACAATCTGCAGAGAGCTTGTTTCCTGCTGGCCAGTCTTCATAATCGAGATTTCAGCAACCTGGACAAAGCCATGGATGATCAGATTTACCAACCCCTGCGCAAGCAGTTTATACCTGGTTTTGATCAGGTAATAAATGCGGCCAGAAGCCATGGGGCTATGGGAACTGCTCTGAGTGGGGCCGGACCTTCTATGCTTGCCTTCTGTTCCGCCGGGGAGCAGGAACGGGTAGCTCAGGCCATGCAGGAAGCCTTCCGGAATGCCCAGGTAAAGAGCCGGGTCTTTTATTTGCAGGCAGACAATAAGGGAACAGAGATTCAAATAATATAAATATATTGGTGTAAATTAACTGGGGAGTGAGAAGTTTGAGTTTGATAGTGGCAAAGTTCGGAGGAAGTTCGGTAGCGTCCATGGAGCGCATCAGAAATGTGGCAGTAAAGGTCAAACGTATGAAAGAGGAGGGTAAACAAGTAGTCGTGGTTGTTTCCGCCATGGGAGACACTACCGATGACCTTATAGAACTGGCCAAACAGACAGGACCCGAGCTTAGCAGCCGGGAAATGGATATGCTTCTGGCTACTGGGGAGCAGCAATCAGCAGCATTGCTGGCTTTAACCTTAAACAATATGAATTGCAAGGCAGTATCCTTGACTGGTTGGCAGGCCGGGGTGCAAAGCGATGCCAACTACAGCAAGTCACGCATTACCAATATAGAGCCCCGGAGGATTCTCCATGAACTGGAACAGGGAAATGTGGTAGTAGTAGCCGGGTTCCAAGGCATATCCCCGGAAGGGGATATCACCACTCTGGGCCGGGGCGGCTCTGATACCAGTGCCGTAGCCCTGGCAGCAGCTTTAGATGCCGAACGCTGCATGATTTTCACCGATGTTAAAGGTGTTTATACTGCTGACCCCCGTATTGTACCCGAAGCTCGCCAGCTGTCCGTTATTTCTTATGACGAGATGCTGGAATTGGCCAGCCTGGGAGCGGTGGTCATGCAGCCCCGGGCCGTTGAGTTTGCTATGCTCTACGGAGTCGATGTGGAAGTATTAAGCAGTTTTGAAGATCATTCCGGGACCATTATTACGGAGGTTGGAAATATGGAAAAACAGAGGATTGTAACTGGTGTTGCCCATGATTTAAACTGTACCCGCTTTGCTATTTTTGACGTGCCTGACCGACCCGGTATTGCCAAAACCCTGTTCAGAGGTTTGGCCGATGCAGGGATAAATGTGGATATGGTTATTCAAAGTGCCATGCGGGACAACCGCAACGATATTGCTTTTACTATCGAGGAAAATGACCTGCAAAAGGCCATTCCGGTAGTGGAAAAGCTGGTGCAGGAGATCGGCGCCTCTGGGATGTTTTGTGGAAATGAGGTAGGCAAAGTCTCAATAGTAGGCGCAGGCATGCAGAGCAATCCCGGTGTAGCCGCCGATATGTTTGAGGCTTTGGCTGATGAGAATATCAATATTCACATGATAAGCACTTCGGAAATCAAAATATCCTGCATTATTGATGAGGACCGGATCCAGGATGCGGTTAGGGCTTTACATAAGAAGTTTGGCTTGGAAAATATTGAATAACCCTCAAAAATGGCAGGTTTAACAGTTATTGCTGTGGGAGAGTATTAGTCAGGCAAAGAGATTATTAAAAAGGTAAATTTAAGAGGTGACAGGAAATGAAGTATGTACACACTAACATCATTGCCCGGGATTGGAGAAGCCTAACCCAGTTCTATATCGATGTTTTTGAATGCCAGGTGGCCCCACCGGAACGGGACCTGCATGGAACCTGGGCTGATCAGTTAACTGGCATCAATAATGTCCGCATCCGCGGGGCTCACTTACGGTTACCTGGTTATACCAATGGGCCTACCCTGGAAATATTCCAGTATGAACCCAAGGCTGAAGGGGAAAATGAGCCTGCAGTAAATCGTCCTGGTTATTCTCACATAGCTTTTGAGGTGGATTCAGTAGAGGAAGTGTTGGAAAAGCTGCTGCAGCATGGAGGCCAGAAACTAGGAGAAGTGATACATAACCAGGTACCGGGTGTAGGTACCCTGACCGCCGTATATGCCCGGGATCCGGAAGGAAACATAATTGAGATTATGCACTGGGATCGTTAGCAGATAAGAGAATTCATGCTTTTCTTAGCTAAAAAGGGCTGGAAATGCCTGGCTTACCCAAGTCAAGGCCTGTCAATAGTCAGCGAAAATGTCACCCCTTTACCTGGATAACTGAGCAGCAGAAATGTCACCCCTGTTTGTTTTGGAATAAAACATTCTGGTATAGCCAAACCAAGGGGATTTGTTTTTAG
>Ga0134094_1000622_pt1 | contig 42034 bp, 34 predicted proteins | sample 5_1taG_FD_94458 | JGI IMG/M metagenome (GOLD analysis project Ga0134094, IMG submission 94458) | Switchgrass degrading microbial communities from high solid loading bioreactors in New Hampshire, USA - 5_19_20_110_A1 metaG | ecosystem: Engineered > Bioreactor > Semi-continuous > Anaerobic >... | reverse complement strand
TGGGTGACCACCAGCATGGTCAGCCCCGTGGTGGCAAGGTCGCGCATGACCTTCAGCACCTCGCCCACCATTTCGGGGTCCAGGGCGCTGGTGGGCTCGTCAAACAGCAGCACTTCGGGGTCCATGGCCAAAGCCCTCGCGATGGCGACGCGCTGCTTCTGCCCGCCGGAAAGCTGGTGCGGCCGGGCGCTGACGTACTGTTCCATGCCCACCTTGTCCAGATACATGCGGGCGGTCTTCTCGGCCTCCTCCCGGCTTCTGCCCAGCACCTTCACCTGGCCGATGATGCAGTTCTCCAGCGCGGTCATGTTGCTGAACAGGTTGAACTGCTGGAACACCATGCCCACCTTGGCGCGGTATTTGGAAAGGGAGAATCCCGGCGTCAGCACGCTTTCGCCGTGGAAGAGGATCTCGCCGCCGGAGGGCGTCTCCAGCAGATTGATGCAGCGCAGAAGCGTGGACTTGCCCGAGCCCGAAGCGCCGATGATGCACACGACCTCGCCCCCGGCTGCGGAAAAGTCGATGTCCTTCAGCACCTGATGGCCGCCGAAGGTCTTTTGCAGGTGGCGGACCTCGATGACGCTGCCCATTCACTCCGCCTCCTCTCTGACTTTGATTTCCCCTTCGGGCACGGTCTGGGAGCCGTGGATGGTGTAGTGCTTCGGGCCGTCCATCCGCCGTTCCAGCCAGAGCAGCAGGCGGGTGACGGTGAAGGTCATCACGAAGTACACCGCGCAGGCGATGACGAAGGACTCGAAAAAGCGCATATAGGTGCCCGCGGCGCTCTTGGCGGTGAAGAACACCTCGGCGACGGAGATGACGGACAGCACCGAGCTGTCCTTGATGTTCACCACGAACTCGTTGCCGATGCTGGGCAGAATGTTGCGGATGGCCTGGGGCAGCACCACGCTGGTCATGGTCTGCCAGTGGGTCATGCCGATGGAAAGGGCGCCCTCGGTCTGGCCTTTGTCCACCGAAAGCACGCCGCCGCGCACGATTTCCGCCATGTAGGCGCCGGTGTTGATGGAGATGATGAACATGCCCACGTACAGCGCGTAGTCCGCCGAAACGGTGGGGAACACGCCGTAGTAGATCACCACCGCCTGCACCATCATGGGCGTGCTGCGGAACAGCTCAATGTAGGCGATGAAGATGCCCCGCAGCACCTTCAGGCCGGCGCGTTTGAAAAAGCTGTCCGTGTTCCGCACGGGGATGGTGCGCACGATGGCGATGAGCAAACCGATCAGAAAACCCGCCGCAGTACCGACGACGGCCAGCAGAAGGGTGCTGGCCGCGCCGCTGAGGAACAGGGAGCCGTATTTCTGGGCGATGAACGCAACGCCGCCCCAAAAGGATTGTGGCATGGTTTACCTCGTCTGCAAGGAATGTTTCAAAGGAAATCGCGTCACTCCTCGGTGACAGGCTGGTTGTCCAGCGCCGCCTGCATCAGGCTCTCGCGCTCCTCCTGGCTGATGGACTTCAAAGCTTCGTTGATGCCCGCGAGCAGCTCGGCGCTGCCCTTTTTCACGGCGACGGAGATGGCCACGTCCTCCTTGGAGGTCACAAAGCCATTGCCTTCGGAAAACTCCACATAGGTCAGTTCGGGGTTGGACGCCATGGCGGAAACCGCGCCGGGGCGCTCGGAAATGTATCCGTCGATTTTGCCGCTCTTCAGGGCGACGATCATCGCCGGGAAGGTCTCCATGGCGGTCTGCTTCTCAACGCCCGGGATCTGGTCGATGACGGTATAGTGGAAAGTGCTCAGCTGGGCGGTGATCTTCGCGCCGGAAAAATCGGCAAGGCTGGTCGCCGAGGCGTACGGGCCGTCCTTTCGGACGACGATCACCAGCTCGGATTCATAGTAGGGGTCCGAAAAGTCCACGCTCTCCGCGCGCTCCGCGGTGGGGGACATGCCGGCGATGATGGCGTCGATCTTGCCGCTGTTCAGGGCGGGGATCAGGCCTTCCCACTCGGTCTTGACGATGACCAGCTCCCGTCCCAGGGCGTCCGCCAGCCGCTTGGCGATCTCCACGTCGTACCCGCCTGCGTAGCCGCCGCTGCTGATGGGCACCGCGCCGTTGGAATCGTCCAGCTGGGTCCAGTTGAAGGGCGCGTAGTTGCACTCCATCCCCACCCGGAGCACCTGCTTGTCCGCGGAGCCTTCCGGCGCGCCGCAGGCGGCGAAACTCAGCGCAAGGGCGAGAACGAGGGCGCTTGCCAGAGTCTTTTTCATGTTCGGCCTCCTCTTATTGATAAAATGAATATTTATACCGTTTGTTCGGTATTTTCTCATTTCACGGGCCTTTCGTCAATAGGAAAGTATGGATTTTTTCATGCATTTCTCATGCATGACGCATGCATGCCATCATTTGGCGGAAAAAATTTTGGATTTTAGCAAAATAACGCTTTACTAAATTAGCAAAATGAATTATAATAAAGTCAACTCAAATGCAAATTATGATTCTATTGGAGGTGCAACATGAAACGCGCGCTTGCTTTGCTGCTGACGGCGATGGTAGCCCTGACCGTGCTGGCCGGCTGTTCCGGCACCGCCTCGGGCGGGGAGCAGAAGGATACCTCGCTGGAAGAGATCATGGAAAAAGGCTACTTCATCGTCGGGCTGGACGACGCCTTCCCGCCGATGGGTTACCGGGACGAGAACGGCGAAATCGTGGGGTTTGACATTGACCTCGCCAAGGCCGTCGCCAAGCAGATGGGCATCGAGGTGAAGTTCCAGCCGGTGGTGTGGGAGAACATCGCCCTGGAAGTGGCCAACGGCAACGTGGACGTCATCTGGAACGGCTGCACCATCACCGAGGAGCGCAAAGAGGTCTTCGACTTCTCCAAGCCCTACATGGAAAACGCCCAGGTGGTCATCGTGCTCAAGGATGCGCCCTATCAGACGCTTTCGGATCTTTCCGGCAAGCAGATCGGCGTGCAGGACGGCTCCTCAGCCCAGCTGGCCATTGAGAGCAATCAGGAGTTCGCCTCCTCCATCAAGGGCATCACGGGGTATCCCACCAACGACAAGGCGCTGATGGACCTCGTCGCCGGCCGCGTGGACGCGGTGGTGGCGGACGTGACGGTGTACGGCTACTATTACGGCATCGACCCGAACACCTACCGCAAGCTGGACGAGGAACTGGGTTATGAGGAGTTCGGCATCGCCTTCGCCAAGGACGCGGACGCCTTCCGCGAGGCGCTGCAGAAAGCGCTGGACGAGGTCATCTCCAACGGCACCGCGAAGCAGATCTCCGAAAAGTGGTTCGGGTACGACGTGACCATGAAGTAAACCGCTGGGAACGAAAACAAGCAAGCAAAAAAGCAGGAAAGGAATGCGCAGGGGGCGCGGTCGCCGCGTTCCCCTGCGGCGCTGTAAGAAGGAAGACGCATGATGGACTATCTTCTGAAACTTCTGCCCGCCATGCTGAAAGGCACGGGCATGACGCTTCTGATATTCGCCATTACGCTGGTGCTTTCGCTGCCGCTGGGGCTGCTGGTCAGTCTGCTCCGGGTGTCGAGAAACCGCGTGGTGGCGAAAATCATTGAGATCTACTGCTGGATCATGCGGGGAACGCCGCTTCTTTTGCAGCTGATGTTCGTCTACTACGGGCTGCCCGTCATCAGCCCCAGCCTGACGATGCCCGCGTTTCCCTGCGCCATCATCGCCTTTGTCCTGAACTACACGGCGTACTTCGTGGAGATTTTCCGCGGCGGCATCGAGTCCATCGAACGCGGCCAGCTGGAGGCGGCGGACGTGCTGGGTTTGACGCGCTACCAGACCATGCGCCGCATCGTGCTGCCCCAGGCGTTCAAGCGGGTGCTGCCCTCGCTGGGGAACGAGGTCATCACGCTGGTGAAGGACACCGCGCTGGTGTACACCATCTCCATCCACGAACTGCTGCGCGTCACCCAGATCGCGGCGACGAGGGACTTCAGGAGCGAGGCCTTCATCGTCGCCGGCCTGATCTACCTGCTGCTGACCTTCGTGTGCACCAGGCTGCAGAAGCGCGTGGAAGACAAGTTCGCCTATTACCGCTGAGGAGGGAACGCCATTGATACTCAGGGCTGAAAACATCGAAAAATCCTTTGGGGAACTGAAGGTCCTGAAGGGCGTGAGCCTTTCGGTCAGCAAGGGCGACGTGGTGGCCATCATCGGGCCGTCCGGCTCGGGCAAGTCCACCCTGCTGCGCTGCATCAACCGCCTGGAGGACATCGAGGGCGGCAGCATCTACATCGACGGCAAGCCCATGGTCACCACGGAACCGGGCAAAAAACCTGTCTACGCGCCGGAGAGGGAGCTGAAGGCGCTGCGAAGAAGGCTGGGCATGGTGTTCCAGAGCTTCAACCTCTTTCCCCACAAGAACGTGCTGCAGAACATCATCGAGGCGCCCACCCAGGTGAAGAAGATCCCCAAAGCCGAGGCGGAAAAGAGGGCGATGGAGCTTCTCGCCAAGGTGGAACTGGCGGACAAGGCCCGTGCCTACCCCTGCGAGCTGTCCGGCGGGCAGCAGCAGCGGGTGGCCATCGCGCGGGCGCTGGCCATGGACCCCGAGGTGCTGTGCTTCGACGAGCCGACCAGCGCCCTCGACCCCCAGCTGACGGGCGAGGTGCTGCGCGTGATGCAAAAGCTCGCCGCGGACGGCATGACCATGCTGGTGGTCACCCACGAGATGGGCTTTGCCCGAAACGTCGCCAATCACGTGGTGTTCATGAACGACGGCGTCATCGTCGAGCAGGGCACGCCAAAAGAGGTGCTCGAGCAGTCGGGCAATCCCCGCCTTCGCGCCTTTTTGGGCATGGCGCGGCAGAAGGAATAACCGAAAGGCAGAGGTTTCACAGCTCGGGGAAAAAGGCCGGCGCCGCCGGCCTTTTGGCGTGCCCTGCCGCAAAAGCGGCAGAAGGAAATGCCGACGCGGCGCAGAATTACAACGTAACCTGAACCGCCGCGCCCCCTCCCCGCACGCGGGACGATTTTCGGCGCGGCCGGATGACGATACCCGAAAGGAAAGACCAATGGCGCGCTTGGAGCCGGGACGGCCCTTACTTGCGAAGACGGCGAAGGCCCCGGAGCCCTTTTGCGGGCTCGCGGCCGACCATCCGCTGTACGACATGACCGGAAAGGAAGCGGTTCCGCTGCGGCTTTCGGAGGACGGCACCGCCGAATTCTCCGCCGCAGAGGAATATTTGGCCGCCCTTTTTTGCGCGAAGGACGAGGCGTCCAGGGCGCAGAGGGGGGTTCCGCTGCTGTACGCCGGCGCCGTCATGCTCCGCTTTTCGGAAGAGGGCCTGCGCGTCAACGCCCCGGCCCTGCTCATCCCCGCGCGCATCGAGCGAAAGAGCAGAGAGCCCGCCAAAGTCTTCGTCCGCTTTGAGGACGCGGAGCCCAACGGCCCGCTGTTCGACCTGCTGCGCCGCCGCTTCGGCCTTGCGCCCAAATGGCCCCCGTATTATAGGGAAGGGCTGAACGGCATCAAGGCGGCGCTCCTCGCGCTGAAGCAGGCCGTGCGGCCGGGCTGGGGCGTGTACGACGAGATCGCCCTTTCGCTGTTTGACCTTTCGGACTGGCACGTCTACGAGGACGGCCTTTCGCGCGCGGAGCAGATCGCCCTGCACCCGCTGGCGGGGGCGCTGTTCGGCAAAACCCAGCCCTTTTCGCCGGCGGCGCTGCCCGGCCCGGACGAGGGGGAGGCGCTCGCGCTGCCCCTTTTCGCGGATGCGGCCCAGAAAACCGCCGTCCGCGCGGCATCGATGGGAAACAGTTTGATCCTGTCCGGAAAGGCGGGCACGGGAAAGACTTTTGCGGCGGCGAACGCCGCCCTGCACGCGCTGTATGCCGGGAAGACGGTGCTGTACGCCGCCCGAAGCGGCGGGCGAAAAAAGGCGTTTCTCGATTTGCTGGAGGAAAACGGCGCCAGGGGCTTCTGGCTGGACCTGGGCGGGGAGCTTCCGCGCCGCGAAATGGAGCAAGTCCCGCCGCCGGAGGGGTTTTTGGCCGCGGCGAACAGGCTGAAGGACCTTGCCGCGCGCTGCGACGCTATGGGCGCGCCCGCCGTGGCTGTGCGCAGCTGCGGGCTGCGTTTTTACGAATTGGTGGAGGCCTGCGAGGCGCTGTCCGGCGCGCCGGACGCGGTCCGCTTTTCCGCGGAGGACGCGGCGCGGGTGCGGTGGGACAGTTTTGTGCACTGGAAGGACCTGTGCGGCCAGCTGGAAGCCGCCGGCAGGGCGGTGGGGCACCCCGCCGGCCATCCCCTTTTAGAAATCCGCCAGAAGTTCTATTCGAAGGCGGCGGGGGAGGAGGCGTCCGCCCTGCTGGAATCCGCCGCGGAGCTGGCGGAGCAGGCGCAGGACGCCGCCGTGTTCCTCGCCGCCCAGTGGAACCTGCCGAGGCCGGCGAAAAGGGCGGAGTTTGAACAGCTCGGCGCCATGGCGGCTGCCGCCGCCCAGTGGGAAAAGCTGCCCCAGGAGTGGCTGCAGGCGGAGGACATGGCGGCCTTCCTCGCGAAGGTCAAAGAGCTGATCGCGAAGGGGAAGCGGGTGTCCGAAACGCGCACGCGCCTGCTGTGCACCTTCGCCGAGCCCGCCCTTGCCGCGGACGCCGAGGGCCTTGCCGCCCAGTGGGCGGAGGCGGAAAAGAGCCTCGTGTCCCGCGCCACGGTGCAGGGCAGGCTGTTCAAGGAAATCGCCGCCATGGTCCGCCACGGCGTGCGGTTGGACAAAAAGCAGATCCCCGGCCTTCTCGCGGCGATTTCCGCCTATCAGAAGGACGTGGCCGCGCTGCAGAAGCTTCTGCCCGAGCTTTCCGGGCTGCTCAGCTCCTTCTGGAAGGACGTTTACACCGACTGGATCAAGGTGGAAGGCTACTGCCGCACCGCCCAGAGCGTACACGACGCATTAATGAAAGCCCTCGGCAGCCCCCAGGCCTGTACGGCGCTTTACCACCGGGCCGCGGCATCGGGGGACCTTTCCGCCGCGAAGCGGTTCGACGCCGCGTGGAAGCGCCTGGCGGATACGCGGGACAGGCTGTTTGGCCTTCTGGACGTGGAGGACCGTTTCGACGAATCGGACCTGCCCTATCCGCTGGCGCTGGCGGAGGCCTTCTCCCGCTGGAACGCTGCGAAGGGCATGCTGAAGGAGTGGATGAACTGGCGGCTGGACCGGGAAAAGGCCGTCGACGCGGGGCTTTCCGCCGTGGTGGACGCCTATGAGCAGGGCCTGCCCCACGACGGTCTCGTCCCCGCCTTCGAGCGGGGGCTGTACGCTGCCCTCGCCGGACACGTGCTGGACGGCGACCCGGCGCTGCGGGAGTTCTCCGCCGCATCGGCCAACGCCCTGCTGGACGGGCTCTGCGAGCTGGACGAAAGGGTGAGAAGGGAGTCAAAGCGCGCCATCGCCGCAGCCCTTCGGGAGCGGATGCCCGCGCCCTCGCCGGACGAACTGCCCTATTCCGAGCCGGGGATGTTCCAGAAGGCCATGGCCGAGCGGGACCCCAGCCTGTACCGCATGTTCGAGCGCATGCCCGGCCTGATGCCCAGGCGCTTTCCCGCGGTGGCGGCGTCGGTGGCGGAGGCGGCGCGGCTGCCCAGAAGCGCCCTGTTTGACCTGGTGATCGTGGACGGGGCGGACGCGCTGGACGCGCGGACTGCCCGGGGTCTGCTGTCGCGCGGGAGGGCCTGCATCGCCATCGAGCGGGGGGAGGCGCAAAACGGCTCCCTTTCGGAAAGGCTGCGCGCCATCGGCCTGCCGGAAATCGCCCTGAAGTTCGACTATGCGCAGCTGCAGGCCGAGGACGCCGTTTCGGACGCCGCGCGCAAAAGCGTGCGCCACACCGAAAGCGGCGTGCTCGCCGCACTGGCGGAGGCGCTGGGGAGCGCCGGCTGGCAGTGCAGGTTTTTCGCCGGCCGGCCCGGCATGCTGGTGATGAACCGGAGCCGCCCGGTGGTGCCGCTGCTCTGCGTGATGACGGACGGGCCGGAACTGAGGGAGCTCACCCTGTCGGACAGGGAGCTCAGCCGCGCCCAGCCGCTCAGGCGGGCGGGGTACAGGGTGCACCGCTTCTGGTACGCCCGCTGGTGGAAGGACAGGGACGGCGCCGTCGGCGACCTTCTGGAACAGGCGCAAAGAGCCCAGCGGGAGGCCGATCTCGAGGCGGCGAAGCGAAGGCTCGCCCCCGCAGCTCCGAAGGAGGAGCCGGCCCCAAAGCCCCCGCCCAAAGAACAGGAAAACGCCGCGGCCGCCACGATGGAGAAAACGCCCGGAGCGGCCATTGAGGATGCCGTTTCTGCGCGGGCGACGGGGGAGCAGAAGTTCCAGCCGCGGCCCTACGTGCAGGCGTCCCTCGCCATGGAGCCTTTGCGCCCGCAGGAGGTGTTCGACCCCGGCCGCGCCATGCTGTTCAAGGCGAAACTGGCGGAGGCCGTCGCCCAGGAGGCGCCCATCGCGAAGACGCTGCTGGTCAAGCGGGTGCTTGCCGCCTGCGGCATCAGGCGGGCGGGGGCGCGCATGGTCAGGGCGGTGGGGGAACTGGCGGAAGAGATGGACTTCCCCAAGTCGACGGACCCGGACACCGGCGAGACCTTCTTCTTCAGCCGCGCAGAGCCGCCGGAAAGGTTCTTCGCCTACCGCACCGCCTCGCCGGAGGAAATGCGAAGGGACGCTTCGGAAATCCCCCGGCAGGAGGCCGCCAACGCCGTTTGCGCCGCTTTGCAGGGCCGCGGCGCGATGCAGGACATCCAGCTCGCCCGGGAAGCCGCCTACCTCATGGGCTTTTTGCGGCTGGGCGCGGCGCTGCAGGACGCGATGCTGCGCGGCGTCGCCGAGGCGCACCGGCGGGGGGACATCGCCACCGACGACGGCGTGCGCTTTCGGCTGGCAAAGCGGCAACATTAGCGAAAAAGGGCATCCCGCGGGGATGCTCTTTTATTTGGCCCGATTTCGGCATTTGCCGGATATATTGCTTGTTTCCGCGGGACAATTGGAATATAATCAAGGTTGCGCTTTTTGAGGCGCTGAATGGGATTTTGAACCTTTTAGGAGCACATAAACAATGAAAGCCAGAAACGATGTCAGGAACATCGCGATCATCGCCCACGTCGACCACGGCAAGACCACGCTGGTGGACCAGTTGCTCAAGCAAAGCGGCGTATTCCGGGCAAACGAGGCGGTGCCGGAACGCGTGATGGACTCGGGGGACCTCGAGCGCGAGCGCGGCATCACCATCATCGCCAAGAACACCGCGGTGACGTACAAGGGCACCAAGATCAACATCATCGACACCCCCGGCCACGCGGACTTCGGCGGCGAGGTGGAGCGCATCCTTTTGATGGTGGACGGCGTGCTGCTGCTGGTGGACGCCTTTGAGGGCTGCATGCCCCAGACCCGCTTCGTGCTGAAAAAAGCCCTGGGCCTGAAGAAGAAGGCGGTGGTGGTCGTCAACAAGATGGACCGCGCGGAAGCCCGGCCGCAGGAAATGGTGGACGAGATCATCGACCTGTTCATCGAGCTGGGCGCGGACGACGACCAGCTGGACTTCCCCGTGGTGTTCGCTTCGGGCAGGGAAGGCTACGCCACGTTGGACCCCGACGTGTACAGCGACTCCATGCAGCCGCTGTTCGAAACCATCCTCAAGGAAATCCCCGCCCCCGCCGTGGATGAGGACGGCCCCACCCAGGTGCTGATTTCCTCGCTGGATTACGACGACTACGTGGGCCGAATCGGCATCGGCAGGGTGGAGCGCGGCACGCTTGTCACCGGACAGCAGGTGGTGCTCTGCCACACGGACGGAAGGCGGGAGACGGTGAAGGTCTCCAGGCTCTACCAGTTCCAGGGGCTGAAGCGCATCGAGGAAAAGTCCGCCCGCGCGGGGGACATCGTCGCCATTTCGGGCATTGCCGACATCAGCATCGGCGAAACGCTGTGCGACCCCGAATGCGTCGAGCCGCTGCCCTTCATCAAAATCGACGAGCCCACCGTGGCCATGACCTTCATGGTGAACGACAGCCCCTTCGCCGGCAGGGAGGGCACCTACGTCACCAGCCGGAACCTTCGGGACAGGCTCTACAAGGAGATCGAGACCAACGTCGCCCTGCGGGTGGAGGAGACCGATTCCACCGACGCCTTCAAGGTCAGCGGCAGGGGCGAGCTGCACCTTTCGGTGCTCATCGAGCAGATGCGCCGGCAGGGGTATGAGTTCGCCGTGTCCCGCCCGAAGGTCATCTACAGGGAGATCGACGGCAAACTCTGCGAGCCCATGGAGCGGCTGACGGTGGACGTGCCCGAGGAGTTCGTGGGCCCGGTGATGCAAAAGCTCGGCATGCGCAAGGGCGAGCTCATCGACATGACCTCCGCCGTCAACGGCTCGGTGCGCATGGAGTTCCGCATCCCCTCAAGGGGTTTGATGGGCTACCGCAGCGAATTTTTGACGGACACCAAGGGCAACGGCATCATGAGCTGGGTGTTCGACGGCTACGAGCCCTACAAGGGCGACATGGAGACCCGCACCACCGGCTCCCTCATCGCCCACGAGACCGGCGAGGCCACCAGCTACGGCATCTTCAACGCCCAGGAGCGGGGCTGCATGTTCATCGTGCCCGGCCAGCCGGTATACGAGGGCATGATCGTGGGCGAATGCGCCAAGGACGAGGACGTGGTGGTCAACGTCTGCAAGAAAAAGCACGTGACCAACATGCGCGCCGCGGGGTCGGACGAGGCTCTGCGCCTCACCCCGCCGGTGATCCTCAGCCTGGAGCAGTCTCTGGAGTTCATCGGCGACGACGAGCTGGTGGAGGTCACCCCCAAGAGCATCCGCCTGCGCAAGCGCATCCTGAACAAGGAGCAGCGGCTCAAGCAGCAGCGCCGCGCCGTCGCGGAATAAGGCGCAAAAAAGGATGGCAAAGGAAAACCCCCGGAAATCCGGGGGTTTCGCCGTTTTGGGGATGTGAAATCGCAGCGCTCCCTTTGGCGCGGCCGGCGCGGCAAGGAGGGACGGCATGCGAACGGGGGAGCGGGAAGGCCGCAGACTGCGCCGCCGTCACAGGGGGATGCCCACGCTGTCGTGAAACCCGCCGGGGAAGATGATGTTTTCCTCCTTGGGGTTGGTGTTTCGAAAATCGCCGCCCAGCACGCAGGCGCGCATCACCGCACGGGTGCCGTACCTTCTGCGGATGCGGTACACCGCCAGATCCAGGCTTTCCGCGGCGGCGCGGCGGGCGTCCTCGGCAAGGCAGCTCAGCTGCATTTCCCCGTCCGCCGAAGCGAGCCTGCCCGCCCACACGCCCACGCTGCGGATGGGCCTCGCCCAGCCGTAGCTGGCGCGAAACAGCCGCATGGCGGCGCGGGCGATTTCGCCGGAAAGGGCGGTGGAACGGGGCAGCACCGACTGGCGGGTGAAGGAGTTCAGCTCGCAGTCCCGCACGCTGATGCCCACCAGCGCGCACACCAGCCCCTGGTCCCGCAGCCTTGCGGACACCGACTCGGCGAGGATGAAGAACATCTGCTTGACGTCCTCTTCGCTTTTCAGGTCCCGAAAGGGCGTCAGGCTGTTGCCGATGGACTTCACCGGCGGCGCGTCGCCCAAAAAAGCCACCTCCGAGCGGTCCTCCCCCCGGGCGAACCGGCCCAGCATCTCCCCGTACTTGCCCAGCAGCGACCGTAGCACCGCGGGGGACAATTGCGCCAGGTCCCCGATGGTGACCACGCCGATGTTGTTCAGCTTGCGGCGGGTGGCGCGGCCCACGAACAAAAGATCCTCCACCGCCAGCGGCCAGACGGTGTCCTTAAAATTCTGGCGGGTGATGAACGCGGCCTCGTCCGGGCCTGCCATGTCGCTTCCCAGCTTGGCGAACACCTTGCTGAAGCTGACGCCCACCGAAACCGTCAGCCCCGTCTCCTTTTTGACGGCGGTGCGGACGGCCTCCGCCGCCTCCCCGGGGGTTTTGCCGGTGCCCGTCATGTCCAGCCAGGCCTCGTCCAGGCCGTAGGGCTCCACCTTGGGCGTAAACCGGTAATAGACCTCCCGCACCTTTCGGGAATACTGCATGTAAAGCCCGAAGCGCGGCGGAAGGCAGACGAGGTTGGGGCATTTCTGCCGCGCCTGCCAGATCACCTCGCCGGTCTTGATGCCCGTGGCCTTGGCGAGCTGGTTCTTCGCCAGGATGATGCCGTGCCGCTGATCCACATCCCCGGTGACGGCCATGGGCACGAATTTGTACTTCGGCTGCTGAATGCATTCCACCGAAGCATAAAAATTGTTCAGGTCGGCATGGAGGATGATCCGTTCCATAGCAGGTTCTCCCAAATATAAGTTCGTATTCGCTGTTAGTATACGACCAGAAGTTCGTAAATACAAGCGAACGCGCAAATATTTGTTTGGCGTTTGCTGGGAAACTGCCCGGCCGCAAAAAAAGGAGGAAGCATGAAAAAGCGGAACATCGCGCTGTTCGCGCTGACGGTGCTGCTGGGGACGGCTTTGCACTTCGTCTATGGCTGGAGCGGGGAAAGCGCGCCGGCGGGGCTGTTCTGCCCCGTCAACGAGAGCGTCTGGGAACACCTGAAGGCGCTGGTCATGCCCTTTTTGCTGCTTTCGGCGGCAGAGAGGACCCTGTGCGGCGAAAAGGCGGAAAACCTCTTCGCCGCAAAGGCGCTGGCGCTTTGGGCCGGGCTTTTCTGCATCGTCGCGGGGTATTACACCTATACGGGCGTGTTCGGCAAAGATGTGGTGGCGGTGGACGTGGCGCTGTTCGTCGCGGGTTCCGCCGCGGCGTGGCTGTGCAGCCACAGGCTGCTGGAAAAGGGCCGCTTTTCTTCAAAAAGGGCGAACGCTTTGGGGATGGCGGCCATTGCGCTGACGGCGCTGGCCTTCTTCTGGTTCACCTTCGCGCCGCCCGGGATTCCGCTCTTTCGCGACCCGCAGACGGGTCAGTACGGCATCGGGATGCGCTGACCGGCAGGCGGCCGTTGCCCAACGGCGCGCCGTATGGTAAAATGATACACAAGGTCCGAGAAAAGGCGGGCCTTGTTGGAATGTGTTCGTCACACCGGCCGCAACATGCGCGTACGGGCGGGCTGCCAAAGGCTTCGCCAGAGCCCGGCCGCGCGGGACAGGGAGGCAACGGATGAAGCTGGTCTCGTGGAACGTCAACGGCCTGCGGGCAGCGCTGGGAAAGGGCTTTTACGACGCGTTTTCCGCGCTGGACGCGGACGTGTTCTGCCTTCAGGAAACAAAGCTGCAGCCCGGACAGGCGGAGGTCAACCTGCCGGGCTATTCTCAATTTTGGAACTGCGCCGAAAAGAAGGGCTATTCCGGCACGGCGGTGTTTTCAAGGCTTCCGGTGCTGTCGGTGAAAAACGGCATCGGCATCGAGGAGCACGACCGTGAGGGCCGGGTGATTACCGCGGAGTATGACGAATTCTTTCTCGTCAACACCTACACCCCCAACGCCCAGCGGGGCCTGACGAGGCTGGACTACCGCATGGCGTGGGAGGACGCGTTTTTGGATTATCTTCTCAAGCTGGACGGGGAAAAACCGGTGGTGCTCTGCGGGGACCTGAACGTGGCGCACCGGGAGATCGACCTCAAAAACCCGAAGACCAACGTCAACAACGCCGGATTCACGCCGCAGGAGCGCGCGTGCATGACGAGGCTGCTCTCCTCCGGCTTTGTGGACACTTTCCGGGCGCTGTATCCGGACAAAACCGGCGCCTACACCTGGTGGTCCTACATGTTCAACGCCAGGGAGAACAACGCCGGATGGCGCATCGACTACTTCATCGTGTCCGAGCGGCTGATGAAGCACGTGGTGGACAGCGTCATCTACGCGGACGTGTACGGCAGCGACCACTGCCCCGTTGGCCTGCTGCTGGAGTTCTGAAAAAGGGCGGAAACCGCCCCGTGAAGACTGCGTTCCGCCCCGCGGCGGGGGAGCATATGCTTATTTGCGCGGGCAGGCGGGCGCGAAAGCGAGCATCGGAGAGCTTATGGCACAGAACAAACAGGCCGTGGGCATGAGCGCGCTGCGCTCCGCCATGGCCATTACCGTCATCATCATAGCGAGCAAGGTGGCAGGCTTCGTCCGGGAGATGGTGTTTGCCGCCTATTTCGGCACCGGCGTCGCCAGCGACGCGTACACCAACGCGTCCACGGTGGTGAACGTCTTCATTCTGCTGTTTTCCGCCTGCATTTCCTCCACCTTCATTCCCATCTTCACCAAGACGCTGAAGGAAAAGGGAAGGCGCTACGCCAACGGCTACGCCAACAGCATTCTGACGCTGTTCTTCCTCATCGGCCTTCTCATCAGCGTGCTGGGCTATTTTTTTGCGGACAGGATGTGCGAGCTGCTCATGCCCCAGCTCATCCCCTCCGCGGCGCCGGGGACGGAGCTGTACGCCCAGCAAATCGCCAAGCTGAACCTCACGGCGGACATGGCGAAGGTCATGTTCCCCACCATGGCGTTCGCCGCCTGCACCGGCGTGTTCACCTCGCTGCTGAACGCCCATGAGCGCTTTGTGCCCGAGCAGCTGATGGGGTTCGTGCTCAGCGGCTCGGTCATCGCCGCCTGCGTGTTCTTCTCGGAGCAGGGGATTTACGCCGTCGCCGTCGCCACGGCGGCGACCTATGTGCTGCAGTTTGTGATCGTCCTGCCCTTTTTGCGGGGGATATACCGCTTTCGGCCGTCGCTGGCGCCCTGCGGCGGCAGGGTGAAGCAGACGTTTTTGCTGGCCCTGCCGGCGATCATGTCCATGGCGCTGGACGAGCTGAACCACCTGGTGGACAAGAACGTGGGCATCTGGCTGGGGGACGGGCCGAACACCGCGCTGACCTACGCCTATCGCCTGATCACGCTGATTTTGGGCGTGCTGGTGGTGCCCATTACCACGGTGATGTTCTCCAAGCTCAGCCAGTACGCGGCGGAGGGCAAAAACCGCCGCATTCTGGACACCACCAGGCAGTGCCTGGAGGTGCTGGCGCTGGTGGTGCTGCCGGTGATCGTGCTGTCCGCGGTGCAGTCGCAGGACGTGATCCGCCTGCTGTTCTTCCGCGGCAAGTTCGACGAGTATTCCCTGACGTTGACCAGCGACGCCTACATGTTCTACGTGCTGGGCGTGTTCGCCTTCGCCTGGCGGAACTTCCTCGTCCGCGTGTTCTACTCCCTGCAGGACACCCAGTCCCCCATGTGGATCGGCGCGGTGAGCGTGGCGGTGAACATCGCGCTGGACGTGGCGCTCGCCCCCGCGATGGGCGTGGGCGGTCTGACGCTGGCGACCAGCGTCTCCGGCTTCGTGGGGGCGTTTTTGATGCTCGCGCGCCTTCGCAGAAAGCTGGGCAGGTTCGGCTTTGCCGCCACGCTGGTGCAGGTGTGCAAGATGCTGTTTTCCGCCTGCGTCGCGGGCGCTTTCACCATCGCCGTCAGCGGCGCGGTGCAGCTGGCGAGCGGCTCTCTGGTTTTGCGCCTGCTGTGCGCCACCGGCGCGGGGCTTTTGGTTTACGCCGCGCTGGTGCTGTTATTGCGGGTGGAGGAGGTTGACACGTTGAAGGACATCCTGCTGTCCAGACTGAAAAAGCGTTCGGGAGGAAGGACATGAAGCTCAACAGCCGCTGCATGGTATGCCAGGTGAACAACATCGGAAAAATCATCCAGAGCCTCGACCTTCCGGAGGAGCAAAAGCTCGAACTGGTCCGGTTCGTGCTGCAGCATTACGCCTCCTGCCCTCCCGGGATGTCCTCGGTGGAGGCGGACATCCTCCCCAGACGGCGCATCCTCGAAGCCAACGGCGGCGAAGACCCGCTGTTTGCCGACAAGCGGCGGGACGACGAGCTGTGCCTTTCCCTGCTGCCGGGCATTCAGCGGGAGATCGACGCGGCGGAGGACAAGTTCGGCACCGCCATGCGGTACGCCATCGCGGCGAACATTCTGGATCCCATGCCCCAGCACGGCATGACGGTGGACCAGGTGCTCAAAAACTCCGCCGGCACCCCGCTTTACGTGGACGATTCAAAGGAGCTCATCGAGCGGCTCAAAAAGGCGGGGCGCATCCTCTACCTGACGGATAACGCCGGCGAAATCGCGGTGGACAGGCTGTTCATCGAGAATTTGATCCGCCTGGGCATCACCGATGCCGAAAAAATCACCGTAGCCGTGCGCGGCGCGCCCGCGGGCAACGACGCCACGATGGAAAACGCCGAGCGCGTGGGGCTGACAAAGCTTGTCAAGGTCATCGGCAACGGCAACGGCGCCATGGGCGTGCTGCTGGATTACTGCAATCAGGAGTTTTTGGATGCCCTGTACGGGGCGGACATTGTGGTCAGCAAGGGCATGGGGAATTTCGAGTCCCTGCACGACTGGACAGGAAGGCCCATCGCGTTTTTGTTCATCACCAAGTGCGAAACGGTGGCGGAACTGTCCGGCTCGCCGGTGGGATCATTTATGTGCATGCTGCGCGCGTGACGGACCATCCGACCAATAGAATAAAAACACCGGCATAGTGTGGTATCGTTACCCACTATGCCGATTTTCTGTTCTATGGAGAGGTAATCGGTGGGTCTTAATCTTCAGGCGGTAGTTCAATTTTAAAATAACACAAAAAAATTAATGACAATGCACAATTCTACATGATATTATTTAATGGTAACCATTGTATATCTAAGAACCACTTCTTTTTTATTTACCCTGCGCGATTCCTTAAGAATGCGAAACGAAGGAGGACTTGACCAATCATGAAACTACTGGTGATGGATGTTGAGGGCACGCTGTTCAAAGCGAAGATGAAAATCGACGGGACGGACTATCCATCCACAATGTGGCAACCGATTGCTCAAGCTCTCGGTGAAGCGGCAGTCATGGAAGAACGCAAAACCCATGAAAAATGGGATAATCTTGAATATAGCAACTATATAGATTGGGTTAAGGCTTCGATTGATATTCACCGCAAATACGGACTTAAAAAAGATGTTTTTGATAAACTTATTAAAGCTGCGGAATATAACGAGGGCGTGGAGGAGTTCTTCCAGGCTTTGGATCGACGGGAATGGGTTCCTGTTTTAATATCGGGTGGCTTCCAAAACCTAATTCGCCGGGCTCAAAACGAGCTAAATATTGAGTACGGATTTGGGGCATGTGAATATTACTTCAACGACGATGGATATCTTGAACATTACAATATCCAGCCATCTGATTTCGATGGGAAGATTCATTTTCTTAAAACACTACTGAATACTTTTAACTTGAATATGAAGACCGATTGGGTTTTCGTTGGTGACGGTAAAAATGACGTGGCGATCGCAAGTAAGGCTCCTCTAGCTTTTGGAATCAATCCACATGAGAAACTAAAAAAAGTAAACGGCTTAATAGAAGTTAGGTCCTTCGTAGAAATACTTCCGTATCTTAAAGAATTTTCCGAACGTGCAAAAGACACTTCGCAAGGAAAAACTGCTACAAAGTCCATCGTTTTTCAGAAGCAGGGTAACGACAGTGGGGATTCAAATAATCGAAGGGTGAATGATCTGATTATCAAAAACAGAGAGTTAAAGCAAAAGCTCAACAACATTAGAGCTAAAGAAGAAAAAAAAGCCAGGATTCAGCAGATCCCTGTAAATTTGCTTGACTATGAGAAAACGCCGAGAGAATCCTTAAATGATTTGCTAAAAGACTTAAATGTGGTTTTCCTCGGTTTAAGGGAACATTATGAAAGTTATCGAAGACTGGAGACAATTTCAGGGTTGCGGGTCTTGTGCGGAACTAGAAATAACTTTGATTTAAATGTGATAAAAGAAGCTGATTTTTTGTTTATTTATAAGAACTGTATAAAGCATTCTGCTGTATGGCGCGCATGCAATTGCAGGGGTCCGTCCGCTTGTTGCTATCTTTTGGAACATACTAACAGCAATCTCCTCGAAAATGCGTTGGCAAACGTGCTGTACAAATACATATATGGAAAATGTAAATTATAGTAGCATATGCAAAAGATAGATAAGCATTCTTCACCAAAAACCGGACACAAAACCGTGTCTGGTTTTTTACTACTTGTGCTTAAGAGCTGTTATCGGCAACTCATCATGATCATCGCTTGCCTCGTTAATGGGCAGGCTTCTAATAACTTTCAAGCGAAATTATCACATCAAAAGAACCAAGAGAACGAAGTACGATGGTGCTTAAGTAGCTCTTTTGTCCTCAGGGCGCTTTTTCTGTTTCGTTCTGCGAACGCTCCGGCGCGGCGGAATCCTCAGGATTATACTGCTCAGGCTCTTCCGTAACGGGCGCAAGATGCACGGCGAAGTCGTTATCAAAGCAGGATGCCGCGTATTTTGCCGCCTTTTTCATCCTGCGTTTGGCGGAGGCGTCCATGCCTTCCACCGGCTCGCCGTCGGCGCACAGCACCTCGTACATGTACTTCGCCTTGCCGGCGTGCTTGTACACAAAGGTGGGCAGCCAGCCCACGGAGGAAAGCTCCGTCCTCCCGCCGGGGTGCCTGGTCAGCTGAACCTCGATGATGACGCCGGCATAGGTGGGGTCCTTCTGCTGGTTGGAGATGAAGTTCCCCATGGAATGAACGACGATGACCTCACGCCCGTCCGCAGCTGTGATTTTTTCCATGGGCTCCGGCACGTGGGGGTGGGAGCCGAGGATGAGGTCCACGCCGGCGTCCGCGAGCTTTTTCGCCCAGCGCTTCGTGGAGGAATGGATGCCCTGGCAATACTCGCTCCCCCAGTGGGGAAAGGCGATGATGAAGTCCGCGCCGGCTGCCTTTGCGGCGGCGACGTCCTCTTTGACGTTGCGCTCCGTCAAAAGCCGCACCTGATTCTTCGCGTCCTTATGCCCGTTGGTGCCGTAGGTGTAGCCCAGAAGCGCGATTTTGACGCCCCGCACGTCCACAATCAGAACCGCATCATCCTCCTCGGTTTGGGAAGCGCCGAAGTACAGAAGGCCGCGCTCCGCGAGGCGGTCGACGGTGTCCGAAACGCCCTGCGCGCCCTTGTCCAGAATGTGGTTGTTGGCGAGGGTGAAGGCGTCAAACCCGGCGGATTTCAGCTCGTCCAGAAACTCTTTTGGCGCGTTGAAACGGGGATAGCCCGAGGGCTTCGCGTCGGCGACGGGGGTTTCCAGGTTCCCGATGGTCAGGTCCGCGCAGGACAGTTCCGCTACGATGCGGGCGAAATACTCCGAAAAGTCGTACCCGTCCGCGGTTTCGGCGGATATCTGCTGGGCCTCGTGGAGCATGATGTCCCCCACCGCCCGCAGCGTGACCGTCACCGGCTCAGGCTCTGCTTCGGCTTCCCCTTCGGCGGAAGGTTCGGGAGAGGGGGAGGGAAGATCGCCGGGCGCGGGGGCCAAAAGCACGTCCGAAAGCGCGGGGGACGCGGCGGGATCATCGGCAAAAGCGGAGCGGGCGGCGACGGCCGCCGAGCAGCCGCCAAGGCACAGGACGAACAGCGCTGCGGCAAGCGGTTTCATGGCACCCTCCCGCGCGGTGTTTTTTCCAATCATACCATATTCCGCCAAAATCCGCCACGCGCCCAAAAAAGCGGAACGCGCCTGCCGCTGGCGCGTTCCACAACAAAGGAATGGAGGGGTAGTTGATTGTGAAGACCTGTGCTCTGGTATGCCCGATACATCCCTCGGTAACGCCCGTTCCCTCGGGACGCTTTTACTATACCCTGCGATCGTGGCATGGGCGTGGCATCAGCTTAGCACGATTTCGAAAAAATTGTTGCGCAACTGTGAAATCGCGCCCATCGTCAGCCTTTTTCGCCTTCGCAGCCGCGCAGCAGCAGCTCCACCACCGCTTTGGCGCGCTCGTCGGCCAGGGAGTAGCAGATCTCGTTGCCGTTGCGCTCGCCGGTCACAATGCCCGTCGCCCTCAGCCTGGCAATGTGCTGGCTGACGCCGGACTGGGAAAGGGGAAGGCACAGTTCCATCGCGCCCACCGTGCGGCACTGCCCGTCCATCAGCATTTTCACGATGCACAGGCGCGCCGGGTGCGCCAGGGCCTTCAGCAGGTCCGCGCTGCGCTGAAGAGCGGCCTTGTCACATTGTTCCACATGCTTCGCCCCTTTCAAAAGTTTTCCTTGACAAACGGCAATATTAGCATATGCTAATATTATGATGGATCTGGGCAAAATGCAAGAGGAAAATCAACCTTGCCCAGACTAATGGAGAAGACACGCAAGGAGGACCTTTTATGCTGAAACATCTGACTGCCGCTGATTTTGACCAGACGATCCGCAACGGCGCCGTCGTCGTGGACTTTTTTGCCGACTGGTGCGGCCCCTGCCGCATGCTTGCCCCCGTGCTGGAGTCGCTGGCGGAGGAAAACACCGACATCGCCATCTACAAGGTGAACGTGGACGAGGAGCCGGACCTCGCCAGGCGGTATGGCATCATGTCCATCCCCACCATGCTGTTCTTCAGGGACGGCCAGCTGATCGACAAGGCTGTGGGCGCCATCGGCAAGCCCTCCATCCAGAGCAAGCTGGACGCGCTGCGCTGAGCGCCGTTTCAGGGGAAGGAAAGCTGAGGAGGTTCGCCATGTATGACATTGCCGTGCTGGGCGGAGGGCCCGCGGGCCTTTCGGCAGCCATCACCGCGCGCGCCAGGGGCAAGTCCGTGGCGGTGCTTTCCATCAACCCGGCGTACAGCGGCCTCTGGCGCGCCGAGCGGGTGGACAATTACCCCGGCCTTCCCGGCGTTTCGGGCAGGGAGCTCATCGAGCGCATGGCCGGCCAGGCGAAGGACGCCGGGGCGGAGCTCATCCGCGCCCGGGTGACGGGCGTGATGGACACCGGGGACGGGTTTCTTTTGAACGCGGGGACGGAAATCTTCGAGGCGAAAGCCGTCATACTGGCCACCGGCGTGGTGATGGCGGCCAAATACCCCGGCGAGGAGGAATACCTCGGCATGGGCGTGAGCTACTGCGCCATCTGCGACGGCATGCTCTACCGGGGAAGAAAGGCCGCCGTCGTCGGCCGCAGCCCCGACGCGCCGGAGGAGGCCAACGCCCTGAAAGAGATGGGCGTGGACGTGTTTTACACCGGCCTGCCGGCAGCCCGCCCCGAGGGGCTTAAGGACTCCATCCCCTACATCCCCGCCAAAAAGGTGGAAATCAAAGGCGGCGACGCGGTGACGGGCGTTCTGCTGGACGGAGAATTCCACGAGGCCGGCGGCGTGTTCATTTTGCGCCAGACGGTGGCGCCCACGGCGATCCTCCCCGGGCTGGAAATGGAAAACGGCTATGTCAGGACCGACCGGCAGATGCGAACCTCCGCCAGAGGGGTCTTTGCCGCGGGAGACTGCACCGGAAAGCCGCTGCAGATCGCAAAGGCGGTGGGCGAAGGGCTGATCGCCGCCCTTTCCGCCGTGGAGTACCTGGGCGGAAAGTAAAAGGCAAATCCTCAGGCCAATCAAAAACGGACGGATGCACGCCGTCCGTTTTGGTTTTGGGTTGAGACCGCTCAGGTATTCTTGAGGATGACGCCCTCCATCAGGTCGGTGGCGCGCTCGCACTTGTCGAAGCAGTTCTCAAGACCCTCGAAGAGGTTCATCCACACGATGATGTCCAGCACGCTGTTGGGCTCGCAGAAGAGCTGGCGGGTGTACTTGCTGTGCAGCGCGTCGCCCTCGGCCTCGAGGTTGTTGACCTCCACCAGCTTTTCCGCGAGGGTCTTGGAGCGCTTGAAGTGGCGGAATTCCGCGGCGGCCTGGGACAGCGCGTCGCAGCAGCGGATGATGAGCGCGGTGAACTCCAGCGTCTCGGGGCGGATGGCCTTGACGTTGTACATCAGCATGCGCTGCATGATCTCGTCCAGCGCGTCCACCACATTGTCCAGCTCGTGGGAGAGGTTCACGATGTCCTCCCGCTCGATGGGGGGCAGAAACTCCCTGGCCAGGGCCATCATCATCTCGTGCTTGAGCTCGTCCGCCGCGTTTTCGATGACGTGCATCTGCTCCACCTGGGCGGGGAACTTTTCAATGTCAAAATTCGACAGGGATTCATGCAGGAAACTCGCGGCCTTCTTGGCGTGTTCCGCGCACTTCAGGAAATAGTCGAAGTAATCGAACCCCTTTTTCTGTCTGCTCATTGGATCCTCCTGTAATGTCAAACCTTAAAAGATCAGCATAAACAACTTCGTCATCAAATATCCCAAAAGGCCGCAGCCCGGGAAGGTGAGTATCCACGCCAGGGCCATCTCCTTGACGATGGCCCAGTTGACCGCAGACAGCCGCTTAGACGCGCCCACGCCCATGATGGCGGTGGTCTTGGTGTGGGTGGTGCTGACGGGCACGCCGGTGAGGGAAGAAACCAGCAGGCACAGGGCGGCGCCCATATCCGCCGCGAAGCCCTGATAGGTGGACAGGTGCACCATGTCCATCCCGACGGACTTGATGATGCGCATTCCGCCGATGGAAGTGCCCAGCGCCATGACGACGGAGCAGAAGATCATCAGCCAGATGGGGATCTCGAAGACGGTGATGTCCCCCCGGCCGCTGGAAAGGAACACGCCCAGCAGAAACACGCTCATGAACTTCTGGCCGTCCTGGGCGCCGTGCATGAACGCCATGGAGGCGCTGCCCACCCGCTGCAGGTTGCGGAACAGCCGGTTGGTCTTGCGGCGATCGGTATGCCGGAAGGAAACCTCGATGATTTTGGTGGAAAAGAAGCCCAGCACGAAGCCCAGCACGGAGGAAAACACCAGGCCGATGAGGACTTTGGCCCATTCCTGGGGGTTGATGCCCGAAATGCCGCCGTGCAGCGCGATGGCGGCGCCCGAAAGCCCGGCGATGAGGGCGTGGCTCTCGCTGGTGGGGATGCCGAACTTCCAGGCTGCGGTGGCCCAGGTGACGATGGCGAACAGCGCTGCGCACAGGGCGACGGTGGCGTCAAAGGTGTTGCCGCCGAAGTTGACCATGTGGTAAATCGTCATGGCGACTTCGGAGCTGATCAGCGTCATGACCAGAACGCCGAGAAAATTAAATACCGCTGCCATGGCGATCGCAGCGCGCGGCGTCATAGAGCGGGTCGATACGCATGTGGCTATGGCGTTCGGGGCGTCCGTCCAGCCGTTGACGAGGATGACGCCCGTGGTCAGAAGTGCGGTAATGGCCAGCAGGGGATTGGCGGTGAGCTGGCTCAAAAACGCGGTAAATGAAACATTCATCGGCAAGAGTCCTTTCATTGCGGGCGGTCGCGCCCGCGGGCCCCGTCTTTTTTCTTTTGCTTGCGTCGGCAGTATTATATCATCTTCCATTCCTGATTAAAAGATGTGAGCGGCATGATTGCCGTCCAAACGCCAAAGGGGCGGAAAATCCACCCCTTTGCTATGCTGTGATTTTCTGCAGCAGCCGGAAAAGCGCTTCACCGGTCAGCCCGGCGCGCGCCGCGTAGCCGGCGGCGGTTTCCGCCGCGCTTTCAATGCCCTTGAGAAAGGCCGCCAGGTACTCCGGTTCCGCGGAAAAGACCGCGCGAAGGGCGTCCTTCTGGCTTTTGTCCATCCCGGCGGACTTGCGGGCGAAATCCTCCTCAAAAAAGGGCGCCAGCGCCTCGTTGGTCAGAAGGTAGTCCTCCATCACGCGCCCGTCGTCCTCCCCGGCCAGCAGGAGCAGCAGCGCCGCCAGCGCGCCGGTGCGGTCCTTGCCGTTCTGGCAGTGGAACAGCACGGCGCCGGGAGAATCGGCGACGGCGGCGAGCGCCCTTCCCCACGCAGGGGCGAACGCCGCCGCCATGTTGCAATAGCGCGCCGCCATCTCCGCCCTCGCAGGGCCGGCCGTGCCCTCCCGGATGCGCCGGACGATGCCGAGGCCGGGCAGCGGGACGCGCACGAGCGCAGCGCCCTGGGGGAGCCTGTCCGGCGCGGCGAGGGCTTCCCGGTCGGAGCGCAGGTCGATCACCGTGCGGATGCCCAGACGGGCAAGCCGGTCCAGGTCCGCGTCCGAAGCCTCCCCGAGGTGCCCCGAGCGGTACAGCACGCCCGACCGCACCCTGCGGCCATGCAGCGCGCGGAAGTTGCGGATGGACGCAAACTCAGGCATAGCTGTGCAGCCCGGGGAGGAGCTGGTTCACGCCGATGAAGGTGAACAGCACGCAGACCACCGCGACGATGGCGAAAATGGCCATCTTTCTGCCGCGCCAGCCCTTGCGCATGCGCTGGTGCAGGTAAATGGCGTATATGATCCAGGTGATGAGCGCCCAGGTTTCCTTGGGGTCCCAGGACCAGAAGGTGGACCAGGCCTGTTCCGCCCACAGGCAGCCCGAAAGGATGACCACGGTGAGCATCAGGAACCCGAAGGCGACGAGCCGGTAGGCGATGAAGTCCAGCTGGAGGAGGTGCTCATCCGCCTCGTCCTTCTTCTTTTTGAATTCGGCAAGGTACTTGATGCCCACGCCGCCGGCGATGGCGAAGGAGGCATAGGCGAAGACCGCCGTGCCGATGTGCAGGCCGAACCAGGCGGATTTCAGGGCGGGCATCAGCTCGTTGATCTCCCTGGGCAGCAGCGCCGCGTAGGACAGGACGAGAAACGCCGCGGGCAGCGCGATGGCGCTGATCCAGTCCTGCTTGAGCCAGAGGCGCAGCACGATGTGCAGCAGGGCAATGCCCCAGGCAAAGCCTGTGGCGAACTCGAACTGGTTGGACAGGGGAAGCCTTCCCGCTACGATGCCGCGGGCCACCACATAGCCGGTCAGCAGCGCGAAGCTGATAAGGCTTAGCAGCCACGAGGCCTTTTTGACCTTCTCCTTTTTGAAGGCGATGCCCACGAACTCCACGACGGTGGCGGCAAGAAGCGCGATCAGGGAAGCGAAGAAAAGGATGTTCAGCATTGCGTCCTCCGAAGGTTATTGATTTCGGCAGCGAGGGAGACGTCCGCCTTGGGGCCGCTGATGGCATAGCCCTTTCTGCCGACGGTGACAAAGGCAGGGACGTGGAAGAAGCACAGGTACAGCCCCGCCACCAGCAGCGCGAAGGAGGTGTACAGCAGCGCCATGGCTGCGGCGGGAACGGTCTTGATGCGGATCTGGGGGAAGTACATCGGGTCCTGGAAGGTGTAGGTCACACCGTCCACGGCGAGGGTCGTCCCCGGCATCACCACCCCCGTGGAGCTTTCGCCGTCCTCCACGACGGTGACGAGGTAGACGGGATTTGCAAAGTCGGACCCGTCCACCGGCGTGATCTTGCCGTCCTCGTCCGTTTTGTGGTCGGGGAACAGGGCCTCGTACCGCACGCCGTTTTCACCGTCCAGCGTGAGGAACATGCCGTTTTCCAGCGCGATGGGGCTGCTGACGCCCTCGTTCGTCACGGTCAGGTAACCCGTGACGCCGTAGCTCTGCTGGTAGTACTTGTGCCCGCCGAAGGAGAGGGGGTAGTTGACGCTAATCTCCCGGGGGCCGCTTTGCGCGCCGTGCCTGTCCGTCACGCGGAGCACGCTGCGGTAGTCCAGCTCTTCGCCGTCGCCCATGCTGAAGGAGTCCACGGCGATGACGGTTCCGTCCGCCATGGTGTAGGACTCGCCGGGGAAGATCACCTGATCCTCGTAGATGGAAAGGTACATCGCCGCCGCGGCGAACAGCAGCACCAGAAGCAGGCCCAGATGGGTGATAAAAGAGCCGAAGTACCCGGCAAGGTTCCTGTAATAGACTTTCTGGCCGTCCCGTTCCACCGCCTTGAAGCGCCGCGCCTTCAAAAAGGCCTCGATGCGGTCCGCGTCCTTTCCGCTGATCGGCGCGCATTCCCTTGCAAACGCCCTGTCGATGCAGGAGGCGCGGGCCGAAAGCGTGTTCTTCAGCCGCAGCACCGAGCAGAACAGCAGATTCAGGCACAATAGGCCGAGCAGCAGCAGAAAGTACCAGGAGGAGAAGACGTCATCCAGCGACAGGGCGAGGATGACGCCCGAAAGGCCGGGATACTGCTGCGCGTAGTAGGCCGCCTCCTGCCCCTGGGGGATCAGGGAACCGAACAGGGAGCAGACGACGATGAGCGCCAGCAGGATCATCCCGAATTTCATCGAGCGAAAGACTTTCAGCAGTTTCATGCTTGTTCCATAAAGAGGCCGCGGCGATGGGGATCAACCGCCGCGGCCAGGTCGATTTGCTCAGAAGGAATCTTTGGGATTCTCCGAGACGGTGAACACGACGCTTGCGGCAAGGGGTGAGACGGTGCCGTCCTCCGTACGGGCGCGAACGTCCAGCTTGAAGGTGCCGGCGGTGTCCGCCACGTAGGAGAAGCGCCAGTACACCCATCGGTCGGCGGTTGCGCCGGCGGTTTCGAAGGCGGTCCAGGTTTCGCCGCCGTCCATGGAGAACTCAACGGCTGCGATGGGGGAGCCGACGTCGTCGGCGTAGCCCTCAAAGGTGATCTGTTCGCCCAGGGAGAATTCGGTGCCCTGCAGACGGTTGACGATGCTGACCTTTGCGCGCTGTTCGGCGGAGGGGCCGATGATTTCGGGCGGGGCTGGCTCGGCGGTCAGCTCGATTTCCATCACCTGGCGGGTAAAGTATTTGGCAACGGTGCCGGGGACCCAGAACGCCAGCGGGCCGCCCTGGGCCGCGGGGAGGTCCGCCCCGTCCACCGACCAGACCAGCATGGCCTCCTTTTCCAGCACGTAGTTCAGGGGCAGGGGAAGGCCGTATCCGTCGTCCCCGCGGACGGTGATGGTGTTGACGCCGTCCTCGAGATCGGCGAGCTGGATGACGTCCTCAATCTTGACGCCGGTGGGCCGGGTGTTGGCCACGGCGGGCCCGGTGGCGCAGGAGCAGGCCATGGTTTTCGTCGAGGGCTGCATCTCGCGGATTTGGGAGAGCGAAAGGGAATAAGCCTTTTTGATGTTGCCCTTGACGTTCACGAAGTAGTTTTCCTGCTCCACCTCGTCGAAGGCGAAGCCGGGCTTGGCACACATGGCGGTGGCGACGGTGCCGAAAAGGTTGAACACGTCGTCCGTGGGAGAGAGCACATTCTGGTCGAAAGCGAACTCGCCCGAAACCTGGGGGATTTTCGCGTATTCCTCCCGTTCGCGCAGTTCGACGGCCACGGGGCTTTGCTGCTCGACGGGGACTGCGGCCTGTTCCGCCTGGACGGGCGCGCCTGCCGGCGGGGCGATACCCGCTTCAGGCGTGCCGGCCGCACATCCGGAAAGGAGGGCAGCAACGCCGGAAAGGCCGGAGACGAGCTTGAGACCCGTTGTTTTCTTCATGGTTTCACACCTTCCTTTCCTTTACTTCGCTACCGCGTTGACCATGATCCTGGCGGGGGTCTCGCTGACCAGCCCGCTCTCCGTCACGGCGCGCACCATCAGCACATAGGCGCCTTCGGTCTCGGGCGTGAACGTATACTTCCAGTACACCCATTTGCCCACAACCGCGCCGTCGGTTTCAAACCGCGCCCAGGTTTTGCCGCGGTCCAGGGAGAACTCCACGGCGACGATGGGGTCGTCGTAGGCGTCGGCGAAGCCCTCGAAGGTGTAGGGCTCATAGGCGTCGATGATCTGGCCTTCCTGGGTGAAGAAGATGGAGGTGTTGGGCTTGTTGAAGTAGCGGCCTTCCTCCTCCCGCACCCAGCCGACGTAGATGTACAGGTCCTCCACGGGGGCGTCCGCCACGATGAGCTTGCTCACCTGCTTTGCGAAGTTCGGCGCGCCCATGCCTGCCACCCAGGACTGAACGGGATAGCCGTGGAGCACGCTCAGGGGCTTTCCGTCCACCTCGTAAACCAGCAGGGCCTCGTGGTCCTTCAGCCATTCCAATGTGGTGGGGTAGGTGCAGGCGTCGTCAATGGGCATGGTGTACACCTCGATGGCGCCTTCTTGCACGCCAGCGAGTTCCAGAAGCTTCTGGATGGGAATGCCCTTCACCTCGCAGTTGGCGATCAGGCCGCCTCCCGGCGGGTCCAGCGTGCAGTGCATCGTCATGATGGTGGTTTCGGAAAGGCCCATGTCGATCAGTTCCTGAAGGGTGTACGTGAGGGGATGGTCGACCATGCCTTCGACGGAGATCTCCCACGTCTTAAAGGCATCCGGATCCGGCTCGACGCCTTCCACAAAATCCTGATAGCGGTAATAGTCGTTCCAGCCGTACAGCCAGTTGAGGGAGAAGATGTCCTCCGCGGCGATGGTGGTAGTCTGGTCAAAGGAGAAGATGCCCTTGCTGGCGTCTTCGTCCACGATGCCGCGGAAGCGGTCGTACTTCACCTCGTCCCACAGCTCGATCTTGCCGGTGTGATAGTCGGTGTCGTGGCAGGACAGGCAGGTGCCGCCCATGTTGGCGAAAGCCTGGCCGCTGTGCAGGCCGTGCACGGCGGAGCCGAACTGGTAAAACTCGGTGACGTAGTCCGGGGAGTACGTATGGCAGCCGATGCAGTGCTGCACGGTGAGCTGAACGTCTCCGTAGAACTCGATATTCAAATGCCCCTGGGGGAGCTTTTGCAGCGCTTCGTTCAGGTCGTCATGGCAGGCCGCGCAGCCGCGGGAGTCCGCCTTGAGCGTGAAGGTGTTGTGCAGCGTGGGGTCTGTGGGCGTGCGCTGGACCTGAACGCCGTTGTCCAGCGTTTTGACGGCCGGCGGATACTTCGCGTTGGCATCCGCCAGCTGGGCGGCCACTTTCTGCTCCATGTTGTAGCCCGGATACGGTTCCGGTTCGGAAGAAGGCTCCGGAGCAGGGGCGGGGGTTTCCGCTTCAGGGGCGGGGGTGGCCTCCATCTGGGGGGCAGGAGTGGTTTCCGCTTCTGCGTCGGGCGTGCTGGCCGGGGCTGCTGCTTCGCCGCATGCGCACAACAGCATCAGGCAACTCAGCGCCAGGGCGAGAAGCGCCTTGGATACCTTGGTTTGCATGATTTCCTCCAATTTCCCGTTTTGGCTGATAATTAATTATCAGCCAATCCAACTATAAGCCCGCTGTTACACTTCGTCAACAGCATTCACTTCTCAAATATAAAAAAATTCGACATTTTTCTACTTTATGATGTTTTTCAGGGGCAAAATCTGCGAACCTGAGCCTCTCAACCGACGGTGGACGCCGGTTTGGTTTCGTTTTTTTCGCCGCTGTGGTACAATACCCATCGGCAGTGATGCCAATCCATGCACCGGAGCGAATTCATGGTACTGTTGACCGCGGCAAACCTCAAAAAGACCTATGTCACCCGCACGCTGTTTTCCGACGTATCCTTCCAGGTGGCGGAAGGAGACCGCGTGGGGCTCATCGGCGTCAACGGCTGCGGGAAGACCACCCTCTTTCGCATCATCACCGGGGAGGAAGGGTTTGACGGCGGCGAGCTGCACCTGTCGAAAAACGCCGTGCTGGGCTACGTCCGCCAGCACGCGGAAAGCACGGCCAACCGCACCGCCTACGGGGAGGTGCTCGCGGTGTTCGCGCCGCTGATGGAGGCCGAGCGGGAACTGGCGGACATTGCGGCGCGGATTGGGCAGGAAAGAGACCCCGGCCGGCTCAACGCCCTCGTGAAGCGGCAGCACGCCCTTTCGGAGGCCTTTGAGCGGGAGGGGGGATACACCTTCCGCGCCAGGGCGCGGTCAACCCTGCTCGGCCTCGGCGTGGATGAGGAGATGCAGCAGCGGGCGTTTTCCTCCCTTTCCGGCGGGGAAAAGGCCAAGGTGCTGCTGGCGCGGATGCTCTTGTCCGGCGCGAATCTGCTGCTGCTGGACGAGCCCACCAACCATCTGGACATTTCCGCCGTGGAGTGGCTGGAGGAGTATCTGCTTTCGTACCGCGGGGCGTACATCGTCATCTCCCACGACCGGTACTTCCTCGACCGGGTGACCAGCCGCACCTTCGAAATCGAAAACGGCAAGCTCATCAGCTACACCGGCAACTACTCCGCCTTTATGGAGAAAAAGGCCCACGAGCGGGAGGTCGCCGAGCGGCATTACAACAACACCATGCGCGAGATCAGGCGCATCGAGGGCATCGTCGCCCAGCAGCGCCAGTGGAACCGCGAGCGCAGCATCCGCACCGCGGAAAGCAAGCTGAAAGAGATCGAGCGGCTGAAGGAAACCCTCGTCAAGCCCGAGGAGGAGCCCGAGGCGCTGCGCTTCCGCTTCTTCGCGCCGCCGGCGGTGAGCAACGACGTGGTGGCGTGCGACCATCTCTCCAAGTCCTTCGGGGGAAAGACGCTCTTTTCCGGCGTGGAGCTGCTCATCAAAAACGGCGAGCGCGCCTTTCTGCTCGGCCCCAACGGATGCGGCAAGACCACGCTGTTCAAAATCCTGCTGGGGGAAATTTCGCCGGACGACGGGCGCAGGATGATCGGCGCGGGGGTGAAGGCCGGGTATTACGACCAGAACCTTTCCGGCCTCTCGCCCGAAAAACAGGTCATCGACGAGCTGTGGGACGCGTACCCCCAAATGACCCGGACCGCCATCCGCACGGCCCTGGGCAGGTTCTTGTTCAAGGGGGACGACGTGTTCAAGCGCGTGGGGGACCTTTCCGGCGGGGAACGGGCGCGGCTGAGCCTTCTGAAGCTGATGCTCTCCGGCGCGAACCTGCTGTTTTTGGACGAGCCCACCAACCATCTGGATATCGCCTCCCGCGAAGCGCTGGAGGAGGCGCTGTTGGAGTTCGACGGCACGCTCTTTGTCATCTCCCACGACCGCTACTTCATCAACAAGCTGGCGACGCGCATCCTGGCGCTGGAGAGGGACGGCGTAAAAAGCTACGACGGCGACTACGACGCGTACCTCGCGGAGCGCGAGCGGGAACGGGCGCGGCAGGCGCAGCAGGAACCCGAAAAACCAAAGGAAAAAAAGCCCGCGGCGCTGGAATACCAAACGGTGCGGGAAAGCCGGGCGAACATCCGCAGGCTGCGGGCGAAGCTGGGCAATGTGGAGCGGCAAAGCGACGGACTGAGCGCGGAACTGGCCGCCCTGACGGAGCAGCTTTCCGACCCGGACGTGGCGTCGGACTATGTACTGGTGACGGAGATCACCGCGCGCATGGACGCCATCCGGGGCAGGCTGGCGGAACTCGAGGAGGAGTGGCTCAGCCTGGCCGAGGCGCTGGGGGAGTGAGGGCGCGGCGCATATGCAAAAAACGGCAGGGCATGCAGGCCCTGCCGCTTTGCTTGAAGGCAGAATGCGAAGATCCTTAACGCGGACCGGTCACATCGGCGGCGCGCCGTTGCCCCTGGCCAGGGATTTGCGCTGGGCGTCCCGCAGGCGCTCAGTGGGGCTCTGGTAGCTGTACACCACGCTCATGATCGGGCTGACGCCCGCGATGACGTTGCCCTCGTACAGCTCCACCCGCTCGACGTTCTCACGGTCCTCGAGGTACACGGTGGTGAGCACCGGGCGGTTGCGCTGGCGGAGCATGTCCAGGTCCGCCACCAGCACCTTCTTGCCCACGGTGACCCGTTCGCCGGGCTGCACGACCTTCGTGTACCCCCTGCCGTCCGGGTCGGCGCCGCTCTCGCCCACGGTGACGCGCACCGTGAAGCCGTCGTCCGTGCGGATGGCAAAGGCGTTGTTGGTGGGGGCGGTGTAGATCAGGCTGCCGGTGACGGGGGCGACGACATTGCCCGAAGAGGGTTCGATGGCGACGGCGCTCTGCAGGCGGTCGGGCGGGCTGTCGGGCATCAGCGGCGCGCAAAGGCCGTCGACGGGGGAAAATATATCAAAGCTGCGCTTCTTTTCGGCGCTGTCCATCATGCGGGGTCCTCCTTGCTCGCAGGCTGTGCAATGGGCAAAATGGCCGTGCAATAGCTTTCCCCAAGAAAATGAAAAATACGCCGAAGCGGATGCTTCGGCGCATGGCCGGGCTGCGACGGGCTAAAGCACCAGGCTGATGGGCATGATGCACACTCCGGCGAACAGCGACCAGAGGGCGAGCCTGTCGTACCCGTACTGCCGGGAGCTGGGGATCAGCTCCTCAAAGGCGATATAAAGCATGATGCCCGAAACGATGGAGAACAGCACGCCCATCATGGCGGCGTTGATGTAGGGCGCCAGCACCAGCCAGGCGATCACGGCGCCGATGGGCTCCGCGATGCCGGACAGGAAGGTGTAGAGGAAGGCGCGTCCCCTGCTGCCGGAAGCGTAGTAGATGGGCAGCGCCACGGAAATCCCCTCCGGAATGTTGTGCATGGCGATGGCGAAGGCCAGCGTCACGCCCAGCGAGGGGTTGGAGTACCCCGCCATGAAGGTGGCGATGCCCTCGGGGAAGTTGTGGATGAGAATCGCGATGGCGGAGACCATCCCCACCCGCAGCAGGTTCTTGTGCTGCCTGCTGCCGCCGCTGGATTTGGGCTCGTCGTGGGGGACGAGGCTGTCCAGCAGCCTTGCGATGAGCACGCCGCCGATGAGGCACGCGACGGCCAGCAGCGTGCCGGCGAGGTCGGTCATCGTCTCTCCGAACGCCTCCTGGGCGCTGGGGAACAGCTCGATCAGCGAGACCGCGATCATCATGCCGCCCGAAAAGCCCAGCGCGGCGGCGAGCAGCTTTTCGCTCTTCATCCGGACGAACATGATCACCAAAGCCCCCAGCAGGGTGGCCATGCCGGCCCCGAAGGCGAGCAGCAGCGAAAAAACGGCATCGTGCGACGTCATGCGCAAATCCTCCAACATAAAACCATGATGAGTCCTTCCCTCTCAAGGGGAGTTAGCTTCGTTAAACTTCATTATAGTTTGCCTGTGATTGCGCTGTCAAGGTATGGAAGGGCGAAGTTTTGGACAATTTGACGGCAGATGGTTGACAAGCCGCGGCGCAGGAAGTAAACTAAGGTAAACTTATACGGGAGGTAAAACCATGCAGAAGCTGCTGATGTTCTATCTGGCGAGTTGCCCCCACTGCAAGCGCGCTTTCGCGTACGAAGAAGAGCTGAAAAAGCGCCGCCCGGAGCTGGCGCAGGTCGAGGTCGAGCGGGTGGAGGAGCGGGAAAACCCCCAGCTCGCCGACCAGTACGATTACTGGTACGTGCCCGCGTACTTCCTCGGCAAGGAGTGCCTGTTTTCCGGCTCCCCCACGCCGGAGGACATCGAGCGGGTGTTTGACCGGGCTTACGGCGCCTGAAGACCCATTCTCTGCCGTCCCTTGGAGTGGGCGCAAGCCCGCTCCTTTGCTATTTCTATGATGCAATTCAGTAAAATAGGAAATAACAGGCCGGATTTGCATTTTTTCTTGCCACGGGCTGCATTAACGTGTATAATCCATATCAAATTTACCCGTTCACCATAGTGGTGCGCTAAAACACATCACTGCTATTTTTTATTGAAAGAGGAAGAAACATGGATGGATCGAGAGTGCAGATTCTGATCGCAATGGCGGTGTACATGTCCGCCGTGATCGGCATTGGGCTGTATTTCGCCAAGCGCGCGAACCAGTCCTCCGAACACTTTTTCCTGGGCGGGCGCACGCTGGGCCCCTGGGTGACCGCCATGAGCGCCGAAGCGTCGGACATGTCCGGCTGGCTTTTGATGGGGCTTCCCGGCCTGGCGTACTGGTGCGGCCTGGCGGACGCGTTCTGGACGGCGGTCGGCCTGGCGCTGGGCACCTACCTCAACTGGCTGATTACCGCAAAAAGGCTTCGCTTCTACTCCCAGGAGGCGGCTGCCATCACCGTGCCGGACTTCTTTTCCGCCCGCTTCAAGGAAGACAAGAAGGTCATCATGACCATCGCGTCCCTGCTCATTCTGGTGTTCTTCTCGGTCTATGCAGGAAGCTGCTTTGTGGCTTGCGGGAAGCTGTTCTCCACGCTGTTCGGGCAGCCCTATCAGACCATGATGATCCTGGGCGCCGTGTTCGTCATCATCTATACCTTCGTGGGCGGATTTTTGGCGGAGAGCGCCTCCGATTTCATGCAGGCCATCGTGATGGTGCTGGCGCTGGCCGCCGTGCTGATCGCCGGCACGTTAGCGGCGGGAGGCCCGGGCGCCGTCATTGAGAACATCAAGTCCATCCCGGGATTTTTGGAGCTGTTCGGCATCGCCAGCCCCGCCACCGTGGACGGCGTGCAGCAGGTGGCAAACGGCGCGCCGGTATTCAATGCCGCCGGCAGCTACGGCTTTCTGAGCGTGATATCCACCATGAGCTGGGGGCTGGGGTATTTCGGCATGCCCCAGGTGCTGCTGCGCTTCATGGCCATCCGCAACCCCCAGGAGCTCAAGCGTTCCCGCCGCATTGCCACGGTGTGGTGCGTCATCGCGCTGTTCGCCGCGGTGATCATCGGCCTTGTCGGCAGGGCCCTTTACCCCGCGGAACTTCTGACCGACGTGGCTGCGGAAAACGTGTTCATCCTGCTCGCCACGCGGCTGATGCCCGCGCTGCTGGCCGGTATCGTTATGGCGGGCATCCTGGCGGCCACCATCAGCTCCTCCGACTCGTATCTGCTCATCGCCGCCTCGGCGCTGTCCAAGAACATTTACCAGGGCGTGCTGAAAAAACAGGCGACGGACAGGCAGGTCATGACCGTGTCCCGCATTTCCCTGCTGGCGATTTCGCTCATCGGCATTCTCGTGGCGCTGGACGAGGACAGCGTCATCTTCGAGATCGTGTCCTTCGCATGGGCGGGCTTCGGCGCCACCTTCGGGCCGCTGCTGATCCTCTCGCTGTTCTGGAAGCGCGTCAACCGGCAGGGTGCCATCGCCGGCATGGTGTGCGGCGCGGCCACGGTGTTCATCTGGAATCTGCTCATCCGTCCCCTGGGCGGCATCTTCGACATTTACGAACTCCTGCCCGCCTTTGTGGTGTCGCTCATTGCCATCGTGGCGGTGTCGCTGCTGACGCCGGAGCCGGAAAAGGAGGTCGTCGAGGAGTTCGAGCGGGTTCAGGCGAAAGTGCGCGCCTGATCGCGCGTTGAACCCGCTCCTTTCGGGTGCTATGATACATTTGAATTCACCGGAAGGCCCGGAAGGAGGAATTGCAGTGAAAGTTCTGCTGATCAACGGCAGCCCCAACGCAAAGGGCTGCACCAACGCGGCGCTGCGGGAAATCGCGAAGACCCTCGCCCAGTGCGGCGTGGAATCGGAAATTGTGCACATCGGAAAAGGGCCGTTTCGCGGCTGCACCGCCTGCGGGGGCTGCGCGAAAACTCCCCGCTGCGTGTTTGACGACGACTGCGTGAACGACCTGATCGAAAAGATGGAGCATGCGGACGGCCTGATCGTGGGCAGCCCCGTGCACTACGCCTCGGCGGCGGGCGCCATCGTGTGCGTGCTGGATAGAATGTTCTTCGCCGGCGGCAGCAGCATCTTTGCCCACAAGCCCGCCGCGGCGGTGGCCAGCGCCCGCAGGGCGGGCACCACCGCCACGCTGGACGAGCTGAACAAGTACTTTTCCATCAAGCAGATGCCCATCGTCTCCTCCAGCTACTGGAACATGGTGCACGGCGCGGAGCCGGAGGATGTGAGCAAAGACCTCGAGGGCCTTCAGACCATGCGCAACCTCGCCCGCAACATGGCGTGGCTGCTCAAGTGCATCGAAGCGGGAAAACAGCAGGGCATCCTGCCGCCGGAAAACGAGTCCGGCGCACGCACCAACTTCATCCCCTGAAAAGCTAAGACCCCGAAGCGCAGCTTCGGGGTTCTGCGTTTTAGTCTTATGTGCAAATAAGACTTTTGCAGAAATGCGCTGGGAAAGACCGGGAAAAACGTGTAGAATAAGGGAAACGCGCACGCAGGAGGAAACGCATGGGCATTCAGTCTTCGGACACCAAAATCCGCATCATGGAAAGCACCATTCGCATGTTCAACCGCTTCGGGCCGATGGTGCCTATGTCTAAAATCAGCGAGGATGCGGGTGTGGCCGCGGGGACGCCCTTTAAATATTTTTCCAGCAAGGACGAGCTGCTGCTGGCGTCCTATTATTACGCCCGCAACAGCGTGCTGAGGACGAAACGGGAGGATCCCCTCTCTGAGACGACGGCAGAGGGCATCGTCAAGGCCATCGTGAGGGACGTCATCCGCTGGTCCGTCCTCTGCCCGGAGGAGCACCAGTACGTGGAAAAATACGAGGATGCGGTGTGTTACAACTATTTCTCCGAGGACTTCCGAAAGCTTTACGAGGGCGTCGTGGACGAGCTGGGCATCTGGCAGAGAATCGAGCAAGGCGTTAGAAAGGACATCCCCAAAGAGGTCATCAGCAGGATCATATCGGTGCACTGCAGCGTGTTCTGCCGCTACATACGCCATTGCGGCCTGCGGCTGGACGAGCCGGAAACCGACGCCCTCATCGAGGCTTCCGCGGACTCCATCTGGAACAGCATCCGAAAAATCTAGCGGAAGGGTTCAAAGGCGAGCGGTACACGCCCGCCGCAACACGGAATCAAATAAACCAATTGTCGAGATTGCGGACGGGAACCCGTCCGTGTTTTTCGTTTTTTTGTGAAACCCACTTGCGCGGCGAAACCAAAAGTGATATTATTTTACCAATCGTGAGTGAACATTCACTCACTAGCCCCCTTCTCGCAACATCCATTCTCAAAAGAAAGGAAGAATCCCACATGAAAAGGCGAACCATCGCTCTGATGCTCGTGCTTGCCATGGTGTTTGCGGCGGGCTGCCAGCCGGCTACCTCCGACTCCAAGGCACAGCCCGGGTCCGAAGCAACGCCCCAGGCAGATCTTTCTGCCGGGCTGAAGTACAAGGACGGCACCTACACCGCCTCGGCCGCCGGCTTTGGCGGCAAGGTCACCGTCACCCTCACCTTTGAGGGGGACAAGGTGACCGCCTGTACCGCGGAAGGTTCTGACGAGACCGAGGGCATTGGCAAGGCCGCGCTGACCACGCTGGCCGAGCGCATTCTCACCGCCCAGAGCGCGAACATCGACGCCGTCTCCGGCGCGACGGTGACCTCTAAGGCCGTCATGCAGGCTGCGCAGGACTGCTTTGACCAGGCGGCGGGCAAAACCGTGGAAGCGGCGGTAAAGATGGCCCCGGGAACCTACAAGGCGGAAGCCTACGGCTTCAACATGGGCTGGAGCAACAAGGTGGAAGTCACCGTCAGCGAGGACAGGATTCTGTCCATCGCCTTCGGCGACGACTGCGGCGACACTCCGCCCATGCTGGACACGGTGGAAAAGACCCTCTTCCCGAGGATCATCGAGGCGCAGTCCGTGGGTGTGGACGCGGTGTCCGGCGCGACAGCCACCAGCAACTCCGCCAAGGAAGCGGTGGAGAACTGCCTGATGCAGGCGCTGGCCGCCGGCGGATCCGCTGAGGCAGCCATCAAAAACTTCAAGAACCTGCCCGAAAAGAAGGGCGGCAGCGAAACCATCAATACCCAGGTGCTGATCATCGGCATGGGCGGCTCGGGCACCTACGCGGCCCTGCGCGCCGCAGAGATGGGCGCGGACGTGCTCGTCATCGAAAAGCAGGCGCGCTACGGCGGCACCACCGCGCTGACCTCCGAGATCCAGTCCATCAACCCGCCCAGGGTGAAGGAAAAGTACAACAACGGCGAGGACTTCTGCGACGCCGACGCCATGTACAAGGCGTGGCTGGATTACGTGGAGGGCGACGCCAAGGTCGAGCTGGTGGACATGTATTTCGAAAACTCCGGCGTGGCCTTTGACTGGCTGGCCATCGACCACGGCATCCTGTTCGATTTCGACCCCAAGGTGGGATTCACCCCCGCTGATGTGTACAAGGTGAAGTTCCAGTGGTACCCCAACTTCGATCCCAACATGCCCGGCGCGGTATTCGGCGCCAACAAGGCTGAAATCGCCGCCAACTTTGACAAGCTCGTTTCGGAGTTTACCGCCCTTGGCGGAAAGTACATGCTGGAAACCGAAGGATACGACCTGATCGTGGAAAACGGCGCCGTGGTGGGTGCGAAGGCACGCAACGTGGTGGACGGCACCGAGTACACCATCCGCGCGGACGCGGTGGTGCTGGCCACCGGCGGCTTCCTCGGCAGCGCCGAGATGTGCGAAAAGTACCTGTCCAACGAGTACTACCCCCTTAAAGGCGCATGGAAGATCTACGGCTCCTACGGCAACGACGGCAAGATGATCGAAGCCGCCATCCAGAAAGGCGCGGCCACCTACAACATCGGCATGCCGCCGGAAGTGCACATGTCCGGTTCTGCGGACTTTATTCCCAACAGCTATGGGTTTGAGCTGCATATCATCGAGGGACAGATCGGCCGCTTCTCCGGCGTGCAGAGCGTATGGTCCGCTGCGGACCTGCCCATGTACCTGGGCATCTCCAGCAACAGCCTGGCGGTGGGCAAAAACGGCAAGCGCTTCGTTGCTGAAACCGGCGTCGCCATGCTGGATCCGTGGATTGCCGGCCCGAACTTCTACAGCATCTGGAGCACCGAACAGCTCAACGAAATCCGGGACAAGGGCTTCAAGTACAATCTGGACGGCGTTGCCGCCGGCTTCCTGGGCCGACTGGGTGCCATTCCCGAGAACACGCCCCTGCCTGAGACCTATGACGTGCTGGACGCCGCCATCGAGCTGGGCTTCGTCTTCAAGGCGGACACCATTGAAGACCTCGCAAAGCAAATCGGCTGCGATCCGAAGACGCTGGCGGACACCGTCGCCAAATACAACAGCTACTGTGACGCCGGCAATGACGCCGAGTTCGGCAAGGACCCGAAGTATCTGGAAAAGATCGGCGCAGGCCCGTACTATGCCGTCAAGATGGCGAGCTACTCCTACTGCACCTGCGCGGGTCTGGACATCAACGAGAAGCTACAGGTGCTGAACACCGAAGGAAAGCCCATTGAAGGCCTGTTTGCCATCGGGTGCGACAGCATGGGCGTGCTCTTCTCCGAAAAGAAGCCCTACGTCACCTTCGGCGGCGCGAACAATGGCTGGGCGCTGACCTCGGCTTACGTTTGCGGCCAGACCGTGGCGGATTACGTGGCGAACAAGTAACGGGTTCTCTTTGACGGGTTCTCTCTGAATACTCTCAACACTCTCTACGGAAAAACCGGGCCGCCTGTTTCGGGCGGCCCGGTCTTCTTTTGGGGCAAATGTAATTATAACTGCACGGTTTTGGTGGCGATGTTGGCGCAAAAAGCGCGGTCGTGCTCCACGAACAGCATGGTGGGGGCGAACTTTATGAGCAGCTCCTCAATCTGCATCCTAGACTGCAGGTCGATGTAGTTCAGCGGCTCGTCCCAGATGTACAGATAGGCGGACTCGCACAAACTCGCGGCGATGAGCACCTTTTTCTTCTGGCCGGCGCTGTAGGACGCCATGTCCTTCTCGAACTGCTCCCGTGAAAAGCCCAGCTTTCGCAAAATGGCGAAGAACAGGCTGACGTCAATGCCCCGGTGCCTTGCGTACGCTTCCGGCGCGCCGGAAAGGAAGGACGCGTCCTGCGGCACGAGGGAAAGCTTCAGGCCCGACCCGATTTCCACGGTGCCGGAAAAAGCGGGCGGCGTATCGGAAAACAGGCGGATCAGGCTGGTTTTGCCCGAGCCGTTGGGGCCGACAAGGGCGACGCGGTCACCGCGGCGGATGTCAAAGGTGATGTTCGAAAGCACCATTCTGCCGCCGTAGGAGAGGGATACGTCCAAAAACCGTGCGATGCGCTCGGCGTGGTAACGCGACGGGAAGAGCTTGAGAGGCTCGTTTTCCTCCACGTCCTTCAACAGGGCGGATTTTTCTGAAATCGCCTGCTGCTGCCGGCGCTCAAGGTTCTTCCTGCGTTGCTGCATGCGGCGGGACTGCTCGGCGATGTACGCCCGCTCCTCGGTGTTACCCAATGCCGCCTTCTTTTTGCCCAGCTTGACGGACTCCACCTCGTCCGCCCAGCGGCGGGACTGTTCCGCTGCAGCCTTCAGGCGCTTGATGTCCTTTTTCAGCCGCTCGTTTTCCGAAAGCTCGAAGCGTTCCCGCTTCTGTTTTTCCTCATGCCACACGGAAAAGCTTCCCGCCGTCACCTCGATGCTGGTTTTGTTGATGGAAAGGGTGTGGTCGGTGCAGCTGTCCAGCAGCGCCCTGTCGTGGGACACGAGGATGAACCCCCGCTTGCCCTTTAGGTACACGCCCAAAGCTTCCCTGCCGCGGACGTCCAGGTGGTTGGTGGGCTCGTCGATGAGGGGGAAGGCGTTTTCCCCCAGAAACAGGGCGCCCAGCAGCACCTTGGTGCGTTCGCCGGGGCTGAGGGTGCAAAAGGGTCTGTAGAGCGCTTCTTCGGGCACGCCCAGAAGGTTCATTTCCCGCAGAAGCTCCCAGTCGGCAAGGTCGGGGAACACGTTACGTACCGCCTCGATGGCGATGGCGGTGCCGTCCACGGCATAGGGGAAGTAGCGAAAGGCAAGGGCGGGGGCTTGAATCGAGCCGGAATAGTCGTAACTTCCGGTGAGCAGCTTCAAAAACGTGGTTTTTCCCCGGCCGTTCCGACCCACGAACCCCAGCTTCCAGTCAGTATCGATAACGAAGCTGACGTTTTCAAACACATTGTCATAACTGCCTTCGTAGGCAAAGGTCAGATTGGATACGGCAATTTGCGGCATAACGGACCTCCATGCAAAAAAGGAATTCCGGAAGGCTGACTTTCCGGAATTCCTGCGGGAAAACACTGCCCCCAATCGGGCATAACGTCAGGGAAAAGCGCGGATCATCAGACCTTCCAGTTGACGGCAGGCAAACAAACGGCTCAAAGGCCGCCTATGCTGCCGGGCAAACGGGAGGTCTTAGATCATGCTTTCACCCCTGTCTTCTTGTTTATGTCGAGTATATCGGGAAGTTTCCCCGCAGTCAACGCCCTGCAACCGATGGTTGAAGGGGAGAGCCGCCGAGACTTCTTCCAGTACCCCTTTATGTTATCTTATCGCACCGCGTGCAGAAAAATCCGCCCATCACCTGAACGGCGGGGCGGATTTGGATTAAAGTTTGTGCATCGTGGGCTGCATGTGCTCAAAGGTGGCGTAGTACTTCAGGCCGGCGGCTTTGGCGAGCTCTGCGGCGTCCTCAAAGCGGTACGCCATGTGGGACGGGATATGGGCGTCGCTGCCGAAGGTGACGTACTCGCCGCCCAGCTCGCGATACCGCGTCAGCCAGTCCAGGCCGGGAATGTCTTTGCCGAGCTTTCGGTACATGGAGGTGTTGACCTCGATGCACTTGCCGTGCTGGATGACGTGCCGGAAGAGTTCGTCCAGCGCGTCCGGGCAGTCCGAATAGCGCATGACGGCGGTCTGGTCCGGGTTGAACTTGGATCCGTAGTCCACATGGCCCACGGCGCAGAAGCTCTCGGGCGGCAGGCGGCGGATGTACTGCAACAGGATGCCCACGTAGTGCGCGTTGGCCTCGGAAACCGTCCTTCCCTCGTAATAATAGGGGAAGTAGGGGTCCTCGCCCTCCACCATGTGGGCGGAGGCGATGACGAAGTCAAACCCCGCCTCGCGGATGCGGTCGAGGTGCTCCTTTGTGGTCTCCTCGTCGCAGGGGATGCCGAACTCCACGCCCCAGCGCACCCGCACGCCCAGGTCGGGCAGCTCGGATACGGCCTTTTGATACGCCGGAATGTCCAGCGTGAACTGCAGCTTCCGGTCCGGCCAAACGTGCTCGGAATGGTCGGTGAAGCAGATTTCCGCAAGCCCCAGCTCGCTGGCGCGTTTGAGCTGCGCGAGCATGGGGGTGTCGGAATCCATGGAAAAACCCGTGTGAAGATGGTAATCGCAGCGCATGGTTTTCGCTCCGTCAGATCGCCCATTCGCCGTTGACGAAGACCGGGACGCGCTCGCCCTCTGCGGTGATGCCGGTGATGCTCATGTCGGCGGTGCCCACCATGAAGTCCACGTGAATGAGCGAGTCGTTGACGCCCGCGGCGAGCTTTTCCTCGGCTGTCATGTCCGCCCCGCCCTTCACGCACTCCTCAAACCCCTTGCCCAGGGCGAAGTGGCAGGAGGCGTTTTCGTCATACAGGGTGTTGTAAAACAGGATCCCCATCCGGGAGATGGGCGAGCTGTGCTGCACCAAAGCGACCTCGCCCAGCCGGCGCGCGCCCTCGTCAATGTCCAGCAGGCGGCGCAGGGTTTCCTCGCCCTCGCTGGCGGAGGCGGAGACCACGCCGCCGTCCCGGAAGGTGAGCACCATGTCCTTGATGAGCACGCCGTTGTAGCACAGCGGCATGGAGCTCTTCAGCACGCCGTTCACGTTGCC
>Ga0134094_1000619_pt1 | contig 42284 bp, 29 predicted proteins | sample 5_1taG_FD_94458 | JGI IMG/M metagenome (GOLD analysis project Ga0134094, IMG submission 94458) | Switchgrass degrading microbial communities from high solid loading bioreactors in New Hampshire, USA - 5_19_20_110_A1 metaG | ecosystem: Engineered > Bioreactor > Semi-continuous > Anaerobic >... | reverse complement strand
TGTTATAATTGTTTTCAAAGGAAAGATACCTCCAATTCTTGTTTTTTTGTGGTAATAAACATTATATCAGAGGTCTTTCCTTTTTTCTTATCTTTTTGTCACATATGTATTATCTTATATCACGGCTTCCAAAGTTTGCTATAAAAAACAGCAATTATGCGCTCATTTATCACACATAACTGCTGTTTTATTATTGTCCGCCTTTTAATAATATCGGTATCCGGCATTGAGCATGCCGGATTCTTTTCTATATATTATGTCAGTTTACAGACGCGCTCAGTTTCTGAGACTGCTTCTGAATAAACTTTTCTGCCTGGTCAAAACGGATCTTGTTAATTGCATCTCCAGCTTTTTCGAACTGTTGAGCCCTTAACAGATCAAGCACGCGTACCATATCACTGTTGATATTCTTGATAATGTCTGCGCCTTCCCTGACAGCTGCAACATCTGCACTCTTGATTGCTGCAATAAGTTCTGCCTTAACTGTATCAAGGCTATCAACATAAGCCATGAAGATTTCATATGACTCAGGATCTATCATATCCAGCTGCTCCTTGATATACCCGTCATCTTCATTCAGGTAGTAAATCATATCCTGGATATACCTCGTGTCTACACCTGCAATGATATCAAGCAGATACTGCTGACCGTTTTCAATTTCATATGCGTATTGGACAGCCTGATTCACATACTCGGTAATTTCATCGTCAGGTATTGAATCCAGCAATTCAGTGAAGGATCTGGTTATATCCGCATACATGTTGTAGTAACCCTGGATTGAATTGAGGTAATAATCTACAGAATCACTTGACATAACCATTGTAAGGGCCTGATACAGATCCCTGTCTGCAATAAGCTGCCTGATTGCCCTTTCAATATCACCGCTCTGAAGAGCCACGCTAAGATTATTCAATGAACCTTCGGCCTTCTTGTAAATTGTGTAGTATGTATTTGCAGTGTCTACGTATTCCGACAATGTTGCTGCAGGAATAAACCATGCAAGCATATCATGCAGTTCGTCATTATCTATAATGCTTGTAATAATTTCATCAATTGAGCCTTCCAGCTTAACGGTCTGAATAGGTTCTGCCCATTCAATAATTGCCTGCTGGTATTTCTCTATGCCCTTGGCATATTTATTGAGATCAGGAGCCAGAGCAAAGTTTATTGCACTGTTGACAAGTTCTTCATTGCTCAGAACCTGGTCAACATATTTTTCCACATTTGCATCTGACAAAAGTCCTTCTGCCAAAGCCCTGTCGATAAAGGTTGCCACTGATTCGGATGCTGTGCGCTTAAAGCTGTTTATTTCAACCTCAAGCTCGTTAACATAGCTCTTTGCCAGTTCCTTTATTGCATCGACATCAAGCTCGATAAATGCATTCATGTTACCAGTACCGAACTTGATTTCTTTAACTTTGAAAATCTGCGGCACGCCAAGATCAGAATAGTTGATTACATATTTCAACTGATCAAGAGGTACGCGCTTGGCAACAAAATTAGGAGCCTTTTTCTTTCCTAAATTCAGTTCGCCTGCTGATATTGATATGCCTGTATCACTTGGTTCAATATAAAGTTTTGCACTGATGGGAAGATTTATTGATCCGTATTTTGCATTTACATAGACACGCTGATCTGCTGTTTTAAATGCCACTTCCTGAATTGTCAGTTTGTCCGGTAAACCTAAGTCCACTTGCTGCAACTGGTCTTTAATAATAGAGTTGATTAAATCCTGGTTAATTTCGATTTCCACTGTTTTTGAGTCTGCATCATAGTATAGGTATCTTTTTGCAACCTCGGTCAGATCATCATACGGTACATAGTTAAAACCCAAATCGTCATAAACGGAATTGTTAAGTCTTATGATGGTTGACAGTGGCACAGCTATAAGAATTATAACTACCGCCACAATAACATAAAACCACCATTTTTTCAACATAACTGGCACCCCCTAAAAATTTTAAGCTTGTCCTTTAAGCCTTTGTATGGATATTTATTCTATAAATATATAAACATATAAATTTATATGTCTATATATTTATATGCCTGTTATTTACAAAAAATAATCCGTCCGGGTTTAATTTCCCCGTTATGTTTGGTAAACATCGCTAAAAACATTACATAAATTTGCTAACCGCTAGGTATAATATTACTATAAAATAGTACCCCTGTCAATTACAGCTTAGCTGCTAAAATGAAAAAATAACTACTTTTCGCCCTTTTGGACAATAAATATTATAAAATTCAGTGCAACTTATCCATTAAGTTCTTTAATGGCAATATTTTTATAACTTAAAACAATTTTACCATAGAACACATGGTGAAAAAAGTCAACATTATTTTGGGAAATGATTATTTTGCACTCTTAAAGGCCATGCTTTCAGCTGATCTTAAAGGCAGTGCATGGTTACCGGGAGGGCTCTGCGTTATGATATTTTGAAATACGGTGAAACCCGGCGCCTTTCGTGCATTGCACAGTTTCTGCATGGTATAGCCGATTAATATACTGTCGGTACTTTATGAACAATGTATCAAAGTCAGGGATAAAGCCGCTTTTGTGTCATTCCTTGCAACGATTTGAAAGATTAATGCACCTGTGATAGAATATTTCTTGTTTTTACTACATATTGCCGAAAGGATGGGAAAAGGCTGATTTTTGTTTCAGCCTCAGATTCAGAGATGAGTAAAAAATTAACGAGAAAAAAAAGACTGAGAATAAGAAGGACACTGTGTTTATTGCTGTTTTTAACGGTTGCGGCAGGTGTTCTGCTGGTTTTGTTTTCAAAAAGGCAGTCGAATGCAAATGCCGACCCGGATGATATTGCTGCGGCGCCTACAACCACTCAAACAAGCCCCGCAGGAAATAATACCGCAACACCGACCCCTTCCCCAACCCCGGTACCGGTAATTGAAACGGTAACACCTGAATACCCGCCGTTCAACATTGACCCCAGGAATGTCAATCCCGACATTCTGCCGGTATTCAACGGGGATAATGCTTTCACAGAATATGCAAAAGAAAAGAAATTCGGTGATATCGTTCTGAAATACTGGCATTTTCTGAATAATGATATTGTAACTTCCGATGTGGAAAACCCAAACATATACTTTGGAGCACCCGAAAGCTACACCGATGTTGAAGGCATCACCACGTTCAGGGGAAATCATTACCGGAACAGCGCCGCTTACGGTACCAGAAAGGTAACCGAGAAAAAACTTGAGCTTGTCTGGACGAAGGATATCGGCTCCGTCAGTACCGGCAGTTCATACTGGCCCGGTGTGGGATGGACGGGTCAGCCGCTTATCATCCGCTGGGATGAGGATATAAGAAAACTTATGAATATTAAACCCGAGCTTAAGGAGACCGATCTTGTAGAGGTTATATATCCGACGCTGGACGGAAATATTTATTTTCTGAACCTTGACGACGGCAAACCTACAAGGGATCCGATTAATATAGGCTTTTCCACCAAAGGTACCGGCATGATTGACCCGAGGGGATACCCCATACTGTATACCGGACAGGGACTTAACCAGAACGGCGATAATTTTGCGCACCACAAGTTCAGAATATTCAGCCTCATTGATCAGACAGAGCTGTTTTCGATAACCGGAACAACCCCCGAATCATTCCGGCTGTGGGGTGCCTTTGATCCCTCGCCGCTGTTGCACAGGGAAACCGACACGCTGATACAGCCGGGCGAAAACGGGATTTTATACAGGATTAAAATGAATACTGATTTCAACAGGGAAACCGGTGAGCTTTCTATAGATCCAGAAGTAACCAAGTACAGGTATGAAGGTGTGTTTGACCCGAACATAGGGTTTGAGAACTCCCCGGTATTCTATAAAAACTATCTGTATCTTGCCGATAACGGAGGCCTTTTGCAGTGCATTGACATAAACACCCTTGAGCCGGTGTGGATTGCAAATCTTGAAGACGATACCGATGCAACCATAGTGCTCGAGGAAACCGATGAAGGGGTTTTCCTTTACACTGGAAATGAAGTGGATCTGCGCTGTATCGGAAAGCCGCAGCCGGCGTATGCCGAGTGCCAGCTCCGTAAATTCAATGCCCTGACTGGTGAACTTATATGGGAAAGATCATACAGGTGCATATACCAGAACGGTGTAAACGGCGGCTTGCTGTCAACACCGGTGCTCGGTAAAAACGATATATCCGATATCCTTATTTTCAACATATGCAAGACAACCGACTGGAAAAGCGGCAAGATGGTGGCTCTTAACAAAAAAACAGGCGAGGAAGTGTGGGTTAAGGATCTTGCAAATTACAGCTGGAGCTCACCTGTTGACTTTTTGTCCGATGACGGAAAAACTTATATGATCTTTTGTGACTACGCAGGTGAAATGCACCTGATGGATCCTGTAAACGGGGAAATTCTATACACTATATCCGTTGGCCTTAATGTTGAGGCATCGCCTGCAATTTACAACGACATGGTTGTTGTCGGAACATATGCCAAGAAAATTTACGGAATCAGGATAAAATAAGAACCATTATACAGAAAACCGGGTTGGTGATCGTACCCGGTTTTTTTTCGGGAAAAATTATTGTTAACAAATTGACATATTTTCGCTATAATACTTTTTTAGAGTCTGAATATCGCTTAACTGTTGAAAGGAAGAATAAAATGAAACTTGGAATTGTCGGACTTCCGAATGTAGGAAAAAGTACTTTGTTCAATGCAATTACGAAGGCCGGTGCTGAAAACGCCAATTACCCCTTTTGTACGATAGATCCCAACGTAGGAATTGTAACCGTGCCTGATGAACGCCTTGACAGGCTGGCTGAAATGTACAGGCCGAAAAAAGTGACCCCTACCACAATTGAATTTGTAGACATAGCCGGGCTGGTTAAGGGAGCAAGCAAGGGCGAAGGGCTTGGAAACAAGTTCCTTTCCCATATCCGCGAGGTTGATGCTATTGTTCATGTTGTAAGATGCTTTGAAGATCCGAACATAGTGCACGTGGACGGTTCGGTCGGGCCCCGCCGCGATATTGAAACCATTAACCTCGAACTGATTTTTGCTGATATGGAACTCCTCGAAAAGCGGATTGACAAGGTAAAGAAGCAGTCCAAATCGGGTGAGAAAAAGTACCAGGAAGAGCTTAAGTTTCTTGACAGCATCTATAAACACCTTGAGTCAGGTCAGCCCGTTCGTACAATGGAAATTGACCCTGAATGGGAAAAATACAGCGAACAGTTATTTTTACTGACGTCAAAATCCCTTCTTTACTGCGCGAACATTTCCGAGGACGACCTTAAGAATCCCGATGAAAACCCGTATGTGAAGGAGCTTAAGGCCTGTGCCGAAAGGGAGAACGCCGAGGTCCTTGTCATCTGCGCGCGTATCGAGGAGGAAATAGCCCAGCTTGAAGACGATGAGAAAAAGGCATTTCTCTCCGAGCTCGGCATAGGAGAATCGGGCCTTGACCGTTTGATAAAGGCAAGCTACCGGCTTTTGGGGCTGATAAGTTTTCTGACCGCAGGTGAAACCGAAGTTAGAGCCTGGACAATAAAGAAAGGAACAAAAGCACCGCAGGCTGCAGGCAAAATACACAGTGATTTCGAACGCGGCTTCATCCGTGCAGAAATTGTGGCTTATGAAGATCTGATCAGGGCCGGTTCCTACAGTGCGGCAAGAGAACAGGGCCTTGTCCGCTCCGAAGGAAAGGATTACGTGATGCAGGACGGCGATGTAACCCTGTTCAGGTTTAATGTTTAGAATATGTAAAAAACCGGATCACCAGAGATGATCCGGTTTTTTGCCGTCATCCGCATTATTGAACGTATTCGGCTATTTTATCGGGCTTCAGTATTTTTACCGTTGAAAGGTGAAAATCAATCAGTCCCTCATCGCGCATTCTGCCCATTTCCCTCGACATTGAAGGTCTTGATACATTCAAAAAATCCGCAAGTTCATTGCGTTTCATCGGCAGGTGGATTATATTGCCGCCCTGTTTCCTATACAGCTCCCAGAAAAAGGTGCAGAGCTTTTCCCTCATTCCCCGGATGGACATATACTCTACTTTCCTGTTCAGTTTCATAGCCCTGTCCGAAAGTATCCTTAGCATGTTTACTGTAAGCTGGCGGTGGAACGAACATGCATTTGCACATCTTCCGACAATCTTGTCAGGAGATATAAACAAAACGGTCGAGTTCGTCAGTGCAGATATGCTTGCAGGCCAGACCCTCTCCTCCGAGAAAACTGCCATCTCCCCAAACAGCTCACCGGGTTTCAGTATATTCATTATTATCCGGCTGCCGTCCACATTTTCCTTCAGTACCGATACACTTCCTTGAAGAAGCAGGCCAAGCCCCTTCATCGGTTCACCGGCCTGGGCTATAAACTCACCCCTGCTGAAAGATTCCTCCTTCGGGTTAAGGCAGGTTATCATTTGAATAATATCCTTTCTGTCAATATCGGAAAACAGCAGTGAATCTGCCAGCACTTCAGTCCAGTTGTTTTTAATAAAAATCACCTCATTTTGTAGCCGCAGCTACCGATTTGCCATTTTAAATATATTACAATTAACATCGTAATTCAAGAAGAAATTCTTTTTATTCGGCAAACTCATGTGTCGAACCAGAGGTCGGATTGACCTTAAATTCGAAAAGGAGGATTATACTTATGTCAATGTTTTGTTTTCAGTGTGAGCAAACAGCAGGAGGAAAAGGATGCATAAAAACAGGTGTATGCGGCAAGAAACCCGAAGTTTCCAATGCCCAGGACGAATTAACCTGTGCACTGATCGGCCTTGCACGTGCATCGGGAGGAAAATGCCCGAACGCTAATGCTGCTGTTCTCATGATCAAATCACTTTTTGCAACGGTAACAAATGTGAATTTTGACGAAGCAAAAATCAACGAGCTTAAGGAACTGGTGGAAAAAGAAAAGAATTTGCTTGGCGGTGCCGAGGATTTCAACATGGCGGAACTTTGGAACGGTGACATTGACATTGTATCTCTCCGCTCAACATTACTCCTTGGAATCCGTGGTATGGCCGCTTATGCCTACCATGCCCATGTATTGTGGAAGAATGATTTTGAAGTAACAGACTGGTTCTTTAAAGGAATGAAAGCCATCGGGGAAGAACATACTGTTGAAGAATGGCTGAACCTGCTTATGGAATTCGGCGGAATGAATTTAAAATGCATGGCATTGCTTGATGAAGCCAATACATCGGCTTATGGCCATCCGGTTCCTGTAAAAGTTACAACCAATGTTGAAAAAGGCCCTTTCATCGTTGTATCCGGCCACGATCTGCTCGATCTGAAGCAGCTCCTGGAACAGACAGAGGGTAAGGGAATTAATATATATACTCACGGCGAGATGCTTCCGGCCCATGGATATCCCGAACTGAAGAAGCATCCGCACTTGAAGGGCAATTTCGGAACTGCATGGCAAAACCAGCAGAAAGAATTTGACGGGATTCCCGGGGCATTTTTGTTTACAACCAACTGCCTTATGCCTCCGAAGGCTTCATATGCCGACAGGGTATTTACAACCGCGGTTGTGGGCTATCCCGGCCTTAAGCACATCCCTGACGGCGAAAACGGCGTTAAGGATTTTACTCCTGTAATTGAAAAGGCCCTTGAACTTGGCGGATATCCCGAGGACATGACTTTTACGGGCATTAACGGCGGTTCCGAACTTACAACAGGTTTTGCAAGGAACACGGTATTAAGCGCAGCCGATAAGGTGGTCGAAGCGGTTAAGTCAGGAGCCATCAGGCACTTCTTCCTTGTAGGAGGATGTGACGGAGCAAAACCGGGCAGAAACTACTACACCGATTTTGTCAGGAATTCACCGGAGGACACAATCATCCTTACTTTAGCCTGCGGCAAATACCGTTTCAACGATCTTGACCTGGGTACCATCGGCGGGCTTCCAAGGATCATGGACATGGGACAGTGCAATGACGCTTATTCGGCAATACAGGTTGCTTTGGCACTGGCAAAGGCCTTCGACTGCGATGTCAATGAACTGCCTTTGACACTGGTTCTGTCCTGGTATGAACAGAAAGCGGTATGCATACTGCTTACATTACTGTCGCTCGGTATTAAAAATATATACCTTGGTCCGTCATTGCCGGCCTTCCTGTCTTCAAACGTTCTTAAGGTTCTTGTTGACAAGTTTGGCATAAAGCCTATTACTACACCCGAACAGGATCTTAAGGCAATACTCGGATAATGGAAAAAGTCCTGATTTGGTTTTATACCTCCAAATCAGGACTTTTTTTATTCTACAAGGCGTTTTTCCCCGGTAATCTCCTGTATCGGCTTAATATCCTGCGTAACTTCGACGGTACCGAGATATTTCCCTTCTTTGTCTCTCACGGCAAAATAACGGATATATACATATTTCTCACCCATTTTAATCCAGAACTCTTCCTTGTCTTTCTTCCCGGATTTGAAGTCATTAACTATTCCTTCCACAACATGAACACTGGCAGGGGGATGACAATTCTGAACATTGCGTCCGATAACTGTCTTCGGCCTGGCAAAAATCCTGTCCTTTGCCTGTGAAAAATATTTTACCGTATCATTCCTGTCTACAAACGTAATGTCAACAGGCAATGTGTTAAGCATCTGTTCCAGCTCTTCAATCTCCAGCAACCCGGTTTCAAAGCGTATAAACCCGTCTGCTTCCTTTTCGCCTTTTTTCTTTTCCTCTTTTTCGAGATCAACTCTTTCGGGTTTCCATTCCTCCATATCGTCACCGATAAAGCAAAAACCTATTTCCCCGCTCTCCTTCTGTATTGTCAGCCATTCATCCTCGGTCAGAACGTCGGAGACCATCGGGAAAAGTATGTTTTCTTCCTTAAAAATCATATCCTTTACCCTGTTTATTACATTTTCGGTTTTGCTCAGGATATTGACCATGTCCTTTTTGTTTTTCAGATTATCAATGACTTCCTTTATGGCATCCCTGATTTCATCGTCCACTCCCCACATTACCTTCGGCGGGGTAGTGATTCCGTACTTTTCCATGTACGGGAACAGCAGGTTTTCCTTACGGCTGTAGTGCTTATCAATCTCATAAAGATTGGTTACCGCCTTTAAAAGTTTTTCGGTGCTTTCATCGTTAACGCTTTTCCTGAACTCTTCCATCGCAGGTCTGAGCCGGTCTTCAATAAAAGCCTCTATACCGCGGTTTTCCTGTTTGAACACATCAACCGGATGCCCCTCTTCCTCGGTTGGTTTTTTGAAATCGTGGATTTCTTCGACAGAACCGCCGAAAACTGCGGCATGAACGTCGCAAAGCCTTTGTATTTCTTCAACCGGCATGCCTTCCGCAACAAGCGAGTTTTCAAGCTCAACTATTTCCTCCGTTGTGATGCCCTTCAGTAGTCTCTGGAAATCCTTCTGAACCGCCTCAACCGGCTCACCGTCATGAAGCCGCATAATCAGTTTTTTCAGCGTCTCGCGCCTGTATTCGCGATTATTGATTACTTCACTCATATAATCACCCTCATTGCAATATTCTTATTTTTTATTACCCGGTCCTTAACTTATCTAATCTTTTTTATTTTGCCCATTAAGCGGTTAAAACTGCATTCTTATGAGTTGGCAGTATATATCCGGTCTTATTTTTTCCACACCTTTCATGCAGAAAAACCAAGAATTAACGCAAATTTACACAAGAATTCCAAATATCCGTCGATTATTGCCAGTTTTGGCGATCATTTTTTTCAATTATGTACTTGTGTTTTTTTTGTTTCCATGTTATAGTTTAATCTGCTAAGTCATTTTATAGATGAAGTAATTGGATTAAATATGTTCCCTGAACCGGCCTCTTTAAATTATTTTGGAGCGTAGTGTCAAGAAATATTTAATCCAAAATAATTAAGGAGGTATGTAAAATGGCTGATAAATATATAGTTTGCAAGGATTGCGGAACCGAATTTGTTTTCACCGAAGGAGAACAGGCTTTTTACAAGGAAAAGGGTTTTGAAAACGAGCCCCAGAGATGCCCCGAATGCAGAAGGGCAAGAAAAGCACAGAGAAACAACAGAACCAGCCATGGTCAGGGTGCAGGAAACAGATGGTAAACAACAGGAGAGCAAATCGCTCTCCTTTTCATTTTCCGGATTATACCCTTTTAATTTGAATATCGGCAGTATATTGATACCGGATGGCATATAAACCCGGTATTTTTTAATGCGTTAAAACAGTACATTGGCAGAAGGTGTGCCGTTCATTCGGTGCAGGCCTGAATTTTAACATCTCATCAGCCCTTCCGAATTCATCGGCTTTTTTCATTCATTCCACGATATCTGTAAAACCTGACTGCAGCAAAAACTGAAACAGGAATAATAACATCATGGAATTGCCGAAAGGAACGCTTCCTTTTCAGATTGTGCAGTAAAGCCCGCGAAATCCAGCCCTGCAAAATTTACAGGTACCAATTGATATCCCGGGAATAATACGGTACAATATTAAAGGAACGTTTGTTCTGAATGTTCGATTCTATTTGGAGGAGCAATGGAACCTATAAAAATAAACGTATCGGTGCGCGACCTGGTTTCCTTTTCTATTCCTGTTGACGACACGCGCACTTTTTCACTGGCTTCTGCTCATGAAGGCATCGAAGGCCATATGTTCATACACGGGCTCTTGAAACAGCGGATTGAACCATTTGGTACATACCGGCAGGAGGTATCGGTATCCACAACCTTTTCCCATGACATTTTTCTGCTGCAGATTTCAGGAAGGCTGGACGGGCTAATTGAAATGAACGGCGTTTTCACCCTTTGCGAGATCAAAACCACCGACAGGCAGCTGGACCTGCTGGATGATTCGTCCAATCCGGCTTATTGGGCCCAGGGGCGCTGTTACGCATATATTGTTGCAAAGGAAAAAGGTCTTAACAAAATCAATATCAACCTGTTGTATCTCCACCGCAAAACCAGGGAAATCCGAATGTTCGAGCAAACGCTTACCTTTTCCGAACTTGAGAAATTCTTTCATTCACTTGTTTTCCCGTATATTAACAGCATTAAAAAGCATATTGAATGGCAGGATTTGCGCAACAATTCGATCCATGAGCTGTCCTTCCCGTTTCCCGAATTCAGAAAAGGCCAACGGAAAATGAGCGCGGCAGTATTCAGGGCTATAAGGGACGGCAACAGGCAGTTTATTCAGGCACCTACGGGCATAGGCAAAACCCTTGGCGCAATGTTTCCGGCAATAAAAGCAATGGGCGAGGGCTTTGCTGATAAAATATTTTACCTTACTGCACGGAACACCACCCAGGCTGTTGCCGTAAAAACATACGAAATGATGGCTGAAAAGGGGCTGCGCCTTAAAACATTGCAGATTACCGCAAAAGAGAAAGTGTGCTTTTCACCTGATACACAGTGCACCGAGGATGAATGCCCGTACCTGGCCGATTACCTTCAGAAATCAAGAAAAGTTATCTCAGGCATCCTGAATGAAACCGATTTTTTCAACAGGGATTATATAGAACGCACGGCAAGGGAGAACGGACTTTGCCCTTTCGAACTGTCCCTTGATTTAAGCCTTTCTGCCGATCTTATAATTTGCGACTACAACTATGTTTTTGATCCGCGTGTGTACCTGAAACGCTTTTTCCAGGACAAGCCTTCGGAAAAGGTCTGCCTTCTGATTGATGAAGCCCACAATCTTCCGGACAGGGCAAGGGAAATGTATTCCGCCGAATTAAGGCGCTCAATGATAAGAACGGTTTATCAGAAAATAAGGAAACCCCTGCCTCACCTTGCAAAATCACTTAAGAAGGTACGCAAAGCACTGTTATCGTATATTGATAAGACATCTGCCCGGTTTGCAGCCCGAAAACCCTTCCCATGGGTGACGGATGATAACGCCCCGCCTTCTGAATTGATCAAGCCGGTTGAGAACTTCCTGTACCAGGCCGAAAGCGTGCTTAATGACGAAACACCATACCCGTTCAAGGACGAACTTGCGGCATTGTTTTTTGAACTTGTGCATTTTTCAAGGATTTATGATTTATACGGCGAAAACTATGCAACCGTTTACTGCCGGGAAAAAGGGGATTTTACCGTTAAGCTTCTCTGCATAGATCCTGCGCCGATGCTGAGGAAACGCATGGACAATTCTAAAGGCACGGTTTTTTTCTCGGCCACATTGTCACCGCCTGCATATTTCAGGGAGGTCCTCGGCGGCAGTGAAGATGACGGTTTCCTGATACTCCCTTCCCCGTTCCCCCGTGAAAACCTGTATCTTTATATAGACAACACCGTATCAACAAGGTACAGGCATCGTGACGATGCTCTTTCATACCTCGTTGAATGCATTCACAAATGTGTCAGCGCCAAAACAGGAAACTACATGGTTTTCTTTCCTTCCTTCGAATATATGCAGAAAGCCGCAGGAGAATACATGAACAGGTATCCGGACGACATGCTGCTCATACAGGAGCAAAACATGGACGAAAACCGGCGTGAAGAATTCCTGGCGCATTTTTCACAGTACGGTGAGAACACCCTCGTAGCTTTTGCAGTTATGGGTGGAATCTTTTCCGAAGGAATCGACCTTAAGGGTGAATGCCTGTCGGGAGTGGTGGTTGTAGGTGTCGGACTGCCCAAAATATGCGAGGAAAGAGATATAATAAAAAGGTATTACCATAAAAAGAACGGTAAGGGCTTTGACTTTGCCTATACCTTCCCGGGGCTTAACAAGGTTCAGCAGGCAGCAGGACGGGTGATCCGGTCGGAGCATGACAGGGGTTTTGTCATACTGATCGATGACAGGTTTACAACGCCCAGATACAGGGAAATCATGCCATCTGAATGGTTTCCGCTGATAACTCCTAAACTGGGCAATAACCTGGCAGATGGCCTGAGAGATTTCTGGGGCGGTGAGAACTTCCGGTGAAATGAAAAAGCACCTGCAGTCAAATACAGGTGCTTCAGCTTTCTGACGCCCGTCTATGTAATTGAGATAACACTGTCTCTTTCCACAAGGGTCACTCCAAGGGTGGTTTTGCAAAAGATTCTTTTTTCCCTTTCCATCATGTAAATGAGGTTTTCCACCGCGAGCTGGCCAAGTGCATTTTTGTCAACGTTTATTGTGGTAAGTTTCGGATCGGTAATGGTGCAGAACGGCATATCGTCAAAGCCTACAACCGAAACCTCTTCGGGAATCCTGACATTACTCTCTTTCAATGCTTTCATCGCACCAAAGGCTATTATATCATTATCGGCGACAAAGGCCGTCGGAAGGTGGGTCTTCTTCGACAACGCCTTCATCATATCAGCATAGGCCCCGTCCATAGTCGGAAGCAAATGTATTGTATGCCTGCTGTTCGGCACAAGACCTGCTTCAGCCATTGCCTTTAAATACCCTTCATATCTTTCCCTGAAATTCTGGATGGGTATCGAGCTCTTTAAATAGCCTATTTCCCTGTGTCCCCTGTCCAAAAGGTATTTCGTGGCCCTATAAAGGCCGCTTATATTATCTATTACAACGTAATTCGCGTTTATATTCATAAAATAGCTGTCAAGCAGCAGAACAGGCACTTCCAGTTCAGAATACTTCAAAAAGTCCTGCTCTTCCATCTCGGTACCCAAAAGGAGCATTCCGTCTATCGAGTTATCCTTAATCTCCTTCTGAAGCGCATCAACATCCGAAGAGTCGGACAGGTATTTTATGATCAGCTGGTATGAATAGTGCCTGGACTTTGACTCTATTCCTTCTATCAGGGCATGGAAAAAAGGTGTGTCGGTGACCACCTTCGAGTGTTTCCTGTATATCGCAAGCTGAAGTTTTCCATTGTTCCTGTAATTTGCTTTTTTCAACGGTGACAGGGAATAGCCCAGCTCTTTTGCTATTTTAAAGACTTTCTCCCTTGTTGCCTCGCTGATACCGGGCTTGTTGTTCAAAACCATTGAAACCGTTGCTGTTGATACATTTGCTTTCTGTGCAATTTCGTGGATTGTAACGCCCAAAAATGTACACCCTTTCGTAATTACTAACAGTAAGTTTACCATATTAACTCAGTTTTTGCAATAAAGGCTACTTTAACTGGTATAGTGTTTTTTATTGTTATCATGTTGCTGAACTGCCCCGCTCCTGCAAACACAGCGGCTGTTTCCGGACATTCGTACGATATCTTCTCCTTATAGCCCAAGTGTTTTAAGATATCGTGCAATGCGAGGAAGCTCTTAGCGGAGTGCAGCTTAGAGATGGGCGAAAAGAAGCAAGGACAAGCAAGCCACCGGAGCAAAAATGCACCTGGTGTTTTTTCATAAACACTTTTCCTGTTTCGGCTTGCCCGAGCTGAACTGCCCAGCTCTTGCAAACGAAGCGTTCGCTTCTGAGCATTCGCACGATATCCAATCTCATCAGTTACAGGTAATCAAACACGCTGAACCCTTCGGTAAGCTCCTGAATCATGTTCACCGCAAGCATGTTCCAGTTCAGAAAACCGGGATTCATAATCGGTTCACCTGTTTCCGGATTATAATATTCATGCAGCGAACCTGTTTTCCTGTAATCCTCACCCAAAAGCAGCAGTGTTTTGTCGCAAAGCTCGGCTGCTTCCTTCCTGTATCCGTAATTCAGAAGCCCGCGGAAAACAACATAGTTAACCACAAGCCAGACAGGCCCGAGCCAGTTCGACGGATTAATTGTGGGCTCAAGATTGTACATCTTTTCATCTTTCGCAAGGGCACGAATACCAAAATCAGAGCAAAACGTATCCCTGTTTTCCATATGCTTTCGGACAAGGTGTTCTGCCTGATTTTTGTCCGCGATTCCCGAATACATCGGAATAAAGCCTGTCCATGCCTGGATCTTTATGGGAAGTGTTTTCCAGAACACGCCCAATCCTTTATGGAACCAGTCGTAACTGCGGGTTTTAATGTCCACATCCACTGAATAGAAGAATTTATCCTTCGGATCATAACATTCCTTCTGAATTGCCTCGCACAGTTTATCCGCCTTTTCGGTATAATAACCGGCTCTTTCGCTTTGCCCCGTGTTTTTGAGTATTTTCGCCATTGAACGCATTTCCTTTACCATGAACGCATTAAGGTATATGCTTGCGGTGGAAAAGCGCGGACGGCCGAAAACCGCAGGATCGTTGTCCATTCCGATCATAACGTCATCAGCCCATACATATAATCCGCAGTTTTCGTTGAAATAATGCCTGTCATAACATTCAAAGTATTTCTCAAGGTTAACGATATATTTTTCAAGCCATGAAAAGGAGCCTGTCAAACCGCTTACAAGGCATGACTGCTGGCACAGGAAAGGCTTGTGCATGTTCAGGATAACGCCGTCCCTGTGCTTTTGTATCAAATAAGGTTCCTCGTTCTCACCCTGGTTGAACTTGCTTACCATCATAGGGATGTAACCGTCTTCAAGCTGGAAGTCAAAGAAGTTCAGAACATTTCCCATGGCGCCTTCGGTCAGTTTTTTTCTGAATGCACCGCCGTCATTAAGAGTCCTTTCATAGGCAATAAGCGCATAAACCGTCCAGAACGAATCCCAGTCCCATAGGTTTCCGTCATAAACCGAGCCCGGATCTATAAACGGATATTTAAAAAGATCGTTCGGTGACTTAAACACCCTGTCTGCATTTTTTGATATATATTCAGTTATATTTTCATAGTATCCCCTGTTCATATAATCCACCTTCCGATTATATAATTAAAGTTCCGGATTTTCGGAAACGCTGTTTAAAAGGCGGTGAGCCCTTCACCGCCTTCTGACGCCTTATAAATACTAATAAGCCTGAATCCCGCTCAGTTTTTCGTCTATTTCTTTCAGCGTGTTTTCATCAATTTTTAAAAGGCCCTGCCTTATGAAGTCGCAAATACTGCGTTCTCCTGCCATCATCGTGAACAGCATCCAGTTTGTCATTTCAGGCAAATATGTTTTAACGATTTCAACAGCCTCACTGTTCTGATATATCTCGCTCATCGGGGTATCCGCGCCGAACATTTTCCTGTACGGTTTTTCAGGTTTGTACGTGAAGGTATACTCTCCGCATTCAAGTTCGTGGACGCCCTGTAGATCAGTCCCTTCTGTATCGGGCAGGACCAGTTCGGCCGTTGTATTGAACGGAACCCTGAAGTAGAACGAAACAGAACCGTCTTCGTTAATGTTCCACCTGCTGATTATTTTGCCTGCGGGCGACATAAACTCGGCATTCAGTGATTTCAAAAGGTAATTCGGCTGCGGCCTGAGCCTGAACCTCCTGAATCCCGGCGCATTTTCAACCGGTTGTATTCCCGCTGCATTTCTGTAGATCCATTCCACGATCGAACCATAGGCGTAGTGATTCAACGAATTCATGCCCGTGTCACTGATTTTTCCGTTGGGGAGTACTGAATTCCATCTTTCCCATATCGTTGTCGCTCCCATTGTAATGGGATACAGCCAGCCCGGATAATCAAGGTTTGTAAGAAGCCTGTATGAGATATCGTTGCTTCCGTGTTCCGAAAGAACCCGGCATAAATACGGAGTACCAAGAAAGCCCGTGCGCAGATGGTACCCGGTCTGCTTCAGTTTCATCCTTAAATCAAAGGCAATCCTTTCCTTCCATTCATCGGGTACCAAATCCATGTAAAGCGCAATAACATGGGCTGTCTGTGTATTCACTGCCAAACGCCCTGTCTCGGTAAAATACTCTTTGCGTATGGCGCTTTTTATCTCCTCGGAAAGGTTACGGTAATACTCCGCGTCTTCATTCCTGTTCAAAACCCGGGCTGCCTTTGAAACGATGCCCGCTGAATAACTGTAAAATGCGCTGGCAAGGTATGCGGGTTCGGTTCCGCCGAAGCGGTTTAGCGGGTCCTCAACGTCAAGTGACAACCAGTCTCCATAATGGAAATCATTCACCCACAGTCTTTTCCCGCCTGCAGCCTCGTCCCTGCTTTTAATATAGTCAACCCAGGCCTTCATGCTGTCATACTGCTGTTCCAGGATTGAAACATCGCCATAGTACAGGTACATGTTCCATGGGATTATAACCGCGGCATCACCCCATCCGCATGCCCCGTTCTGTTTTACGTCGTGGGCGGGCACAACCACAGGAACATTCCCGCCGCGGGTTTTCTGTTCCTGTTTCAGGTCGTACAGGAACTTGTTGAAAAAGGCGTAAACGTCCATGTTAAACGCAGCTGTCCCTGAAAATACCTGGGCGTCTCCTGTCCAGCCCATTCTCTCGTCACGCTGCGGACAGTCTGTAGGAACATCAAGGAAATTCCCCTTCTGCCCCCACAGGGCATTTAAAAACAGCCTGTCAACCAGGGGATTGCTTGTTGTAATATTTCCTGTCTGCTCCATGTCGGAATAAAGGACAAGGCCTGTAAAATCATCTATGTTCACTTCGCCTTCCCATTTTGTAAGTTTTACGTACCTGAACCCGTAAAACGTGAAATGAGGCCTTACCTTCTTTTCTTTTCCGTCGGAAATATAATGAAACTCACATTTGGCAGTCCTCAAATTATCCCTGTAAAAATTCCCGTCCTGCAGGACCTCGCCGAACTGCAGCATTATCTCGGATCCTTTCGGTGCCCGGTTCGCAAATTCAAGCCATCCCACCATGTTCTGACCCATGTCAATAACGGTTTCCCCGGCAGGAGTATGAATTATTTCCACAGGCTTTATACGTTCCTTTATTTTAATTACAGGGCTTCGCCTCGGCTCAAGTTTTTTCGTATCCAAATCAATAATGCTTACGGGATATACGGTATCGTCGCAAAAAGTGTCGTCATATATCTCGCCGTCAAAAATACTGCTGTCCAGGACCTTTGATTTCTTGGCCTTCCAGCTTGCATCGGTATAAAAGATCCCTGTGCTGCCGTCATCGTAAACCACGTGAATTTCACAGATAACGGCGAACCTGTCACCGTACCGGAACAATTCCTTCCTGTTCAGCCCGTAACGCCCCTTGTACCAGCCGTTGCCAAGCATAAACTCAATACTGTTTACGCCTTTTTTAAGGCTGCCGGTTATATCATAAACCTGGTATGGTATCCACTTGTCGTATGCTACAAGCCCTGGGGACAGATAATCATCACCGGTTTTTTCGCCGTTTACTGACATCTCGTACAAACCCAGGCCGCAGACATAGGCCCGTGCACTGGCAACGTTCTTCTCAAGTCTGATGTCAGAGAAAACCACCGGGTGAAATGAGGGATCAAAGTCGGGAGTAATCCATTTGGCCTGCCACGGTTCATTCATTTTGGATGTTTCAAACCAGGCAGTTTCGCTTTCCGCAACACTTCCGTCGTCGCCCCATACACAAACCCTCCAGTAATACCTTGTCCGAGGCTTAATCTCGATATCCGGCCGGTATGAAATACTGTCAATGTCTTCCCTTTTACCGCTGTCAAATATGATATTTCTGAACCCGTCATCGGTGGAAACCTCAACACGGGCAGCCGCCTGGCGTTTTGCACCTTCGGATTCAACAATCCATGATAGCCCGGGTTTGTCCGTCATTGCAAAACCCAGCGGGTTCCTTAACCTGTTGGTTTTTAAACCAGTAATTCGCATCATTCACATTACCCCTTGCTTTGTTTTTTAATCTTTTCTATCCCTTGATGGCTCCGCTTGTCATGCCTTCAATAACCATTTTGTTCATGAATATGTATATTATCAATGTAGGCAGAACACTTATCGAAATGCAGGCAAAAATAGCACCCCAGTCCCTGTTACCGTACATATCCGAGAAATACAGAAGTCCTGTCTGCACGGTTTTCATCTCGGTACTTGATATAAAGGTTGATGAAAATATCAAATCGTTCCAGCGGAAATAAAACTGGATAACGCCAACTGTAACTATTCCGGTTTTCATAAGCGGGAACATTATCCTGCCAAATACCTGGTAAATGTTTGCTCCGTCAATAATAGCCGCTTCTATCATATCATCAGGAAGCGAAACAAGGTAGCCCCTCAGAAGAAAAATAGTAAGAGGAAGGCCAAAGGCAATATAAGTCAGTATAAGACTTATTCTTGTGTTTAAAAGGTTGGTTCCTTTATACATCGAATACAGTGGTATCAGAACAACAGCCGTCGGAATCATTATACCGCTGAGAAAAATCTTCAGAACCTTATCCCTGAGTTTCCAGCGCATTTTCGTAAGCGCAAAGGCGCTTGTTGTTCCGAGCAGAATGATAAAAAACAGGGACACTATCGTAACAATTGCGCTGTTTTTAAAGTAAATATTCATTTTCCCCTGGTACCACGCCTTAACGTAATTCTCAAGATGAATCTGTTTCGGTAACGCATATGACGGGGAAAGATTAAATTCCTGTGTATGCTTGAGGGAACTCATCAGTATCCAGAATATAGGGTATATCTCCACGAAAAGAAAAATAACAATGAATATCTTTCCTATCACCGACAATACGTTTTTCATTCTTTTTTCCTTGTCCATAACACCGACTCCTTAATATTTTTCCCTGCTCAGCTTATTGATTATAAACGTTACCAAAAGGCACTGAGCCAGGATCAGTATTGCAACCGCACTTGCATAACCGTACTGGTCAAACAGAAAAGCATTCTGATACATATTCATCGTCATTGACGTAGTTGCAAAACCGGGGCCGCCTTTTGTAAGAGCCGTTGCCGATTCGTAGAGCTTGATCGTTCCTGTAAAGCTGAATACCAGGCAGGTTATCATAATCGTCCTTATCATTGGAAATACAATTTTCGTAAACAGCTTTACCCCGCTGGCTCCGTCAATACGTGCCGCTTCAAGCAGCTCATGGGGTATGTCCACCAGCGCGCCGTAAATAATTACAGTATAAAAACCTATCGCTGTCCAGATATCCATCACTACAAGAGCTCCAAAAGACGTATTCGGCTGCCCCAAAAACGGCTGAATATACCTGTCAAGCCCGGCAAGATCCAGCAAAGCATTGATCAGTCCATAGTTCGGAACCATTTCATACATTTTCGCAAACATCTGTGCAACTGCTACCGTCGGAAGTATTGTAGGTATAAATACAATGGTCCTGGACAGGGTTTTGAACTTTTTTATGCTGAAATACATCATCAATGATACAAGCAGACCAAACCCAACCTGACCGGGAGTTACAAAAAGTATATACTTCCAGTTCATTTTAATGGCTGCAACGGTCTGCTTGTTCGACCACATATTTATATAGTTTGAAAAGCCTACATATTCAAACTTAAACCCGGGCATACCCGAAAAAAGAGAGTAAATGAACGTCCATACTATCGGAACAAAAATAACGCCCACGAAAATTATCAGTGCCGGAAGTACCATTAAAGCAATTGCTTTCTTGTCACCCAATACCCGTTCCAAAAAACTTCCCCCCTGTATAAATTTAAGAAAGGTGCCCGCTACGGACACCTTTCTCCGATAAACAGTTTTACCTGGATTTTGCCGCAGTCTCTTCGAGCAATCTCATATAATCTTCTGCAGTTATTTCTCCGGTGTAAAGCAGTGAGATACTTTGCTGGGCAATTGTTGACGTCTCGCTGTCCATCTTGGCTTCAAACCACAGGAATGCTCCCTGTGCCTTTGCAAGGTGTTCTGCTACCAGCTGGGTGTAGTACGTTGTATCCTCCGGCATTTTACTGATTGAGAAGCCCTTGAATGCTCCGGTTTCCTGCATTGCAAAGTCACCAAGTTTAGGGAATACGTATTTCATCCAGTCTGCTACCTTGTCGTCATATTTCTTCTTGGAGAACATTAGGATATTACCGCAGTTCATTGAATAGTCAAGTATAGTGCTGGAATCATTTACCACGGGAACATTGAAGAAGCCGATTCCTTCAGGTCCTGCCGTATTGTCATCGGAGTTCAGGTTTGACACTTTCCATGAACCGTCGTAGTTCATTGCAGCCTGCCCGTTCATCAGCATTGAGGTTGCAGTACCGGGGTCAATGGTATTCATTCCTTCAGCAAAATAACCTTTTTTCGCCATATCCTGGAACATCTGAGCTGCAGCCACATATTCAGGATCTGTGAATTTTTTCTTTCCTGTAACTGCATCCTGTACCGCATTAGGTCCTACACTTCTTACAAGGTATGCATTCAGTACCCTGGTCATCGGCCAGTTGTCGCTTCCGCCCTGTACTATCGGTGTAATGCCTGCCGCCTTTAGCTTTTCACAAACTTCAAGAAACTCATCCCAGGTTTCAGGAGCCTTTTGTATTCCTGCCTTTTCGAACAGGGCCTTATTGTACCAGAATCCTTCCATGTTCAGGCCAAGAGGAACACAATACAGGCCTTTTCCGTCAACAAGTCTCTTCAACAGGCTGACAGCACCTTCATCAAGGCAGTCACGGATACCAAGCTCTGTGAAGGTTTCTTCAACATTAAGGATCAAACCTGCATCAATAACCTGTTTCAGTCTTACTCCGGACTCGTATGTACAAACTTCGGGCAGATCGTCGCTTGACATCAGTATTTTTACCTTCTGGTCAAGCTGATCAATGGCAACATACTCGTACTCCAATTTGAAACCATCAACTGTTTCGCCGTACTGCCTGGAGAGCTCGCTTACAATCCAGCCGTTTGAGTTTTTGTCGTCTTCAGGCCAAATGGACAGAAACTTGATTGTCCGGGACTGGAACTTGTCCCCGGAAGAACCGGTATTGCTTCCGGTTGATGCGGATGGCGTCTTTGCTCCCTGGTTGCCTGCACATCCTGCAAGCATTGAAACCAGCAGCACAAGTACCACACCAAGAATTAGCAGCTTCTTTTTCATTTCAATATTCCCCTTTCATATTTTCATTAAACAGATGTGCTTTGTTAACTGAATAACAAAGACACATCTGATTAAGTGCCGGTAACCAAATAAGCAGTAAACATATGCACTGGATGATGACAGATATGGAACGGTTTATGATGATTTATCATTTTAATTAAATTTATTTATCTTTTTAATTTATTAGATAAATTGTTTTTCATTAATATCAATATATAATATAAACCATCATTTGTCAACAATTAATAGTTAATTTGCTTTCTGATTCCGTCTATTTGGACATTTTGGACAAAATACAGGTTAAAATATAAATTCTTTAGTTAAACTTAAGTTTAGTATAATCTTCAGTAGGCTGTTGTAAGTTTTATATAATCGAAATATGATAATACTAAATCTGAATAAATATTTAATCAGCGGTGCCTGTATACTTCCCAGCCCAAATACTTGGTTAACGCTTCTTCAATTATATCTGCCACATGTCCGCGAACCATTGAAACGTGGTGTTCATATCCTTCTTCGCAAAGCATATGCATAAGCTCCTGCAAATTCGGTACGCTGCATACAGCAGGTCCGCCGAAGGTTTTGACATCTGCGTCGATGAATTCTCCTTCTCCTACATAGGCACGGATTTTACCGTTTACATCATCCGTAGATATCTTGCAGAATGTCATCGGTCCGGGCTGAACCTTGCCCACGCAAGCGCCGAAACAGTTATCATAGCCGAGCTGCGTTCCCAGTATATCCAGGACACCAACCGAAGGCCTGCATCCCATGAAGGAAGCGGGATAATTTGAGCAGTGGAAGTTTATGCATTTGTCTCTGTCGTTCCCGTAATTATTGTTCCAGTCAAGATATCCGGCAGCTGCACCCGATGCCGATGAAAGTGCATACATTGTAAGTGCGCCCATAACATCCATTTCGCATGCATGAGGAATTCCTTTTTCACCCATCATGCTCATGGCCAGGCATGCTGCGCATCCAAAGTGGTTCTGAAGCACGTTCCAGCACTGGACCGCTGCACAGTCCGCATCATAGTTCTTAACGGCTTCTTCAAGAGCTGTCTTGAAACGCGCCAGTTTTTCAACCTTTTCCATTGGAGCATCTTCTAAAACAATTGCATATTCCTTTATTTCTGAAATTGCATTTTCAAGCACTTCCCGATCATTAATCTCATTTGCCCGGGATATTATGTTTCCGATATCCTCAACCAGCACGGATATTCCGTTTTTTTGAAGAAGTTTTTCAGAAAAACGTACCGTCTGGAAAGGACCAGGTCTTGTACCGACCGCAAGGATTCGCGCCTTCCTGAGATTATTGACGGTTTTGCACAGTTTTTCAAAACGCTTTATATCTTCTGTGAATTCTTCGCTTTCTATTTTGCAGGTATGCAGTTTTGTCAGCGAAAACGGAATGCCGTACTGTCTTAAGTTGTTGCATACCGAGAGTTTTCCGCAAAAAGCATCACGCCTGTGTTCAACGTCAAGCAGTTCCAGGTCGTCATCACATGCCTGTATAAGAACGGGTACGTTCAGCCCGGATTCATGAATTGCCGTAACGACACCGATTTCATCTCCGAAATTCGGAAGTATTACAATTATGCCTTCTATCCTGTCGCGGTTCTCCCTGAACAGTTCTGCACATACCTTTGCCTGTTCGTAAGTCTGAACGGCACCATAAGGCATTGAGTCTTCATCCACGATAACATATTCATGCCCCATGCCGGTGAGTTTCTCTGTGATCTGTTTTCTTGCCTCCTGTGCAAGCCAGCCGGGGAAAAAACCTCTTGATGTAATTATCACACCAAATACAGCCATAAATACTTAACCACCTTTCAAGCTATTTATTCGAAAGAGCCCGCCTGACAGCATCATGCCAGCCCTTCTTGTACATAATTCTTTTTTCTTCATCCATCTGCGGTACAAACTCTGCGATAACCGAACGTTTTTGCTCCAGTTCACTCAGCCCGCTCCAGAATCCTGTCGCAAGGCCTGCCATGTTTGCACTTCCCAGCGCTGACAGTTCTTCAACCCTGGGCACAACTACCTTCGTATTTGCAATGTCAGCCTGGAACTGCATAAGAAATGTATCACCGGTTGCACCGCCGTCAACCCTCAATTCCGACAGGACCACGTTTGAGTCTTTCTGCATCAGATCCAGGATATCGGTAATCTGGTATACGATTGATTCCTCCGCAGCTCGCACGATATTCTCAAGTTTCGCACCAAGTGTAAGACCTGTAATAACTGCTTTTGCGGAATTATCCCAGTATGGGGCTCCAAGCCCGGTAAATGCAGGAACGAAATAAACTCCCCCGTTATCAGCCATTGACGAGGCAATTCTTCCCGATTCCTTCGGGTTTTTGATAAACCCTGCGTCAACAAGCCACGCTATGGTCTTTCCGCTGCAATTCACATTCCCTTCAAGGACATACACCTTTTCCCCTGATGTAACCCAGCCTACCGAGGTGACAATTCCGCTTTCCGAGTACACCGGTTTTTCACCTATATTCATCATTACCGATGATCCTGTTCCGTATGTTGCTTTTGTCATTCCTATGCTGAAACAGTTCTGGCCGAAAAGAGCTGCGTGGGAATCGCCCATTACACCGCTTACCGGTATACCCTTCGGAATAAAGGCATCCCCTTCGGTATAGCCGAAAATACTGTCCGAAGGCATTATTTCCGGCATCATTTGAACCGGTATTTCAAAAATATCCATAAGGTTCCGATCCCATTCAAGTTTCCCGAGACCCATCAAAAGAGTCCGGCTGGCATTGGAAAAGTCCGTGGCATGAACTTTGCCGCCGGTAAGATTCCATATAACCCAGGAATCCATCGTACCGAACTTTAAACGGCCTGATTCCGCGTTTTCCTTAACTCCGGGTACATTATTCAGAATCCATTGAATCTTCGGCGCGGTAAAATACGGTGACAGATGAAGCCCTGTCTTTTTTCGTATGTATTCTGCCGTTTCAGGGTCTTCTGCCAGCTTTGCGCACTGTTCCCTTGCCCTCGGGCATTGCCATACAACAGCATTATAGACAGGTTTTCCCGTTTCACCGTCCCAGACCACTCCCGTTTCTCTCTGGTTCGTAACGGCAATGGCCGCTATTTCCTTCCAGAATACGTTTCCTTCCTGCATAACCCTTGAAATTGCCAGCCGTACATTCTGATAAATCTCTTCAGGATCATGTTCAACCCATTCGGGCTTCGGGTAATGCTGGACATGAGGAACTGTAACCCTGTGATACACGGTGCAGTCCCTTGTGAACAATATCGCTTTTGTTCCTGATGTGGATTGGTCTATAGCAAGAATATACTTTTCCTCCACTGCTAACACCCGCCGTTTCTTTTCATGTTTATAAGTTTCTCAGCTTCGACGCACAGGTTTTCGGGACTGATACCGTAATGGGCAAACACTTCTTTCGACTTCCCGGGTATTGCAGGTTCATCGGGAATGCCCATTATTTTCATTGGAACAGGATGATTCTGTACCACAACTTCAGCCACCGCTGCTCCAAAACCTCCTAAAACGCTGTGTTCTTCAATTGTCAGTATTGCGCCTGTTTCCTTTGCAGCCTTTATTATGCAATCCCTGTCAAGGGGTTTTATTGTGTGCATATTAATTACCCTGCAGTCAATCCCCCGGGCCGACATCAGTTCAGCCGCATCCAGTGCCGTTTTCACCGTTTCGCCGAATGTAATTATTGATACAGAATTACCATTCCTGAGGGTAATTGCACGGCCAAGCTGAAAATCATAATCATGGGATGAATAAACATCTTCAACAGGGTTTCTTCCAAGGCGCATATACACAGGCCCGTTGTATCCTGCGATTGCCTCGGTCGCAAGCCTGGTTTCAAACCTGTCTGCAGGAACTACAATAAGAATACCGGGAACGGCTCTTAAAAAGGCTATATCCTGGAGTGAGTGATGGGACATTCCAAGAGCACCATAGCTTATTCCGGCGCTTATTCCAAGAAGTTTTACATTCGTATTCGAGTACGAAACATCAACTTTTATCTGTTCTGCCGAACGGGTGGTTAAGAAACAGGCCGGCGAAGCAACAAAGGGTTTCTTGCCGGATGCCGCAAGGCCTGCCGCAATCCCGACAATGTTCTGTTCAGCTATTCCTGTTTCAATAAACTGTTCGGGATACTCCTCGGCAAAGGGTTTCATCGAAGCAGAACCCCTTGAATCACTGCACAGCACCACTATATCCCGATCTTCTTTTGCAAGTTTCATCAGGGTTTCACAAACAACCTGCCTGTTATGTATCTTATTCATTAAAGCACCTCCAGCAACCGGTCCAGTTCTTCACAGGCCTTTTTGTATTCCTCGGGAGTCATTACCCCATGGTGCCATTTCGGTTCATTTTCCATAAACGAAATACCTTTTCCCTTCACCGTTTCAGCTATTACCAGCGAAGGCATGTTCCGCACCTTCCTGTCCTCCGAAAGGGCACTGCAGATCGAAGAAAAATCGTGGCCGTCTATTACCGAAACATTCCACCCGAAGCTCTTCCACTTTTCCCCGAGAGGTTCTATTGCCATTACCTCTTCTGTTTTTCCGCTTATTTGCAGGCCGTTCCTGTCTATAATCGCCACAAGGTTGTCCAGCCTGTAGTTGGACGCGGCCATTGCGGCTTCCCAGACAGAGCCTTCGGCCAGTTCCCCGTCTCCCATCAGGACGAATACCCGGTAATCCTTTTTATCCATTTTAGCTGCAAGAGCCATTCCTACACCAATGGAAAGACCGTGTCCCAATGCTCCCGTGTTCATTTCCACTCCGGGTATCTGCCTGTTTGGATGGCCGATTAGCTTCGATCCAAACTGTGAATATGTCAGAAGCTCCTTCCTGTCAAAAAAACCCCTGTCGGCAAGCACGCAATAATAAGCGTCAATTGAATGCCCCTTGCTGAGTATGAACCTGTCACGATCAGCCCAACCGGGATTTTCAGGATCAATTCTCATTACTTCGTAATAAAGAGCGACAAGGATATCGGTTTCGGAAAGTGAACCGCCTATATGCCCAGCACTTGACCGGTAGACTATGTCAACTATATCCCTTCGTATAAGTGCCGCTTTTTTCATCAGGTGTTTATATTTACTCATAATTTTCTTCCATGCCCCCCTGCAGAAAAGACCGAAAACAGCAAAATCTGAAAACTGAAATCAGTAAAAACATCATTCAGCAAGTTTCATTGTGACTGCTGTCCAGCCCGTAATTTCAATCTTGTCGGTTCTTGGATTTATTCTGCATGATTTTATTACCTTGCAATTTTTTACATCATAAAATACCGCATCATACAGATTCCCATCCGGTGAACCTTCCCTAAAGCCAATCCAAAGGGTTTTCCCCTTCATTTCGTTTTTGAAGAACAACAGGTAAAACTCATTTCCCTTGGACAGTGAGAAATAATTGTGGCCGTCGGTGTTAATGTAGTCCCTTTTCATCTCCTGCCACGGGCATGTCATTACAATTTCCTTCAGAAACTTAAGGCACGGCGCACTGCCGCCAATCATATCCCCGCCATAGGACCAGAATATATCGCGGGTATTGCCGTCAGTTATGAAACACTCTCCATGGGTTGCATAACCGCCCGCCATTACCGAGAGCCAGTGGCGCAGCAGCGTTAATTCGGCAGACGAATTTCCCCAGCAGTCCGGAAGATTTCCTTCGTACTGGTATTCATCATTGATAACCGGCTTTTTATATTCCCTTTTAAGTTCAAGCATAAGGGTATAAGTATCGGGATGCTGATATGATACATGGGTCATCCACGGACGATCGGGATATATCCATCCAAAGGAAATATTGTGGCATGACCTTGGGTGGCCGTACGGATCATTCGCTTTTATATATTCACCGATAACATCCCAGCTCCTGTGCGTTTTGCCTAATGTGAGCCTTCCCGGATTATCTTCGTCATAACCTATATCATATTCGTTCGCAAGGCTCCACCAGACATTCCTGAATGCCGACAGCCTGTTTATAATATATCCCAGGTAAAGAAGCGCATCCTCTTCGTCCATTCTGTCGATATCCCAGTGACCATAGTCATACGGATGGAACAGGATTACATCAGCCTCTATACCGAGCTCACCCAGTTCTTTTACCCGTTCTTCAAACAAACGGAAATATTCCGGATTCGGACGTGTAAAATCAAATTTCTTCGGTTCTCCTTCAAACGGATAACAAGGAGGTTCATAGCTTACATCCACTGCATTGAACTTGCCTGTATAATGCTTCGGGAAGAAAAGCATTCTTATTTTGTTGAAACCATACTCCGAGAAACTGCGCAGCGTTCTTTCCCGTACTTCTGCAGGCCGGTAATGCCATGCATACGCAGTCGTTCCCATGACAAAAAACGGCGTACCGTCAGCGTATGTAAAATGTTCACCCGTTGCTTTTACAGGACCGTGATTGTTTTCTGAAGGCGGAGTAACGGTAAATGTGCCTGAAATATTATTCATGTCCGGATCATTTGAAAAAACCGTATAACTGTATTCACCTTCAAATTCAGGCATAAAGCGTATTTTGTAAATCCCGTCCCCGTCATAAAAGCCATGCACGACTTTCTTACAGCCAGAATTATAAAAACATGCCTTAAGTTTGACATCGGTAAACGGGTTGTTATAATTTATTTTTGAACACAGCTGAAGCTCAAAGATTCCCCATTTTTCAACAGTTGAATTCAAACCAGGCTCACCCCCGTTAAGTAAAAAGATGTGATAAAAGCTGAAATTTTTAACTAAAAATATAATTTAATTATATAATGTTTTTTTAATTGCGTCAATGAATTTCATTAAATTATTTAAGTCTTGTTAAGTAAGTTTTAAGTACGTGCGGATATGATACTGTACATTGCCATGAACAGGTTTTACATGTCCTTTTCTTTGATTTCAGGAAAAACTGCACCCTGGTTCAGTTTATATTAACAGTCCTGTATTTATATTTTCTCAAACCCGTATACTGAAATTTTTAACCAAAATATAAATTTATGATTAAGCCGGTATAAAATACAGGGATAGGCTGTTAAATAAAAAGCCCCGAAAACCTTCACTATGGCTCAGGGCAAAAACAACTCGCTATCCCGTTAATCCATGACACAAAATATTGCTTCCATATGATAATCCTTATATAATGCGATTACTGCTATAAGCACCGGTCAAGCCTTGCCTGAAAATCACGCAGAAACTCTTCCCTCCATATATTCACGGTTTTGGCACCCTTATGTTCCTGTTCAGCATAATCTGCATCAATTATGTCGGACCACCAGTTCGGATAACGGTCCTCGTTCCCTCTGCGTCCTTCCCGGGTTTCTTCCGTGCATGTAAACATACCTGATAATCCGTTCAGTTCAGGGATATCACTCGTTGTTGAATAATTCCACAAACCGGTTGCCTTCGGCATGAAACGAACCCTGTATTCACCGTTCCCGCAGTAGTATCCATAGAACTCCTGTTCCTGGACAACAAGGGAAAAAGCAGGTTCATCAGGATCCATTTCAATATGCGGGCCGCTGAAAATCAGCTCCAGTACGCCATACACCTCTACCGTGTCTTTAGGACCTGTAATTCCCCGGTATATTGACTTCGGCCTGTTCCCAACCCGTACAAAAGAGCCGCCCCATGACGGTTTTTCAGGACATTCAGGAGTTCCTTTAAGCAGGTATGCAACTGACGGTGTATCTCCCATTTTAATGACTCCGTCCAGGTGCTCGGCAAAAAAATTCCCCAATGCGCCATGCCCTGAAACATGGTTGCTTACGAATGATTTGTTGCCCAAATCATGCAACTGGTTACCACCGACAAACCAACCCCTGTATGTTGAGTTGTTTTCAATTATCCACAGATCGGGAAAATTTTCATGGATGTATTCATAAGCATTCAGACCCCATTTTTTGTTCGGCCCTGCAATATAATAAACCCTTAATTTATCCTTGATATCCGGCGCATCATGCAATGCCTGGGCAAGATCTTCCAGCAGTCCCCATATAAGTATATACAAAGGGCGCGGATCATCTTTTCGCGCACACCGGATGATCCAGTCCGAACCTTCGGTTGCATTACTGTACCCTTTGAACGGTGCAAAATCTATGATTCCCTGTTTTGTAACCGATCTCAGGTAACCCGGAGCCGGATAACGGGAAGAAAAGGCACGCAGTTTCGGGTAATCCGCTTCATACTGTTCGATTACTTTCAGGATATCTTTTACAGTGCCTTCTCCCCATGGTGAAGAAATCAGTCCTTCGGTATCGAACAGGTCGGAATAAAGCAGATAGTGCACCATTGACTGAAAATCATCAGGATCGCTTCCGCCTATATCTGTTGAAACTATAACCCGGTAACGCTCTCCCGCCAAAGCCCCTTTTGTCATATGATCTGACATTTCTTCATCCTCCGTTCAAATCAATTCTTATATATTTCCATTACGCCTTCGGACAACCGGCGATGGTTTCACAGCAGTCAATTTCCTGTCAAAAATAGTCCTTCCCGCTGTCGGTAATGATTAATACATAATCGGTCCCGGAGTTGTTCTTTTCGGGGGGTGTAAATTCCATTATCCCTTTGTTTTCATATACTCCTGCCTTTTGTATTTCTCCGGTCTCAGGATCAAACCACGATGCGCACACCCTGTCGCCTGTTATTTTCCCCATTTTCACACGGATGCTCAGTCGGGTACAGGTATAAACAAAAATATAGTCCGATCCTCTTGTTGCGAGCAGGCGGTCATATTTCTCTCCGCAATCTCCGTCAATCACCGACTGATCAGGCACCCTTTCAAAATACGGAACCGACAGCATCAGTTTCTTCAAATAACGCATCTGCCCGCCACCTGCGGCATCCAAAGCATCATACCAGTATTCGCGCACACCGTAGCTGCCTTTACTGCCGTCGGGTTTATGCATCTGCATTACAGCATTATGGCCATATGTATGCCCGCAGGAGCCTGCGAAAACAGACCAGTACGCGTACCTGCGCACATCATTAGCATCCCAGTACGGCTGTGTCGGATCGTGTAATCCATGAGGAATGCTCTCATAGGAGGGCTCACCGTCCAGAACGGGTTTAACCGGAGTTTTCCGGTAATCATTAACAACATAGCGCCAGTTATCCTGCCCAATCCATAATCTTTCATCATCTTCCTCTTCAGCTTTCACTTTCTGGTCATAGCGCCTGTGCCCGGACTGAAACATGTTGAAATCAAGCCAGGAAACTTCATGAAACCATTCCGAAGACTGCGTTCTTCCGAACGGGTGAAATGTCATTAATGAATCCGGGTTATGGGTTTTAATTGTTTTCCCCAGTGTATCCCATACGTCGTAATGCCTGTCCCCCCTGGTGTCTCCGCCGAGAATCCAGATGATGTTCTTCCTGTTTTTGAAATGTTCTGCAAGCCATCTTCCGTATTGAACAACATTATCCATATTCAGGATCCCATTCTCAGCTATGCTTCCCCAGACAGGAAGAAGACCCACGTACAGGCCTGCTGATTCGGCCATGTCCAAAACCCTGTCAATATGGTTCCAGTAACTGTCCGGCTTTTTCAAATCAGGACTTCCGGATACAAATGTTTTCGTAATGCTCCCGTCATATAATGCCGGTTCACCGTAAACATTCCTGTCGGTGGCCTGATGTATAATCACTGACTGAATAACATTAAAACCTTTGCCCTGCCTGTCCTTTATGTACTTTCCGGCTTCTTCAGTGCTCAGTTTCTGAAACAGAAGCCACGCAGTATCCCCAAGCCAGAAGAATGGTTGTCCGCTTTCATACATAAGGAATCTTTTGTTTTCCGACACTATTATTCTTTCCATATAGTCACCCCGTATTTGCATTGTGTTTTCACCAGGAATTCAGCAAGAAGTGTTGAACAGATCAACGCCGATCCTCAGAAAATACTGAAAACTTGATAATCATATTGTAATTGATACTGCTGAATAAGTCAATTATACCGTTAAGTGATTTACTTAAATTATTAAGCTGTCTTAACTAAAACATTGCTTCGATAAGTCATATATGGGTTTAAAAAATGAATCTGCACATTATCCATCGGACTTTTGCATAATCCCTTTCGCAGCATAAGATTAAACGAATTGCCTGCCAGGGTCGATAAATGCTGGCAGAGTGTTTATGTTTTCAGTTCTTTCAGCGAAGAATTAATTCGCGCGTTAAATGAATAAAGCCCGAAAACCGGTGATGCTATACGGTTTTCAGGCTCGTGCATCCGCTGCCTGGTTATGGACACATTGAACCGGACCTGAAGGGGGCCATCAGTGCAATACCTTGAAACATGGGCGTAAATAAACATTACACCTCAGAAAACTGCCTGTTCCATAACAAGGGAAACCCTTCCGTTCATGGCGTCTATAAGTCTTCTTTCAACCTCGTTCCAGTTTATCAGCTGCCACCATGAATTTACATAGTCCGCCCGCCTGTTCTGGTAGTCCAGGTAATATGCATGCTCCCATACATCGCATACAAGAACGGGAATCCCGCTCCATTCGGTAAGGTTCTGGTGCTTTTCGGCCTGTAATATTTCAAGCCTTCCCCATGAAGGCTGCCAGGTCAGTATACACCATCCCGACGCCTCAACATTTACGGCGGCAAGAATGAACTGGTTTTTCATGGCTTCAAGACTGCCGAAGTATTGGTTTACATGGTAAACCGTCCTTGGCCCCGGCTGGCCTCCCCTGCCCAAAGGCGCCATAACAGTCCAGTATATACTGTGCAGTATGTGACCCGAACCGTTGAAGGCCAGTTCATTTTCCCAGTACTTGATATACTCAATATCGTTTGTCTTTCGTGCCTCTGCAAGATACAGTTCCGCCCTGTTCAATCCGTCCACATAGCTTTTATGGTGCCTGTCGTGATGTATCCTTAATGTTTCCTCACCAATTACCGGTTCAAGGGCATCATACGGGTACGGCAGAGGCGGCAGCCTGTGCATTCCCGGCAAAACATACATATGCAGCATCCTTTCCTGGATAAAATACAAAGTCTCATATTTTATCCTATGATGCTGCATACTTTTGGTTCGTCGTTTTTACATATCAGAACAAAAACAGGCAATACCCGGATAATCGGGGTGTTATATCAGTTCGGTAAGCATCATGAAGGTTAAGCCCTGGCCATAAGCCGTAGGAGCAATGGGTATTTTTTTATAGTGCTCCAAATCCTTCCCCATGCCCGTTCCATACGAAACACCATGAACCATACCGTTTTCATCTATCTTTGAAATGACGGCGCGGGCTGCTTTTCTTCCGTACTCGAGGTATTCGTCACCTATTATTCCAAGACGCACACCCTTTAATATTCCGTAAGCAATGCCTGCAGTTGCAGATGTTTCGTAGTAAGTCTCCTCAATATCCAAAAGAGTGTTGAAAAGGCCGTTCTCGCCCTGGTATTTAACCAGTTCCTTAACCTGGTCAATCCATGCGTTTATAACAAACCTTGATACCGCGTCATTAGTTCCGTAAAGTTCTATAAATTCCATGGCGCCCGAAGTAAACCAGCTGTTTCCCCTTGCCCAGAAAGCATCTGCGTAATTGTGCCTGCCGTCGAAAGTCCAGCCGTGATAAAACAGGCCGGTTTTCTTGTCCTGCAGGTATTTAATATGGAACAGGAACTGGTATTTTGCTTCATCTATATACTCTTCCCTGCTGAACACTTTTCCTGCTTTCAAAAGGAACAATACGGTCATGAACAGTGTATCGGCCCAAAGCTGCTCATAATGGCGGTTCAGAACAGTCATATGCTGCATTCCGCCATACTGCGTGCGGGGCATTTCCTTCATCGCCCAGTCGGCCCACATATCTATATACGGGAGATATTTCTCATTTTTCGTCTCTTCATAAAGGCATACCATGGTGAGGGCCGGGCATACCGTATTTACATTTTTATGCGGCACTGGTTTTGAAAGCTGGTAATCATACCAGTTAATCAGGTAGTCAAGATACTTCTTATTGCCTGTTTTTTTGTATACCTTGAACATACTGTATAAGGCCACGCCTGTGGGCCACTCCCAGTTATCCATATGAAGGTGGTCATACAGCCCTTCCCTTTCCTTGTTGTTAATAAGCAAACCAACAACCTTATCAGCAAGTTCAAGCATTTCAACATTAAATGACATTTAACATCCACCTTTCCTTTTTATCCTGATTAAATTGCCTGGAAACCAGGAAAACTGCCTGTTCCCGGAGTTTCAACCCGACACTCCGGGGAAGACAGGATTACGCTATTTCAAGTGTTCAGCCAGGGGCAGGTTAACCTGTTTTATTCCCTGAACCACAAGCCCCGCAATTTCATACGCGCCGGTTTCGTTAAAATGCGTGTTGTCTTCGGAGCCCTCAGGATAATTCGGCGACTCCCCAGGCTTTAAAAACAGGAACAGTCTTTTTGACTCCTCTTCGCCAAGTTTCTTGTAGTATTCCTCGCTTAATGCAGTGAGATCAATGAAAGGAACATCCAGTTCCTCGCAAAGCTCCTTTACAGCTTTCGGATACGCGCCATGGGTTGGATAAAACTCGCCGAAAAGATTGAATCTCCTCCTGTTAACCGGAGAAATCAAAACAGGCAAGGCTCCCTTTTCCCTGGCCCCGTCAACATACCGCTTCAAATATGCCTGGTAAGTACCGAAGGGATCGGCATACGCGCCATGAAGTTTTTCATCATTATGGCCGAACTGCACAAGCAGTGTATCTCCCGGCTCTATTTGTCCCAGGATTTTGTCAAGAAGTCCTTCGTCAATGAAACTCTTAGTGCTTCTTCCTCCCAGCGCATAGTTGTAAACATGCACATAATCCTTAAAATAACGCGGAAGCATTTTACCCCATCCTTCCTGGGGTTTGTAGCCGCTTGCACAGTTTTGAACCGTTGAATCTCCTGCAATATATATTTTAACCGTTTTTTCAGACATATTATCTGCCTCCGTTGCCAAGCCATTCCAAAAGTTTTCCGTATTCCACGCCTGCCAGCAAAACGATGCCGGTGCCGTGGGTATCGTTCAGCAGCCAGCCAAGGTCGTTTGTGTAATAATCTTCGGAGAAGGAAAAACCCGAGCCCCTGCAGATTCCATATACATTTCCGTTCATGTCTATTGCCTCGTTGCAAAGCCCATTCCAGGCTTTAAGCACCGCTTCGGCATATTTCCCGGGTTCTTTCAGCCATGAATTGCGTACACCCCGGGCAAAAGCACAGGCAAACATTGAAGTACACGATGATTCAGGGTAAGAGTCGTGATCGGTCAAAACCTGGTGCCAGAATCCCTTTTCGTCCTGAAGCGAAAAGTAACCCTCGCAGAGCTCATTGAAATTATTAATGAGCTCTTCCCTTAACTCATGATTTTCGGGAAGATAACTTAAAAGCTCGGAATATGAAAATGCAACCCAGCCGTTACCGCGGCCCCATGAAACCTCGGTAGCTTTTCTGTGTTTTACATCATAAACATGGGACATTATTTTCCTGTCGGGCCTGAACAGGTATTTATGGTACAGTAACAGCTGTTTTGCCGCATCATCTATAATTTCCTGTCTTCCTGTCAGCCTGTAATACCTGCACAGGAAAGGAACACTCATATAAAGGTCGTCGGCCCAGAGTGTTTCATCCATCAGCAGGTGTTCAGGGTTAACACGGTAGAAGGCCCCGTCGGGAAGCCTGTGCAGCCTGTTTATAATAAAATCCGCTATATAATCGGCTATTTTTACATAATCGTCCTCGTCGAGTTCGCCCGAGGCTTCAAGCATCAGGGAACCGAATGAACCGCAGTCATCAAGGGTGCTTATCGTGGAAAGAAGGTTATGCATGCTTGCAGCGCCGTAATTCTCCTTATCCCACAACGCATATTCAAAGAAACGCGTACACATTTCAACATGTTTTGCCGTATAGTCCACAAGCGCACTGTCATTAATGAACCTGCCGGCTTCAATAATACCGTACAGCGTAACGCCAAGGGGATAGTTCCAGTGTCCGAATAACCTGTTATCGTTATATGGTCTTACAAAAGTATGGGGTCTGTCAAGCCTCCAGAACACCTTTCTTCCTGCCCCGTCCATTGGTCTGTCGGCTGAGTAGGCCTTATCCGGTTCAATGCTTACAGGCAGTGAAAACGGCCCGGCATAAACCCATTTTTCATCCGTTCCTTTTACATTCAGCGGGTTTATGAAAGGAATAATTTCATCCCCATAAAAGCAATCGGCTTTAAAACCCCAGTCGGTATCGCCGCACTGGTTTATAACCAGTATATTGTGACAGCCATAGCTAATATTGACTTTGAACTCGTATTCACCCGATTTATCAGAATCAAAAACCGGCCTGTCATCTATAATAAACCGGATATTCCCGGTATTTATGCCCTTAACAGTGTATTCGCCGCTTTTTTCCGCGAAAATCCTTGTCCATGCAATCGCATAGCAGCCTTTTCTCAGGGAATACATTCTTTTCATCTGCCCCATGCTCTCCTCTTCGGGCAGCCAGTTCTTCAGCGGATACCAGGTTACTCCGGTCTCTTCCTCTGTCATTCCCGGCTCGGGAAGAATTTCCAACGGTTCCTTAAGCGGAAGAGTATACAGCCATCCTCTCTGCCCTTCCCTGTCTGCAGACGGGATGATGAAACTCTGAGGCCGGTTCCTTGATGAAACGGCACCCAAAACTCCGCCGCAGCCTGTATTGGTACGGATAAATCTTAAAACAAAACTGTTCCAGCCCTTTTTCAGTTTTACCGAAAAGGACGAAGAAAGATCTCTTATTCTTTCAGCTAAAACATTTGGTTTGAAAACTCTTTCTCCATTGCAGTAAATTATAACCGGCCCGAAACAGTGTATTTCAAATACCATTGTAATATCGTCATCGCTCCAGAGCTTGCTCCATGCATAGACATTGCTTTCCAGGTCAGCCAGCGGATACAGGTTATGGAAGTCAAAAACAAACCTGTAGTGTTTATCCTGCCTTATACCGTTCTTCTGGTACGCATAATAGGAAACTCCGAAAGGCGGATTCTGACCGATATACCGGTTTGCCACCGTTTTCAGCACTGTTCTGATGTCCTGTGTCTTCATGGAAATGGCCTGCTCGTTCTGAAAGTAATAACCCATGGATAAATCCTCCTTATTGAAAACAGCATAAATCATCAAAGGTGAAAACACAGATATTAAAAGAATTCTTCAGCTACCTAAATATTATAGGAAAAAATGCTGCCGTTCAATGGTAAATCAACACCATTTTTTAGGGTTTTCTGTTTTTTGCGGCAGTATACGGATTTGAAACAAAAAGCGAAGAACAAAAAAGCCGGAAAATAAAACTTTAACCGGCCAGTTCAAAAAAATACATATTCACACTGTGGGGTATAATTGCCATTATCTTATTAAAATATTACCAGATGTCGTATTGATTGTTACCTTGCCGCTGCCGTCTCCTATGGTGCATACCAGTCTTTTTTCATCGAAGGAAGCAATATTCAGCGGAGTATGACTGCATTTGATACGGCCCGAGAAAGTTTTTGCCTCAACAGAAAACTGGCTGTTTTCGGGCAGAGTAAGATCTACGTTTCCCGAACCGCTTTCCGCCCTAATCATGCTGAAATCATCCTCGAACTCCGCCTTAATATTGCCCGATGATGTTTTTGCCTCAAGGGAACCTGTTCTCATTTTCAGTATTATGTTACCCGAAGCCGCTGCTGCTTTCACGTTTTCAGCCACGGTTTCCTTAATGACAATATCTCCCGAGGTTGTTTCGATTTTTGCTTCGCTGCATTCAAGTTTCTCAATAAAGCATTCACCTGAAGCATCAGATAATTCAAATTTTCCCGAAAAGACTGCCTCCCTTGCCCGGAAAGTCCCTGATGAAGATTTGAAGGATCCGTCCTCTCCGTTAATGGCATCCATAACAATTTCACCTGAAGCAGTTTCCGCTTCGATATTTTTTCCGGTTACGTTCTCAATGCTGATATCTCCTGAGCTGCTTCCAATGACAATATTTCCGCACGACAGTTCCTGTGCCGTAATTTCACCCGATGCTGTACTGATATTCAAATCATTCATCCACAATTCCGGTATAAAAACGTCCAGCTGAACGTCCTGCGAATAGCGAAACTGAAAGACATGATTCTGCATAACCTTTACAATGACTGCCTTTCCGTCTTCTTCCATTTCCAGGTATGGAACTGCTTCTTTGCTCATTGCCCCGACTTCACCGTGAAGATGCGCTTTTACACTGTTCCCTGCATGAGTGTATATATTCACATCAACTGAAGAAGTATTTATTGAAATCAAATCCTTGCCATAGGTTGAAAGTTCATCGGTATCATCAACGATATATTTGAGGAAGCCGGTACGCTTTTCGGTTTCGGAGCCGGTACTGCTGATTATACCCGCACCTGTACCTTTATCTGCATTGGCGTTATTGTACACCATGAACCCTGAAAATAAAATCAGAATCATAATGATAAAACCAATCACCGGCATGATATTCGCTCCTCTTTCTTTCATTTTTTACTCCTCCGAATTAATAATGGCATCCAGATTTTGTGACCTGCTTACTTTAAATATATATAACACAATGAAGTATGTTCCTCAATAGAGTTAATCCAATTCTAATGAAACTCTAATTTGAGGTATGTAATACCGTTAATTTATCAATATGCTGACGGTTTTCCGCGGTATGCCGTTTTCAATAAAAAAGCCGGAATGCAAATGCAGTCCGGCCGGTTATCACGATAGGAACACACCCCGGCAGCCAGGTCAGCCGCCCGTGGTAAAACTTAATTTACCTGGCAGTGTTTTACTGTTCGGGCAGATCATCATGCCCCAGCTGCATAGTATACTGGCTTGTATACAGCTTTGCATAGTGGCCTTTTTGTGCCAGAAGCTCCCTGTGGGTTCCTTCCTCGATTATTTTCCCGTCCCTTATTACCAGGATCCTGTCTGCCGAGCGTATTGTTGAAAGCCTGTGGGCTATAATGAAACTTGTTCTGTTTTGAAGTATATTCGCAATGGCATCCTGGATAAGGTGCTCAGTTTCGGTATCCACGGAGGATGTTGCCTCGTCAAGGACGAATATCGCAGGATCGGATATAATGGCTCTTGCAAAGGATACAAGCTGTTTTTCTCCGGTGGACAGAAGTGACCCGCCCTCTCCGACAGGAGTATCATATCCCTTTTCCATTTTCATTACTATATCGTGCAGGTTAACAAGTTTGCTTGCCTGTATGATTTCGTCATCGGTTGCATCAAGTTTCCCGTAAAGTATGTTCTCCTTGATTGTTCCGCTGAAAAGATGCGGAGTCTGGAGAACATACCCTAAGTTTGAATGAAGCCACATCATGGGCATCTTGGTATAATCATACCCGTCAATCAGGATTCTGCCTCCGGTCGGCTCATAGAACCTGCATGCAAGGTTTACAATGGTACTCTTCCCTGCGCCGGTATCGCCGACAAGGGCAATCTTTTCGCCGGCTTTTACGGTCAGGTTGAAATTCTCCAGCACCTTTTCACCGGTTTTATATGCAAAGGAAACATTCTCGAAAACGATATTACCCTTGATTTCAGGCCAGTCTGCCCTGTCACTGAGACCGTTGCCTGCAATTTCCTCATCGTTGTCGATTATATCTGGTTTTGTCTCGAGCAGCGAAACTATTCTTTCAGCCGACGCCTGTGCTGACTGCAGGTCGGTAAAAATCCTTGCCATGTCCCTTATCGGGAAGAAAAACTGTATTGCGTACGAAATGAATGCTGTAAGCGTACCATAGCTTAGCGTGCCAACCATTAAGCGGTCTCCGCCCTTCCATAGCACGAGGCTTGCAGCTATGCATCCCAAAAGGGTTACAATCGGCATGTATATCGCAGCGAAAGTTGCTGCGCTGATGGACTTCCGGTTCATTTCCTGCGTCAGGTGCATAAAGTCGTTCAGGTTGCCCTCTTCCCTTACAAGTGTCTTTGTTGTCTTTACACCCTGAATCCCTTCATTGAATGCCGCGGTTATCATGGAATTTGTTTTTCTTATGTCCCGGTGATTCAACAGTATTTTTTTCTGAAAGTATATGCTTACTGCAAACAATACCGGGATCACCGTGAATGACAGCAATGCAAGTTTCCATTCGAGGACCAGCATTACAACGCTTGTTATTATCATCATGCAAAGACCCCATGAAAAATCAACCAGTCCCCAGGACAAGGTATTGCCAAGTCGCCATATGTCTGATGTAAGCCTTGACATCATCCATCCGACAGGTGTTGTATCGTAATATGAAAAGGACAGTTTCTGCAGATGCTCAAACCCGTCTTTCCTGATATCATAACAGATCCCTGTTTCTATGTACCCGGCATATGAAATCATGGCCTTGACTATAATTGCCTGTACAACCACTACCAGTACATAGGTAATAAAGAATATGACAGTACCCGCAGTAGTACGCGCAACAACAAAATTGTCTATTGCATATCTCTGCATAAGAGGTATCAGCGCATCAAACCCCGCCAGTATTGCCATGAACAAAGCGAGTACTATCAGCTTGTTCCTGTATGGTTTAGCATATCGCAAAAGTTTCTTCCACAGATCTATATTAATACCCCTTGAAAAAACTTCTTCCTGGAAAGTATTGGTATTGCTCATTACCCGTTCACCCCTTCCTGATTCTCTTCCAGTGAACTCTGGATGGCCCAGATGCGTGAATACAAGCCGTCTTCACGTATCAACTCGTCATGGGTACCCTTCTGTACTATCCGGCCTTTATCAAGAACGACAATAAAATCAGCTTCGGCCATAGTATTTATCCTGTGGGAGATAATGAATGTCGTAACTCCCTTGCTGCGTTCCCTGAGTGCCTGGCGGATCATAATATCAGTTTCCATATCAACCGCGCTCAGGGAATCGTCAAATATCAGTACAGGGTGATTCTTCAGTACCGTGCGGGCTATTGCCACGCGCTGAACCTGGCCGCCTGAAAGAGTTACGCCCCTTTCGCCCACAAGGGTATCGTAACCCTTTTCAAAGGTAAGTATCGAATCATGGATCGCAGCTATTTTCGCAGCCCTTTCTATTTCACTCATGCTGGCATCAGGCCTTGCAAGCCTGATATTTTCCAGCACGGTCTTCGAAAACAGGAACGGTTCCTGGAGCACTATTCCAATATGACTGCGCAGCCACTTTTTGTCGATATCCTTCAACTCATACCCGTCAATCTTAATTGATCCTTTCTGGTAATCAAACAGCCTTACCAGCAAATGCACCAGCGAAGATTTCCCGCATCCGGTAGGTCCCAGTATTCCTACAGTCTGGCCCTGCTTCACTTCAAAGGAAATATCTTTCAAAGGATTGGTTCCGTCGGGATACTGAAAGCTGACGTTCTGAAATACAATATTGCCCCTGATCTCGGGAGTAAGTCCCTGGGTATCTTTCGGCTCAGCAGGTTTGTCAAGTATTTCAATTATTCGGTCAAAGGCCACAAATGCCTGGCCCATGTCCGAAATAACCCTTCCGAGATGCCTGATCGGCCAGATAAGGTTTCTTATGTATGTTATGAAAAGAATAACCGTTCCGAGGGTAATTATTCCTCTTGCTGCCCAGCTTACCGAAATAAACAGTACCAGCATTGCCTGCGTCATGCATAAAAGATCAGACATTGACCAGTACCAGGCCATAAGTTCGTTCAGCTTCCTCACTTTTTCACGGTAACTCTCATTCTTCCCCTTGAACTTTTCAATCTCATACTTCTGCCTGCCGAAGGCCCTTACAACGCGCACGCCCGTCAGGTTCTCCTGGATGGTTGTGTGCAGCTCGGAATCGGCGTCCTCAACCTCAAGAAATGTTTTCCTGACTTTTGTGAAGAATATCATCGAAGCAAGGAAAATAAAAGGAACCACGCAGAGAGAGTACAGTGTCAGTTTGCCGTTCAACCCGATCATCGCTGTAAGTGTAAACGCTACTGTAAATAATATTTCTCCGACCTGGGTTACCTGGTTTGCCATAAACTTGCGCATGGTTTCAACATCAGCGGTACACCTCTGCGTAAGATCACCGGTCTGGGACTTTACATGTTCATAATACTCCATATGCTGAAGATGATCGTACAGGGTATCGCGGATTCTCTTTGCTGCATTTTCGGTGCTTATCGCAAACCAGCGGTTTTTTACATACTGAAAGATACCGGTAAATAACATGAGCAGTACAAAAACCAGGCCCAAAAGCCAGATCCGCTCTCTCAGCGCGTCTCTTCCGCCAAAGTCCGAAACCCATTTCATAAGCCAGCCAGGCAGCTCCATGGGTTCATCGCCTATAACCGAATCCACCGTAAAACTTATTACCATCGGGCTGATAACCGATAGCACGACGGCTACCCCGGAAAATACGATGGCTGCTGTGTAGCGGAGCAAATCCTTCCTGATAAACTGCAGTAATATTTTTAGTTTTTTCATAAAAACCTCCCTGCCCGAAGCAGTGTTCTGTTAACTTAATAATAAAAATGAGACCTGAAACGCCTCTGGTATAATGGAAATTGTCACAAAACCATTACCTCCCAGAAAGGAGCGTTTAGGTCTCATGACTATTATACCATCAAACG
>Ga0134094_1000609_pt1 | contig 43119 bp, 68 predicted proteins | sample 5_1taG_FD_94458 | JGI IMG/M metagenome (GOLD analysis project Ga0134094, IMG submission 94458) | Switchgrass degrading microbial communities from high solid loading bioreactors in New Hampshire, USA - 5_19_20_110_A1 metaG | ecosystem: Engineered > Bioreactor > Semi-continuous > Anaerobic >... | reverse complement strand
CTGACTACGGATCAGAAGGTCGGGGGTTCAAGTCCCTCCGGGCGTACCAGACCAAAAGACCAGAGAGGACCGGTATTGACCGGTCCTCTTCTCTTGCTCTCAGTCGAAAATCAGGTAGTTACTTGGGCAAAACTGGGCAAATCACTCGGAACCATGCAAGCGCCTGTCGAGCTCGTCGATAGCGGCTTGAAGGCTAGCATCGAACACTCGGACGTAGTGCCGCGACGTGACCTCGGGGCTGCTGTGGCCGGCTGCCCGCTGAATGAGAGTAAGCGGTATGCCCAGGTCGTTGAGCAACGATATGTAGGTGCTCCGAAGGTTCTTGGGCGGGATCGGGGGCACGCCGGCGCGCCGGGCCACGCTCATCATGTATCTGCGGATGTACCGTAGATCGGCGACATGGCCTAGGGTATCGGCGACAACAAGATTCGCCTGTCGATCGTAGCCGGCGGTAAAGGTCGCCCGGATCTCTTGATTCGTCTTGTGGATTCGGAGCTTGTCCATGAGATAGCGAGTAGTCGGCACGCGCCGCACCTGCTCGGTCTTAGTCAGACCGATGCGAGCGTGCTTTGGGGTCCTTTCCTTGATTGCCCTGTCGATCGTCAGATAGTCAGGGTGCACGCGGTCCCATGTTAGGGCGAGTATCTCCTGGGGCCGCAGACCACACTCAATGCCCAGCGCGATGAATATATCATAGAGGTTCTCAAGGGTCAGGGTCGTATAGACCTGCCGCACCTGGTCAAAGCTCCAGATGTCCGATTCGCTCTTCTGCCTTGGCCTCGCCCGCGTCTCCAGTCGGCGCAGGTCGAGGCGCGGACACTTGCCCATGTCGGCGCACCAGTTGAGGAACGCACTGAGCGCACGCTTGTTGTGGGCGTCCTTTGTGCCGGTCTTTACGAGGGTCCGCTGTAACTCGGCCAGAGTGACGTCTTTCAGCCGCCGGTGCCCTAGTCCGGGTAGGAGATCGCTCTCAAACCGCTCTCGATAGAATCTGTGCGTGTTTGGGGTGCGATAGGTCCGCACATGCTCAATCCACTCATCGTACGCCTGCCGCACGGTCTCGTAGTTGGTCGTTGTGATTTGATGGTCGAGGTACTGCACGTTCCAACGGGTGAGGAGGTCAATGGCATCCTGCTCACGACCTCTGATCGTCTCGCGCTTGGTCTGATACCGCCCGTCCGGTCCGCGCCCGATCGAGAGCTGCACTCGGTAGCTATCCCGGCCTCGGCGGTAGATCGTGCCACGGAGGCCGGCGGGGATCTTGACAGTGTTCATTCATCCTCACCTGCCCAGCCCATGAGGTAGGCGGGGGAGACACCGAGCACCTCACCGAGCTTCTGCACCTCAGACAAATCGAGACCATCGACCAACCCTCTCTCATACCGATATACGGTGGATGAGCTTTTACCCAGCTTCGCAGCCAACTCGCTCACCGATAGACCGCGTCGTTGTCCGGCTTTTCTGATCCGCGCTCCAATTGACGGTATCGACATCCTCATCACCTCCAATCGTATCGGACGCCATGTCATGAGGAATCTTCAGCGTCTCTAGTCGCCAGTGCATAGCTTGTCCACTAACCCTGAACCTCTCAGCCAATCCCGTGACCGACACGCGACCTGAGTCTATAAGCGCATAGACCAATCGCCGAGGCATCAGGAACTCCGCGGCGAAGGCGTTGGCCTCTCGTTCCCGCTGATCGTCATCATCAAGACGGATCGGACGCATCGAACAGTTGAAACACATATCGGGGGTGAGAATCCGGCGGTGTAGAAGCAGATGTCCTAACTCATGCGCGGCCGTGAAGCGCCGACGCACCTCGACATGCCGGCTGTTGACCGCGATGTAGAACCGTTGACCGTTCCTTGTGGCAATCCAACCGCATAGTTTGGACGATAGATGCTGCACCGTATACCGCAACAACCCCAAGGATTGAAGACAATCGAGATACCCAAACACGTCGATCGGTAAGTCTGACACTGAAAACTCCTCGGTGTATTGTTCTGCGATGCAGTAGGCATTCATCGGGATACCTCCTTCATCTAGTCGCCACGGTTGCCGCGTCGGTCTTTGGCCTCCGACTCCATGACCTCTATGAGTCTTAGGACCTGTCGTTGTTTCCACTCGGGCATACTCCCGATCTTCCTGGCCGCGAGCGAAACATTGGGGTTGTCGAGCAGACGGCGGAGACCCTCCTCCTCGGTCGCCGCGATGTCGAGCAGTTCATCGGCGGCAACTCTATAGTACTCTGCAAGGATGCGCAGTCTCGGTAGTGATGGTTTGCGCTTTCCGCGTTCGTACATCCCGAGGGTCGACCACGATATGCCTGTATCCCGTTCCACCTCCTTCAGCGTTTTCCCCAGACTGCGCCTAAGCGTCCTCAACCGTGCCCCAAGAATATTCACCGCACACACTCCCTTTCGTGCCGTATTGCACTCACGGTACCATTTTACTGATGGTGTAAACATTTGTCATTCGACGAGTATGACACCTACAGTGCAATAGTACTCGTAGTGCAAGCGCAATGGAACATATCCCTATCTAGTTGGACAAGACCGCCTTATTTGACGGAAAACCGTCGGATCTGAAATGTGACAAGCGTTGCTTCATGGCACTCAGAGTGCTACACTAGAGACACGGAGGGTGATGACATGCAAACGAACTTTAAACTCCACACAATGGCGAAGGCGATGGAGGATGCCAACATCTCGGTGCTTGATCTCGCAGTCGCTATTGGAAAACACCCGTCAATGGTATATCAAATCCTGAGAGAGGAGCGGAGGCCGTCGCTAACCACGGCGCTTCGGATCGCCAGAGTGCTGAACCGGAGTGTCGAGGAGTTGTTTGGGGAAGTGGCCTCGTTGGTGTCGTAACGCCTCTCTCTTTTTTGTGCCGTATTGCACTCACAGCACAATGGCACACAAAGAGTCACATTCGGCGCTAAGAGGCCACACTGCCCCATTCTATGGTATGCCGATACCTCAAGACCTATACATCGAAGGGAGTGAGACTGTGTGAACGAGCTACAGCGGGTGTTTGAATTCGACGGGCAACAGGTCAGAACGAGAGTGGTCGACGGGCAGGTCTGGTTCGTCGCAAAGGATGTTTGCCAGATTCTCGGCCTAGGCAATGTCACCCGAGCGGTTGAGAGGCTGAGCGACACTCAGAAGGGGCTTACCATTATTCAGACCCCCGGTGGCCCGCAGCAGATGAACGTGGTCTCTGAGGCGGGGCTCTACAAGCTGATCTTCTCCTCGCGAAAGGAGGAGGCCGAGCGATTCACCGACTGGGTCGCCGAGGAAGTGTTGCCGACGATCCGACAGCACGGGGCATACATGACTCCGGAGGTAATTGAGAAGGCCATCATCAACCCTGACTTCGTGATCCGGCTCGCCACGAGACTTAAGGAGGAACGAGAGCTTCGTCTGGAAGTCGAGGCCACCAACGCCATCCTGATGCACGTCAACAAGACCTATACAACCACCGAGATAGCCAAGGAGTTGGGATTCAAGTCTGCCACCGCGCTCAACCGAGACCTAGCTAAGCGGCGGGTCCAATTCAAGCAGAACGAGACCTGGGTGCTCTACAGCGACTACGCCAACCGCGGTTACACCGAGATCAAGCAGGAGGTCCTCGACTCTGGCAAGGTCATCTATCATCGCCGCTGGACGCAGCTAGGCCGTGAGTTCCTTCTCAAGCTCTACGAGAGGGAGGCGACGGCATGAGAGAGCTGCTGACCATTAAACAAGCCGCCAAGCTCCTCGGCGTGAGCGTCGAGACTGTCAGACGGCTGGTGTGGAGTGGCCGGATCAGCTATGTGGACCTCGGTAGGGGTGGCCGCTACATGATGGTGCGCTTCAGGCCCGAGCATATCGAGGAGTTCCTGCGGGAAAGGGAGGTGCAGGCGGGGTGAGAGTGACGGAGTTGGAGAAGCGTGTGGTGGTGCTCGAAAAGGCCCTGGAGATGGCACTCTCGTACGAAGGTGTGAATCCCGACGGTGGGCCTCTGACTGAGAGGATGGTCGAACGGCTCAAGGATGACTACATCAGGGCTGCGGAGTCGCTCCTCGCCGGCGAGACTCTCCAGGTGACGAGGTGAGGACCGTGGAGCGCAGAGAGACCCTCATCGCAGCGGTTCTCATGGCGATCCTGATCGTCGCATGGTGTTTGATCATCGCCTGGCGACTCGGGCCGCCGCCGGAGGCCGTGCCGGCTGGGACTGGGTATGTCGGGCACGTGGTCGGTATGGGCGACACGCTGTGGAGCATCGCTCAGAGGTATCGGCCTGACGAGGACCCGCGGAGAGTCGTGGCCGAGATCCAGGCGGACAACGGAGTTGGGGCGCTGATTAGGCCGGGCGATGTGATTCGAGTAAGGCAAGGGAGGTGAGACTGTGGAGATCAGGACCAAGTACGACATCGGGCAGACCGTGTATGTCAAGACTGACCGATACAGCGCAGAGGAAGAGGTTGATTGCCCTATCTGCAAAGGTGTGGGCGAGTTCAAAGCCGACCTCAAGTTCGAGGACGGTATTGTCCAGGACGTGCCTGTGCGGTGCACTGAGTGCGGGGGCACCGGCAAGATCATCGCCCGGGAGCCGCTCGTCATGACCGGCACCATCGACAGGATTGAGACGACGAGCAGACAGGGACGGTGCGCAATCATCTACTATGACGTGCGGTTGAGGGGCGGCCATACTCTGACGGACATCATCGAGAATCACGTTTACCTGACTCGCGAGGAAGCCGAGGCCGGAGTTACCGTGTGAGAAACTGGAGGTGAGACTGTGGAGATACGACTACAAAAGCTGATACTCACCAACTTCAAGGGGATCAAGTCCCTGACGTTAGGCCTGAACGGGCGCAACGCCTCGATCTACGGGGCCAATGCCACAGGCAAAACCACCATCTATGACGCCTTCCTCTGGCTCCTGTTCGATAAGGACTCGACCAATCGCAAGGATTTCAACATCAAGACCCTCGATGAGTCCGGCGAACCGCTCCACGGCCTCGATCATGAGGTTGAGGCGGTCCTGTTGGTTGACGGCCAGGAACTCACTCTCAAAAAGAGCTACAAGGAAAAATGGACGAAGCGCAGAGGTTCTGCCACAGCCGAATTCACGGGCCATACTACCGACTACTACATCGACGATGTCCCGATCAAAAAGTCCGAGTATGAGGCCCGGATCAGCTCGCTGATTGACGAGGACGCGTTCAAACTGCTGACAAATCCCACCTATTTCAGTGAGCAGCTCCATTGGGAGGACCGCAGACGCATCCTGCTCGAGGTCTGCGGCGATGTGTCCACCGAGGATGTCGTCGCCGCGGACGAGGGGTTGAAACGCCTGACCGCCATCCTCGCAGGCCGATCTGTCGAGGCGCACACGGACCTCATCAAGTCCCGTATGCGCGACATCAACCGGGAGCTCGAGCACATACCCATGCGCATCGATGAGGCCACCAGGGCGCTGCCGAGGGTTGAGAACGATCCCGAGGCCCTGGCCGAGGACATCCGAAAGGCAGAGGAGGCGATCCAAGACTATCAGGAGAAGCTCGCCGAGCTCAGAGCCGGCGGCGCGGTCGCTGCAAAACAGCGTGAGCTCAACGAGCTAGACGCGGAGATCGCCAAGCTCCAAACGGAGACCTACAGCGAGCTGGACAAGGCGGTCGAAAACAAGTGGAAGGAGCTCCAAACAGTCCTCGATGCTATAGCGGACTGCGAGCAGCGCATATTCACCATCGGCACCCAAATCGCGAGCCTGGCCGAGGGTATTCGCACCTCAAACATGCTGGTCGAGGCACTCCGCAAGCAGTGGCATGAGGAAAACGCCAAGCAGTGGCAGGGTGACGAAACCTGCCCAACCTGTGGACAAGCCCTGCCCGATGAGCAGATCGAAGAGGCAAAGGCCAGCTTCAACCGACACAAGGCCGAGACGCTGGGGCACATCACTCACGAGGGCAAGCAGACGGCTAAACAGATTGAGGAACACACCAAGAGCCTGCAGAACGCTGAAGCAGCGAAACAGGAGCAGCAGGCCGAGCTGGAGAGACTGCGCCAACAGGAAGCCGAGTTGCGAGCCGAGATGAAGGAGCTGAAGAGCTCTCAGGTCGAGATTCCTGGACTCGCTGAAAAGCAGGCGCAGCGCGACAGGCTCGTTACCGAGCTCAGAGGTCTCCAACTCGACCAGTCGGAGGCCATATCAGACCTCGAGAAGTCACTCGGCACGATGAGAACCGCTCTCCAAGCCCTGCGGGGCGAGGAAGAGAAACTCAAGCTCCGGGAGCAGGGGCAGCAGCGCATCGAGGAGCTCAAGGCGCGTGAGCGAGAGCTCGCTGCTGAGTATGAGAAGTTGGAGGCCGAACTCTACCTCTGCGAGCAGTTCGAGCGGGCCAGAGCCAACCTCCTGGAGGACAAGGTCGCCAGTCACTTCGAGTTCGCACGATTCAAGCTCTTCAATAAGCTCGTGAACGGCGCCTTGGAGCCGTGCTGCGAGGTCACCTTTGGCGGCGTGCCCTACGCCGACCTGAACAAGGCCGCCCGCATTAACGTGGGCCTCGACATCATCCGCACGCTGTCACGCCACTACGGCTCCAGCGCACCCATTTTCATCGACAATGCAGAGGCAGTCTGCGAACTGCTTCCAGTTGAAAACGCCCAGCTCATCCGGCTGGTTGTGAGTCCAGATGACAAGATTTTGAGAATTGAGAGGGAGTGAGATTGTGAGTAACAACGTCAATGCTCTAGCACTGCTCAAAAAGGACACCGTCGATGTCGTCTCAACCAAAATCAGATCACTGATCGAGAGCAACCAACTGCACCTACCGCCGGACTACAGCGCCGAGAACGCGCTAAAGGCGGCCTGGCTGATCCTGCAGGGTGTGACCGACAAAGACAAACAACCCGTTCTGCAGGTCTGCACCAGAGACAGCATCGCCAACAGCCTGCTGGACATGGTGATTCTGGGCCTCAATCCGGCCAAGAAGCAGGGGTACTTCATCGCCTACGGCAAGCGGCTCGCCTTCCAACCCAGTTACTTCGGCGACATGGCGATTGTGAAACGGGTCCTGCCAAAGGTTGAGATCTACTACGACGTGGTCTATGAGGGCGACGAGTTCGTCTACGAGATCGCCCAGGGGCGCAAGCGCATCACCAAGCACGTCCAGGAGATCAAGAACGTCAAACCCGACAAGATCGTCGCTGCCTACTGCATCATCGAGCCGGGCGACGACCGGCCAGCGCATACCGAGATCATGACCTGGCAGCAGATACAGCAGTCGTGGAAGAAGAGCCCACAGTACAAGACGGACGGGAGCGGGACTCCACACCATGAGTTCCCGGACCAGATGGCACTGAGGACCGTCATCAGGCGGGCCTGCAAGACCGTCATCAATAGCAGCACCGATGATTACCTGCTTCTCCACCACATGAACAGGTCCGACGATTACGTCGAGGATGCCATGGATGCTGAGGTTGCAGAGCATGCAAATGCAGAGACAATCGACATTGAGGCCGAGGAAGTGACTGCGGAGCCTGAGACTGCACAGGAGGCCACGGAGGAAGGCGCCAAAGAGGCCGCCGGATCCGAGAACGACACCGGCACTCAGACCGAGTTAGGACCAGGATTCTGATGGACATTCGAGTGCTCGCCAGTGGGAGCGCAGGCAACTGCTACCGAGTGAGCGACGGGCAGACCCATATCCTCATCGAGTGTGGTCTGCCCCTCCGGGAGATCCAACGAGGCCTCGGGTTCAGGTCAAGCGAGATCCACGGGGTGCTAGTCAGTCACGAGCACATGGACCATGCCAGGGCCGCCGCAGACCTGCTCCGGAGAGGCGTCGATGTCTACATGACCGATGGCACAGCCAAGGCATTGGGGCTCGCTGGACACAGGCTTCGACACATCAGCGCAAGGGTCGGGTTTCGGATCGGGACCATCGCTGTCGTGCCATTTGACACCGTGCATGATGCAGCTGAGCCCGCCGGTTTCCTGCTGGCGAGTGGAGGGGACAAGCTCCTCTACCTGAGCGACACCGCATACTGCAAATACCGCTTCCCGGGACTGACACAGATCATGATCGAGGCCAACTGGTCCAGCGAGCTGCTGCGCCAGCGCTACGAGGCCGGGGAGCTGGATCGGGTGTTGAGGTCGAGGATCATCCGCAACCACATGAGCCTGGAGCGGGCTCTGGAGATGCTCGAGGCCAATGACCTGGGCCGGCTCAGAGAAGTCTGGCTCCTGCACCTGAGCAACGACCACAGCGACGAGATGCTGTTCAAGCGCCGGGTGCAGGAGGTTTGTGGAGTGCCTGTCTACATAGCTTGATTATGCCCTCAGCAGCCGAGAGACGAGACGAGAGGGAGTCCATGTTGAGTCCTACACACATAGCAGGAGGTGATGAGGCAGACCCCCCCCTTACAAGCTGCCGAGGGTATATTCCCCTTCAGGTTAGGCCCAAGGAAGCGAAAGCTGAGGGCCGCCTTCTAAACCAGAGAGGAGGAGATTGTGTGAACCAAGGTTTGAATATTACACAGCTCAACACCGGAGAGCTCGTCATTACGACGGCAAAGAACCTCGACCCCGCTTTCTACCCTAAGAATAAGATTCGAAAGCTGTCGATCATTGATAGGGTCCCTGGCAAGAGCGTGGCCCGGATAGCCGAGTTCAGCGATGAAGAGAGCCTGGTGCAGCTCCGCGATCTGTTGCTCGAACTATTCCCGCTCGACTACAAAGCCTACGACGAAGCCGAGATGGCAGATCCGAATGGCACGCTGGTCGCTGAAATGAGGGCCTTGGGAGAGCTGGTTCACAGGTTTGCTTCGGCAATGCGGTATAAGCTCTACGATAAGGCGGTCGAGGGATACACAGGATGGAACGATCCGGCCAACAGAGACATGATCCGACAGAAGCTGCTTGCCAATGCCGAGCGTGGTGACTGGGTAGATGTCGCTAATCTGGCCGCCATGCTGTGGGGCCTAGAGCAGAGTTGGGAGCGGGCCAATGACGAGATCGAGCACCCTGCCATCCACATAGCGTGGCACCGAGATGGCGCGGTGCGGGGAGAGTGAGGAGGGGTGGGAGTGAAACGACTGTGGCAGTGGTTCTGGAAACAAGTATGGCTGTCGAGCGAGACGCTTGGGATCGACCTTGGGCGACTCGGCCCGTGGGTCCTCGGGCAGGCGGTAGGTGCTAGTTCGATGCGAAAGGAGGTGACAGGGCATGAGTAAGACCATTAGGGAGATTGTACGAGATTGGTTGCGAGAACACGGCTACGACGGACTCTACTACGAGGGCTGCGGATGCTCCGTTGAGCCAGATCAGATCATGATGTGCGGCGAGCCGAGTGACGGTTGTCGAGCTGGAGTCAGGCGGAAGGATTGCAGCGGCTGCACTCTGCTTGAAGCCGGTTGCTACGCCAACGACGGGCCTGGCCACCCTGACCACTACTGTATCGGGCCGAAGAAAGACGAAGAGTAAACAGAGGGGAAGCGCAGGGACGATAAACTGTGTCATCTGCGGATTGAGCGGCTGAGATTCGATGACGATGCGTGACCTGAAACGGGATTGGGAACTATGTGGGCGGCTTAGGCAGAAGCCGCCCACCCATGCGGGCGAGTGGTATGAAGCGGAGACGCGGGAGGGTGATGACCATGCGTGACCTGCTAAGAGACTTAGAACTATGTAAGAAGGCGACGCCGGGGCCGTGGATCGCACTTCCCGAGACGTGCGGTCCAGACGGCATGGAGGTCTATCAGGTAGAGTCGATGGGGTGCATATGTATCGCAGGCGATCCATGTCCGCGTGGTGAGAACAGGCCCACCGAGAACATGCACTTTATCGCCGAAGCCCGTGAGGGCTGGCCTCATGCCATCGAGCGTGCTCTGAAGGCGGAGGCTGAGGTCGAGAGGCTGCGGAGGCGGGAGGAGACCATCTTGCGCTGGCTTGACGACAGCTGCTGTCCTCCCAGGATGCTGGGTAGTCGTTGCCCCGAGCGTGCGTGCGGAGAGTGTTTCCGCGAGGCGCTTGACAGAGAGGAGGTGCAAGGGCGTGGGCAAGACCTCGATACAGTGGACTGATTACTCCTGGAACCCCGTTACCGGCTGCACACCGGTCAGCGAGGGCTGCCGCAACTGTTATGCAAGGCGCATAGCCCATCGACTATCGCAGAACCCCGCAGTGCCACATCGAGAGCGATACGAGGGGTTTCGGGTGTCATGCTGGCCGGAGAGGTTGGAGGAGCCGTTGCGCTGGCGCAAACCACGCACGGTATTCGTGTGCAGCATGGGAGATATATTCCACAGCAATGTTCCCACCGACTTCATCGACAATGTGCTAGAAATCATTGCTGCTTGCCCACAGCACACATTCTTGATGCTGACAAAGCGGCCGGAAAACATCGAGGACAAGCTGTATGGCGGTAAAGGAGCACGTGTCCTTGGTGGCGGTGACTATCTGCCCAACCTCGGGCTGGGTGTCACCGTCGAAAATCAGGACGCTGTTAAGCGCATCCTACACCTTTTGAAGATCCCTGCAGCGATGCGGTTTGTGTCAGTCGAGCCTATGCTGGAACCAGTGAAATTAGGGCTTGCGAAGGGGTTGCCGGGGCTTGACTGGGTAATCTGCGGCGGCGAAACTGGTCCTGATGCCCGGCCCATGCATCCTGATTGGGTGCGAAGTCTCCGAGACCAATGCCAATCGGCAGGTGTGCCGTTCTTTTTTAAAAGCTGGGGCGAGTGGGCTTGTCGACCTTGGAGTTCTGACAACGGAAGAAAGCGAGAACTTTGCTTGGGTATGGATGGAACCAGCGTATATGCACAGGTAGGCCATATGATGGGGTTTAGAAAACCCGGTGAGGCCCTGATGGTGCGCGTCGGCAAAAAAGCCGCAGGCCGTCTCCTCGATGGGCAGATATGGGATCAGAGACCGGAGGTATCCCCATGAAAATCTTCGACGTGCTAATCCGTGTCCTGACCGCTGCGATGCTGGCGGCTATGGTGTGGGCGATTGTGGAGGGTATCTGGAGGGGATAAGATGGCGCGACCTAAGAAGCGGACGGTAGACTACTTCCCGCACCAGTGTAATCACGGCAAGACCATGTTCATCCTAGAACAGAAATACGGCAACGATGGGTATGCGTTCTGGTTTAAGCTCCTGGAGTTGCTGGGGACTACCGAGGGCCACTTTCTACACCTAGAAAACTCGGCAGACTGGGAGTTTCTACAGGCGAAAACCCGTCTGTACGGAGATAAATGCCGTGAAATACTCGACCTGCTGGCTAGGCTAGACGCCATTGATCGGGAGTTGTGGGAGTGTCATTGGGTGGTCTGGAGTCAGAACTTTGTGAATGGTGTTGCTCCAGTCTATAAGAATCGGGGCATAGAAATCCCATCCAAGCCGAGTTTCTACGCCCGAAAACCTAGCGATGGCGGGGTTTCTACACCCGAAAACCCACAGAGTAGAGTAGAGGAGAGTAGAGTAGAGGATAGTACTATATGCGCGCCTGACGACGCGCAAGAGGATACCCATGACGCACCAATGGACAAGCCTTCACCGAAGAGCGGGCCACGATCGCCGTTCAAAAGCCGACGGCAGGAGCAGCTCTTCGACCAGTTCTGGGCGCAATACCCTCGTAAGAAGAGCAAGGGCCAGGCCGAGCGTGCATGGGTCAAGATCGCGCCAGATGACGCACTATTCGCGCAAATCATCGAGGGGCTGGAGCGCGCTAGGAAGTCTAGGGACTGGATCAAGGACGCTGGCGCATACATCCCCTACCCGGCTACATGGCTCAATGCGAAGGGCTGGGAGGATGATTACCAGGAGGTGAATGGCAGTGGGAATGCTCACAGAGGCCATCAACCGTATACCGAGGATGACGGCTACGACTGGGACAAGCTCGCCCGACGCTCCTAGAGAGTGCATGGGGTGTGGGACGACCGACGGTGTCGAGATCAAGCTGCTGGCCGAGTCCCCAAACGGCAAGCGCATATGGTCGGCCTGGTGCCCTGAGTGTGCGGGCAGGCGAAAACAGGCTAAAGAGCAGATGGACGAGGAACAGCGACGATTCGAAGCTCGGCAAAGGCAGCAGCGGATCGACGATCTATTCCGACAGTCTAGACTGGGGCCACGGTTCCGACGCAGCACGTTTGATGCCTGGGTCGAGCGGCCCGGCACCGAGTCAGCACACCAGGCGGCCAAGAGGTTCGTCGAGCAATGGCCTCCAGATCGAGGCCTCGGACTCCTGTTCAGCGGCCCGACGGGATGCGGAAAAACGCACCTGGCCGCAGCGGTCGCCAACGAGCTGCTGAGCCGGGGGCACACGGTCATATTCCAGAGCGTGCCCGAACTGCTGATGCGCCTGCGAGCGACATACAATCGACAGGCCGACACCACAGAGGAGGCGCTCATCTCGGAGCTGGTGCGGTGCGACTTACTCGTCCTCGATGACCTCGGCTCTGAGAAACCCACCGAGTGGACTGAGGCGACACTTTACACGATCATCGACCAGCGATACCGGATGGAGCGGCCTGTGATCGTGACGAGCAACCTGACGCCGGCGGCGCTGGGTCAGGCCGTCGGCACCCGGATCATGGACAGGTTAGTCGAGATGTGTGCGATTCACTTGATGCGGGCCTCTAGCTACCGGAGGGAGATTGCGGAGGCAAGGGCCAAGGAGCGGAGGGAGCGGTAATGGTGACATCAGTCAAACACCCAGCCAAATATACGGACACACTGATACCAATCTTCGTTGATCTCCTCCGAGACTGCCCGAATGTGCTTGACCCAATGGCGGGCACGGGGAAGATCGGACAGATCAAGGAACATGGGTATAAGGGTTACGTTGTGTGTAACGAGCTGGAGCCGGAGTGGATCACACCTACTCCTCCCGGTGTAGACGAAGTGCATATTGGGGATGCGGAACACATGGACTGGGCCTTGGACGGGCAGTTTTGTGCAATCTGCACGTCACCGACGTATGGCAACAGAATGGCAGACCATCACAACGCCCGTGACGGAAGCAGGCGGAACACCTACAGACACACCCTTGGCCGCCCGCTCACATCCGGCAATACCGGCATGATGCAGTGGGGAGAGGAGTATCGACAAAAGCACACACGTATTTGGATGGAGTGCGAGCGGGTGTTGAGGCCGGACGGACTGATGATTGTGAACGTGTCTGACCATATACGCAAGGGGCAGGTAGTGCGGGTCGTTGATTGGCATGTGAAGGCTATTACGGGCATTGGGTTGTTGTTGATCGACAAGATACCTGTGGAGACACCTCGACTCAGGTTCGGGGCTAATAGCGATGTGAGAGTGTCGGCGGAATGGATTCTGGTGTTCCAGAAGGTGAGGCCGTAATGTCAGAGCGTCCCTGGACAGACCAAATGCGGGCATTGGTGTGGCTCCTCGGTCTGATGCGGCGCGAGGGGCGAGCGGGAGGCAAGGCTGTGAAGCAAGCTATGGATGCGGTGCGGGACGGGCTTGTGAGTGCATACGAGGGGAGCTGTTGGCGTGAAAATCATTCGCGAGTGCGGCCCGATATCAGGGGTTTTTAGACTCTTCGAGTTTGAGGATGAGCAGGGCAAGCGGAGAATGGCGACCGAGAGTTGGCTGAAACAGAGAGGAGTTGATCCTGATGCTGAGTTGGTCCGTGTTCTGGGCGGCGGTGATAATAGCGTTCGTGCTGGGCGGGACGTTCGGGGTGATGATCCTAAGCCTGTGCGTGGTCGCGGGCGACGCAGACAGGCAGATGGAGAGGGACCTGGAGGAGCGACGCTGTTCTGAGGAGGTGCGAGAGTGAAAATATTATGTGGCAGGCGGATTAGATTCCGCGGCAAGCGGATTGACAACGACAAATGGGCTTATGGCGGTTATCTACTTGATCGCGATGGTCAAGTCTATATTGCTAGCCCCTGGCTGATTGGCAGCAAACCGTCGGCGTGGCTCGTTGATCAAGAAACCGTCGGCCGGTGGACTGGGTTTCAGGATACAAACAGTTGCGACATCTATGAGGACGACATACTGCGGGCTTGGGAGTCTGACACATCGTATTGGACCGGACGAGTGTGTAGGAATGGGTCAGGCGAATGGCAAGTGAGACTGTTCAATGCGACTCGCTGGGCGGAAGATGTCCTGTGGATCGTCCTTCGTGACCGATTCCCCAGGGTTGAAGTCATTGGTAACATTCACGACAACCCCGAGCTGCTGGGGGGATCGCATGAGTAAGCGGAGTCGTGAGAAGGGCAAAAGGGGCGAAAGGGAATGGGCAGCGTTCTGCCGGGATCAAGGCTATTCCGACGCTCGCCGAGGCCAGCAGTTTTCAGGAATTGAAGGCGAGGACGTGGTCGGCCTACCAGGCATCCACTGTGAGGTAAAGCGCACCGAGCGCCTGAGCCTCTACGACGCCATCGACCAGGCCCGGCGAGATGCGAAGGACGGAAAGATCCCAATAGTCGCACATCGCCGGAACCACTGCGACTGGCTGGTCATTATGAGGGCGGAGGACTGGTTTACGATCTATCGGGAGTGGGAGGCGGGTCGAGATGTCGAGGCGAGAGTCACTGCAGGGCCTGCTCAAGCGTGCCGCTGAGTTGGATAAGCAGGGCAAGCCCGAGAAGGCCAGGGAGCTGCGTCGAAAGGCCTGGAGGCGAGTTAGGGCGGCACTTCGATCACAGACGGGGGTCAATTGACGGGGAGGGGTATGTGTGATTGACAACACTCGATTGATAGACCTGATCCTCTACAACCGCAGAGCGTGGCGCAGGCAGGTCGAGGCACTGGAACCCCGCACATCGACGAGCGTGGTGACGCTGCCTGTCTCCAGCGCAGCGGGCGATCCTGTCGGACGGGTCGTCGTCGATCGAGTGACTATCCTCTATGTCCTTGATACCGTCGATCGAGCGTTGAGGGGCTTGCGGAGGGAGTATCGACAGGTTGCAGCCCTCAAGTGGGACGACGGGGCGACGCACAAACGGATCGCCTCGCTCCTCCACTATTCCGAGAGAACGGTGCGCCGCAGAGTGCATATTGTCCGAAAACGCGTATCTGCCGCTTTAGCTGGGCTAGGAGCCGAAAAGTTGGCCGCTTTTTGGCCGCTTTTTGGCCGCTTGGGGGCTTGAAATCGTGGCCGCCAAGCCCGTATACTTGACAACAGAGTAGAGGTGTCTCCCTCAGGCATAGTCGCACACAGTCTCACTCCAGCGCAGGGCGGGCAGAACAGCTCGTCCTGCTTCGTTGTACCGAGGTGGAGGCTGTGAGGTGATGGCCGATGAGAGGGATTGACCACGAGCTGTGGACGAGAGCACGTCGGATACTGGGCAAGCCGATTGCAGTGACGCTATTCCCGTGTCCCTACTGCGAGCAGCGAACGCTGGCGTGGTCAGGCCAGGCCGACAGCGGAGCTAAGTGCTTGTGTTGCAGTCGTGAGTTCGAGTCGTTCAGCCAGTTGGTGGACAAGCGAGAGCGAGAGATCGAGGCTGAGAGGTTCGACACCACAAAGGCGATGGTCGAGCGGCACGATGCTTACCGCAGGGTTGGCGGGCGAGTGAGGCAGGTCAGGCATGGATGAGCGGCTGCTGGTGAGGATCAGGAAGCTCGTCGAGCGAGACAGGTTCTACCACTCCGGCGAGTGGGAGCGCAAGCGGCGAGAGATCCTCGAGCGAGACAACCACGAGTGCCAGCGGTGCAAGCGGGAAGGACGATTCGCTCCGGCGAACACAGTGCACCACGTCAAGCACCTCGGCCAGCGACCCGACCTCGCACTCGACAACGACAACCTGGAGAGTCTGTGCGCTGACTGCCACAACCGTGAGCATCCCGAGAAGTTCATCGAACCGAGTGAGAACGCGAAGACGAGAATCTTTCCCGAGCGCTGGTAGCGCTGGTAGACCCCCGGTCGAGAAAACGAGTTTCCGCGGGCGACGGGGGACCGGCGGGGCGGGCCATCCAAAACGGGGAATCGCACAACCATGAGGTTTTTTGGAGGGGTTGGGCATGGCGGTCCTCAAGATCGTCTATAAGGACATCAGCGAGCTGACACCATATGAGCGCAACCCAAGGCATAACGATGCTGCTGTTGATGCCGTGGCCGCGAGCATCAAGGAGTTCGGCTTTCGCGTGCCGATTATCATCGACGGCAAAGGCGGGATAATTGCAGGCCATACCCGACTCAAGGCCGCCAAACAACTAGGTATGACCAAGGTCCCGTGCATCGTTGCTGATGATCTGACCGAAGCGCAGATCAAAGCATTTCGGCTGGCAGACAATAAGACCGCCGAGCTCTCAACGTGGGATTATGAGTTGCTGACGCTAGAGCTGGAGGAATTAGAGACTCTCGACTTTGACATGTCACCGTTTGGTTTTGATGACCTCTTCATCGACCACGAAGAGGATGCTGACAGAGCCGGTGCCTCCCCTTGGGAACGCATGGGCGACGAGGGCGATGATGGTGTGCTCTTCAGCTTTGGTGCCATTGCCTGCAAGGTGGACCGGAGCGTATATGAGGATTTTTTAAACCGCGCACCAGACGCAAACGTATCGGAGTGGGTCTCGGAGGTAATACGCAATGCGCTTCGCTATTCTTGATGCGTGTTTTCCGGTCCACAAACAGGCCGGGAGAGGCATGGCTGCCGAGTATCTGGCCTGGGAGTTGCGCAGGAACGGCACTCGAGAATACCCGCCGGCCGAGGCTGATGCTATACTGATTACCTGCACGTCGCCTATCGACTGCGACTATGTCAGGCGAATCAAGACCAAGTACCCGCACAAGGCGATCGTCGTCGGAGGCGCGGGAAGCACAAGCCCATACTCTCTCGGGCTCCACGGCGACGTTGTATGCGTGGGCGACGGGCAGATATTTATGCGGATCCTGATCCATGAGGGGTTGGAGGCGGCAAGAGCGCTGCCAAATGCATGGGTGCACGGGGAGACGAGACCAGTGGAGATCGATCAGGGGTTTCCGTGGGACTGCCCTCCCATTATGGCCGAGGATGGAGCGGTGCGGGTATGGTGCGGGCGAGGCTGCAAGAACAAATGTGCGTTTTGCCAGACTGGCTGGGCACATACCTACGCAGAAAATCCGGACCCGGAAAGACTGTTAACGCAGATCAGACGGCTGCGAGCCGCTGGACAAAAGGTCAACTATCTGAGCAACGATCTTGCACAGCACTCGTTCTTTAAGCGACTGCCACCAGCGGAGCACGGCAGCTACTCGGTAAAGTATCTCAGAGAGTATGGCCTGCCGCCAGCCAGACAGGTCAGACTGGGTATCGAGGGTGTGTCTGAGCGACTTAGGAACCTGGTCAACAAACCGATCAGTCATGATGATCTAGTAAAGTGCACCGCATGGCTCAATGCCAATGGTAGGAGTGTCCGCTGGTTCTTGATCGCTGGTCTGCCAGGGGAGACGGCGGACGATTGGGAAGAGCTCAAGGCCGCGGTGACGAGATGGAAGGAGATAACACCAAAAGGCGTCCTGGCACTCAGCTTTACCGCATGGTGCCCGGATCCGGCGACGCCGCTGGCAATCATGCCGCTTCGAGATGACTACTGGGAGAACTTCTTGACGTTTAAGGAGTGGTTTTTTGGCGGCATTGGTTGGAGCAACCGTGTCAAACTGATGTCACCGCAGCAGCCAAAGGCGCGGCTCGCCAAAGCCATTGCTGCAATGGGCCTGACGGAGAAACAACTCCGCGAGGGCGGCAATTGGGGCCCAAATGACCGGGTCAACTATCCCTACAAGGCGGCGGCCAAGAAGTTGGCCGAGTCAATAGCAAGGAGGGCCATCTGTGGCGACAGCTCGGGTGATAGTCGATCTGAATAGACAAGCGCAGAAGATCGTTGAAGCGGCACAAAAGATTGGTGTCGAGCAGAATTTCTTGTTTTTGACTACGTTCAAGCGCTACCAAGTTCAGCTCAAAATACTGTCTGATCTCGAAAAAGAGCTAAACGAAAGCGGCCTGCTCATTACTAAGGAGTATGTCAAGGGGCGGCAAAACCTGTATAGCCACCCGGCGATCAACGCGTACAACAAAACCGCCGACAGCGCCAATAGGACTGCCAGCACACTCATGAAAATCATCACTAAGCTGGGAGACATCAGCTTGGATGACCTGTCTGATGACGATGAAATGTGACTAGACCTGGCGATGTCGGAGGTGGTGACCATGTAAATGCGCAGGAGGGACTATCATCCGTACATCGACCGGTATATCGACGACATCCGGTCAGGCGCAATCCCAGCAAGCCGGGAGATTAAGTTGGCCTGCGACCTCGTTGAGCGCAAGTTGAGCCAGCCCGGTGTCTACATCGACGGCGAGCGGATCGCCAAAGCCGTCGGGGTCATAGAGAAGTATCATGAGTTCAAGCTCCTGGACTGGGAACTTTTCATTTTGGCCCTGGTCCATGCCTATCATCGGCCAACCGACACCGTGGTGTTTGACGAGTACCTCACTGTGATGGGCCGAGGCAACGGCAAGAACGGGTTCATCTCGGCGCTGGTATTCTACCTGAGCACCCACTACCACGGCATCAGGGGCTACAACATCGACATCATCGCAAACAACGAAGAGCAGGCCAAGACGAGCTTCAACGATAACCACGAGGTACTTGAGCGGCACAAATCGAAGCTCCGCAAGTTCTTCTACTGGTCAAAAGAGTTGATCCTGAACCTCCGCACCAAGAGCTACATCAGGTTTAACACCTCGAACGCCCGGACCAAGGACGGCAAGCGGTCAGCCTGCCTGGTGTTCGATGAGATCCATGAGTATGAGACCTGGGACACGATCAAGGTGTTCCAGAGCGGGTTCGGTAAGCGCAAGCACTCAAGGACGTTCTACATCACAACCGACGGCTACGTGCGGGGCGGTGTCCTAGACGAGCTCAAAGAACTCGCCGAAAAGGTGCTGTCAGGCGAGATTACAGACCTCGGGCTGCTCCCACTGATCTACAAGCTCGATGACGAGGAAGAACTCAAGGACCCGCGGATGTGGGTCAAAGCGAATCCGTCGCTGCCGTATTTCCCGGAGCTCCGCAAAGCGATCGAGGCGGATGTTGTAAAGGCGCAGCACCAGCCGCACAAGGCGATTGACGTCCTTACCAAGAGGATGAACCTGCCCCGGGAAGATGCGTACACCGTCGTCGCACCGTGGGAACAGGTGCTGGCGACCAATCAGCCGATCCCCTACGACGAGCTGGAGGGGATGCCCTGCATCGGGGCAATCGACTACGCGCAGGTCACCGACTTCGCCAGTTGCGGGCTGCTGTTCAAGTATCGAGGCAAACGCTACTGGCTGGAACACTCTTTCGTCTGCCACAAAGCACTGAAGATCGAGTCGCGCAGAATCAAGGCCCCGATACGAGAGTGGGCCGAACAGGGGCTGCTTACGATTGTCCATCGAGACAGCATCACGGCAGCGGACGTGGCGCAGTGGTTTGTGGAGCAAGGCAAGCGGTACAACATCATCAACATCTTGAGTGACCGGTACCGGGTGGAGTTCCTGCGTGATGAGTTTCAGAAGGCGGGGCTACCGTTGAAAGACGTGCCTAGCGGTCCTGTCACGCATGCCCGGGTGGCGCCGATCATTGAGTCGGGCTTCGCCGAGGAGCGATTCGTGTTCGGTGATAACCCGGTCATGCGCTGGTATGTCGGCAACACCTACCAGGAACTAGATCCGAAGGGCAATACGACCTACAAGAAGATTGAGCCTCATACCAGAAAGACTGACGGTTTCTTCGCCCTGATCCATGCGCTCACGCACGATGGAGAGCTGCAGGAGACAGACGGCGATGTGATGTCACTGCCAGTCTACACGTACTGACCGAGAGGGGGTGAGCCCTTGGGGCTATGGCAAACCTTTTTGAGCTGGTTCGATAGAGATGGACGCCTCGACCTCAGCACTCATGTGGCTGCGCTCGCCACCGAGGTCTATTTCCGGAACCTGGCGATCCAGGCCTGCATCAACCTGATAGCCAATACCGTCGCCAGGGCGGAGTTTCGCACCTACGCCAAGGGCCAGGAGCATCGGGGAGACAACTACTACCTCTTCAACGTCGAGCCGAACCCCAACAGGAGTGCAAGCAAGTTCTGGCGTGACGTGGTTTACCGACTGGTCCACGACAACGAGTGTCTGGTTATCATGCAAGGAGAGCATCTCTACCTTGCTGACTCGTACAACGTTGTGTCTGGGACGTTCATCGAGAACCTATACACGGACATCCGGATTGGCGATTTGAATTTGACGACGAAGCATCGCGAGTCTGAAGTGCTCCATCTTGAGTTGCACAATGAGAGGATTCGGGACACCATCGACGGTCTCTATCTCTCGTATGGGAAGCTGATCGCCGCCGCCCAAAAGCACTACAAGAGAAATGCGTCGCGTAAAGGATCGCTCACGATCCCGACTAACTACCCGCAGACAGAAAAGGCGCAAACGGAGCTGCGGGAACTGCTGGAGAAGCGGTTCAAGACGTTCTTCGAGGCTGAGTCCGACGCAGTCATACCACTGACAAACGGCATCACCTACAGCGAGATCGAGCACGGCGCAGCCACCACAAAGGGCAGCATGGAGGGCCGGGACATCAGGGCCTTCATCGACGACGTATTCGACATGGTCGCGATCGCCTTCCAGATCCCGCCCAAGCTGCTCAAGGGCGACGTAGCGCAGACGGATGACGCGTTTAAGGTGTTCCTAACTACCTGTATCAACCCACTGGCCAAGCTGATTTGCGACGAGATCAACCGCAAGATGTATGGCAAAGAGAACTACTTGCAGCGCACGTACGTCAAACTCGACACGACGCATATCAGGGCTGTTGACATCAAGGATGTTGCTGGTGCCCTCGACATCCTCTTCCGCATCGGTGCCTACACCGTCGATGACTGCCTAGTCCATCTCGGTATGGAGCCGATTGGCGGGGAAATTGGGCAACAGCGATTCGTGACCAAGAACTACCAGCCCATTGACGAGGTGGTGGCGGGAGGAGGTGAATAGATGGACAAAAAGCGGTACTACTCCTTGGTGGTCAACCAGGACGAGAAACGAGCTGACATCTACATCTACGGTGACATCACGAGCTGGCCAGTGCTCGAAAACGACGTCAGCAGCTACAACCTAGCCCAGGAGATTCAGGGGTTAGAGACAGACACCATCAGCGTCCACATCAACAGCTACGGCGGCGAGGTGGCCGAAGGATTGGCCATCTACAACGCGCTAAGGCGGCACAAGGCTAAAGTCAGGACATACTGCGACGGCTTTGCTTGCTCCGCTGCCAGCGTGGTGTTCATGGCTGGAGACGAGCGGGTCATGTCTAACGCCTCGCTCCTGATGATTCACAACGCGTGGATGCTCGCCGTGGGCGACCAGAATGATCTCCGCAAGAATGCCGATGATCTCGAGGTGATTAATGCAGCCACTATCCAGGCATACCTCAACCACGTCAACATCTCAGAGGACAAGCTCAGGGAGATGATGGACGCTGAGACATGGATCTCCGCTGCGGATGCGCTTGAGATGGGGTTTGCGACGGCTGTGGTGAACCCGGCCACCACGGACAAGGCTGCGGCAAGCCTGCGTCAGCGTCAGCAGATACGAGACGCGATCTTGAGTCGGCAGTCTCAGCGCAGCTCGCTGGATGTTGACGCATTGGCTGCTCGGTTGAAGGAGTTGATGGCGCAGGAGAAACCCGAGCCGGAACCCGAGCCCGAGCCGCAGAGCAAGGGCTTGTTTAATTTCATGGCGGCTTTGGCCGCTAGACTAGAAGGAGATGAATGAATTGAAGAATCTGGACCTTTTGAAGCAACAGAAGGCCGAATGGACGGCCAAGATCCAGGAGGCAGTGAAGAGTGGCGACGAAGCGGCTTTTGCGTCGGCATTTGTCGAGTACACGAACGCCTTGCAGGAAGCCGTAATTGCTGAGGCCCGGGGCCTCGTGCAGGCGACTGACAATCAGATTCTGGCGGGTCGTGGTGTTCGCGTCCTGACCAGCGAGGAGAACAAGTACTATCAAGGTCTGATCGAAGCCATGAAGTCGAGCAATCCCAAGCAGGCACTGGCGGACTTCGACGTGGTGCTACCTACTACCGTCATTGACGCAGTGTTCGAGGACATCCAGGAGGAGCACCCGCTGCTGAGTGCCATCGACTTTGTGCCCACGGCGGCTCTCATCGAGATGATCTTCTCGACGCAAGAGGGGCGCCATTTGGCACAGTGGGGTGACTTGACGGACGAGATCGTTAAGGAACTGACCGCGGGCTTTGTCAAGGTCAGCTTGACGCAGCTGAAGCTCTCGGCGTTCATCCCGATCGCTAAGGCGATGCTGGACCTTGGCCCTGTATGGCTCGATCGCTATATCCGTCTGATCTTGTCCGAAGCGATTGCCAACGGATTGGAGTACGGTGTCATCAACGGCGCCGGCGCCGAGGCCAAGGAGCCGATCGGAATGATCCGCGACCTCGACGGGGCCATCACGCCCGGTGTTGGGTATCCGGAAAAGACGGCTATGCCGGTGACGTCGTTTGACCCAGCAACCTATGGTGAGTTGATCGCGTCGCTGAGCAAAAATCGAAACGGCTTGAACCGCAAGGTGACCGAGGTGTTGCTTGCGGTCAACCCGGTCGACTACTTCCAAAAGGTCATGCCGGCGACCACGTACCTGTTGCCTGACGGAACCTATCGCAACAACGTGTTCCCGTTCCCGACTCGGGTGGTGCAGTCGGCGTACGTGGCGGAGGGGAAGGCCGTCTTGGGCATCGGCAAGCGTTACTTCGCCGGGCTGGGCACCAGCAAGGGCGGCCGAGTGGAATACTCCGACGAGTACCGGTTCCTCGAGGACGAGCGGGTTTACTTGACCAAGCTCTATGGTACCGGCCAGCCGAAGGACAACACGTCCTTCCTCGTGCTGGATATCTCCCAGTTGGAGCCCTTGTTGCCGAAGGTGAAGCTTGTTGAAGAGACTCCAGAGGCATAAGGGGCTGATCCAATGCCTGGCAAGGTGAAGGTGCGGGTAATCCGCACGTTTAGGAACAAGTACAGCAAGTCCCTCCACAAAGCGGGGGACTTGCTCGCTATCTCGCTCAAGCGGATGGAAGAGATCAACTCTGCTGGGTATGGCAGGCTGGTGGAGCTGGCGGGGGACGAGGAAGCGAGGTGAGTCCATGCTCAACGCCGTTAAGGATTATCTCAAAATCACCTGGGACGACGAGGACGCCTTGCTGCAGGCAATAATCGAGCGCGGTAAGGCATACCTCAACGACCTGGCTGGCGCTGAGCTCGACTTCGACGCTGCTGGGCCTCCTCGATCGTTGCTCCTGGACTACTGCCGCTATAGTTACAATAACGCCAGCGAGTATTTCGAGAGCAACTTCGCTCGGGACTTACTGCGGTTGCAGCTGCAGGTGGGGGTGAGCGAACTTGGAGTGGAGGAGACAACAGGATAGGCAGGACAAGATGCGCGATCTGCGACGGGTCCTGCGGCGCCTGATTACGATCCAGAAGCTCACCGAGGGTGAGGACGAGTGGGGCAACCAAACGACGAGCTGGGTCGACTGGCAGACCGTCTGGGCCGAGCGCAGTGAACTGTGGGGCCAGGAGTATTTTGCCGCCCGAGCGGTTGGCGAGCAAAACACAGTCGGGTTTGTCATCCGGCACGCACCGTTCGTCGAGCAACTGAACACGACGGAGTACCGAGTCGTCTACGAGGGCCGGGCGTACGACATCAAGCACATCGACCATCTCAAGGATGACGGCATGTGGGTGAAACTCAGGTGTCTGGAGGCTGGTGTGAATGGCTAAAGCGGTGACTATCGAGCAGCTCGCGGCTGAGATCACGCAGGCAATCGCCGACTATACCGATGACGTCGTACAGGCGATCGAGGTGGAGGTCGAGGCTACGGCCAATGCCGTCCTTGAGGACATCAAAGCCAACGCACCCAAGCGCACAGGCGAGTACGCCAAGGGCTGGTCTCGGCGCAAGAGCAAGTCGAGCCACCAGGTGACCCACATAATCCACAACACCAAGCGGCCTCAGCTCGCTCACCTCCTTGAGCATGGCCATGCAAAGAAGGGCGGCGGCAGAGTGGAGGGGCGCCCCCATATCCGCCCAGCTGTTGATCGTCACATCCCTGCGATGGAGCAGCGGATTAAACAGATCATCGAGCGGGGTGGTGCAGTATGACCTACATGGGCTTGATCCAGGCAATGAAGGACCTGGGATTCCCTTGCACCTACCACCATTTTGCCACACCGCCGGCTCCGCCGTACACCATCGTGCTGCACAGCTACGGGTCAGACATCCAGGCCGATAACCAGAATTACGCTGAGGTAGGCAACTACCAGCTAGAGCTCTACCACACAATCAAGCACCCACCGAGTGAGAAGCTGATCGAGGACAAGCTCCGGGAGCTGAGAATACCGTATCAGAAGGTCGAGACCTACCTCGAGAGCGAGGGACTCTACCAGATCATCTATCAAGTTCGATTACTAGGAGGAAACTGAAATGGCGAACAAAGTTCGTTTTGGTTTGGAGCAGGTCCACATCGCCTTCCGCGGTGAGGATGTAGACGGGAGACCGTCCTGGGACACGCCGGTGGCGATTCCGGGCGCAGTCAACTTCTCCGCGAATCCCGATGGCGGTGAGAGTACGTTTTACGCGGATAACACGAAGTACTATGTGCGCCGGACGAACAACGGCTACACTGCCGAGCTTGAGATGGCGTTGGTACCGGATGAGGTTCTGGCGGAGATGCTGGGCTGGGAGATTGACAGCAATGGGATGCTGATCGAGGACGCGGAGGCCGTGCCGAAGGAGTTTGCGTTGATGGCACAGGTTCAGGGCGACGCGAAGAACCGCCGTTTCGTCTACTACCGCTGCGCGGCGAGTAGGCCGGCCCAGGCTAGCGCCACCACGACTGACTCTATCACTCCGACGACCGAGAAACTGAGCTTGACGATACTGCCGCTGGAAGTTGGCGGCAAACGGGTCGTCAAGGCCGTCATCGAGCTGAGCGAGACCAATCAGGCGGCGTACGACGCGTTCTTCGACGCGGTAACCCTGCCAGCCGGAGGTGAGTGACATGAGAAAAGTTAGGCTGGGTAACAAGGAACTCGAGCTGAGGGCCAGTCCGCTGGCCCTCTTGTTTTACCGACAGGCGTTCAACAAGGATCTAATTGCCGACCTCGTAGGGCTGCGGTCGCTGCAAGGTCTCGCAGAAGGCGACCTTAGCGGTCTCGACTCGGTCCTACTGCTCCAGATCGCGTATGCGATGAATCGAGCGGCCAAACCGGAGAAGAGCTTCCCGAGCTTTGAGCAGTGGCTGTCGGAGCTGGAGGGCATCGACTTCGGCGACGGTGAGTGGCTTCTAGCGGTGGCGGATGAGGCCATTGATGGCTTTTTTCGTTCCGCCAGAGCTGCAAGCCCACCAGCAACGAAGTCCAAGAAGAAGTGAACCGGTAGAACGAACGGACCTGTTGCTTCTCAGTAATGCAAAGAAGATGGGTTTATCCTTGTTTGAGCTCAACCTGTTCAGGGTGAGGGACTTCCTCGAGTTCACCGAGATCTACTGCGATGGCGAGGGCGCTACCCGCACCGCCACACAGGCGGATATAGACGCATTGCTGAATTGAGGGGGTGCCGAAATGAAAGAGGCACGGTGCCCTCACTGCAACTGGCTATTGTTCATGGCCCGGGGGACGGCTGAGATCGAGATCAAGTGTCCCAGGTGCAAACGGATTGTGGAAGTGAAAGTGGAAGGACAGAGCGAGCCGCACAGTAAGTAGCGAGCCATGCCTGCCTGCGATAGAGGCAGGTGACGGCTGTGGCTGCCACGATCAAGGGCATCACCATACAGATTGGATCGGATACGACAGGGCTGGCGACAGCCCTGTCCGACATCAACAAGCTCGCTCGTGACATCCAGAGCGAGCTGCGCCAAGTCGAGAAGCTCCTCAAATTCAACCCGCACGATACCGAGCTTTTGGCGCAGAAGCAGCAGCTGCTTGCTGACCAGGTTGAGAACACCCGAAAGAAACTCGACACCCTTAAAATCGCCCAGGAACAGGTGAATGAGCAGTTCCGAAAGGGTGAAATATCCCAGGAACAGTATCGGGCGTTTCAGCGCGAGCTCGTCAAGACCGAGGACCAGCTCAGGTCGTACGAGGGGCAACTCAAACAGGTCAATCTGCAAAACAGCGAGTTCGCAGCCAAGAGTGCGGAAATAGGCCAGAAGCTCGAGGGTCTCGGGAAGAAATTGACCGACGTGGGTAAGAAGTGGTCCATGAACGTGACCGCTCCGCTCACGGCACTGGGTTTTGCGGCTGGGAAGAGTGCCATTGATTTCGAGTCGGCATTTGCCGGCGTGAGGAAAACCGTCGACGCGTCCGAAGAAGAGTTCGCCACTCTCGAGCAGGGCATCCGTGACATGGCGAAGGAAATCCCTGCAGCGGCCACCGAGATCGCCGGCGTCGCTGAAGCTGCTGGTCAGCTTGGCATAGCTGTTCCTCATATTCTGAGCTTCACTCGCACAATGACCGACCTCGGCGTTGCCACCAACCTGACAGCCGAGGAAGCCGCGACCAACCTGGCACGGTTCGCCAACATCGTGCAGATGCCACAGGACCAGTTTGACCGTCTGGGTGCGACCGTCGTGGCTCTCGGCAACAACCTTGCCACCACCGAAGCTGAGATAGTCGAGATGGGTCTGAGGCTCGCTGGTGCCGGTGCTCAGGTCGGACTGGCAGAGGCCGAGATCATGGCCCTGTCTGGTGCACTCAGCTCGGTAGGAATCAGGGCCGAGGCCGGCGGTTCGGCGTTCAGTAAGCTCATGATGCAGATGCAGCTCGCGTCTGAGATCGGCCCCAGAGCGAATGAGATTATTGCTCAGACCGGCAGGAGCCTGCGTGACCTCGAGATTCTGTCCAACGAGGACGCCAAAGCCTTCAAGGAAGTGGCCGCCTCGATCGGCCTAACCGGCACTGAGCTCAAGGACTACGTGACCGCAGCCCGCGACCTCGAGCAGTTCGCTGCGGTCACTGGGCAGAGCGCAGAGGAGTTCAGCGAGGCGTTCAAGGAGGACGCCGTAGCCACCATTGGCTCGTTCATCGAAGGTCTCGCCACGGCGGAGGAGCGCGGCGTCTCGGCGATAGCCGTCCTGGAGGAGATGGGCATCACCGAGATTCGGCTCCGCGACTCGCTGCTCCGAGCCGCCGGTGCGCAAGAGGTGTTTGCGAACGCCGTCGTCATAGGCACGGAGGCCTGGAACGAAAACATAGCACTAACCAAAGAGGCAGAGCAGCGGTATGCGACGACTGAGTCCCAGCTCCAGATGATGAAAAACTCGCTCACTGACGTGGCAATCACGTTCGGCGAGATCCTCCTGCCGGCCATAACCTCGGTTGTGAAGGAGATCGGGAAATTCGCTGACTGGCTAGGCAGCCTCAATCCCGAGACGCAGCGGACGATAGTCATCGTGGCTGCTCTCGCGGCGGCCATCGGGCCGGTAGCGCTCATAATCGGCAAGGTTACATCCGCAGTCGGTGTCTTGCTCCCGTTCCTAGCTACTCTCGGTGGATTCGTGATGAAAACACTCATTCCCGCGATAGCCGGCATATCCGCACCGGCGCTCGCGACCATCGGTGCGATCGTCGGTCTGGCGGCGGTTGCGTACGAGGTGTATCGGGCCTGGGATGAGGTAAAAGCGGCCCTGGTCGCCACATGGGAGCTGCTCAAGGCAAACGTTACGCAGCTAGGTCTATACATCTCCATCGCGTTCGAGGAGATGAAATCCGTCGTCCTGAACGCCGTCAACGCGATGATCGAGAAGCTCGGCATTCTCGAGAAGTTGCCGTTCGGCCTGGGTGACAAGTTCAAGGGGCTCAGGGACAGCATCGCAGAGAGCGCCGATGCATCCGAGGCTCGTGTAGCTGAGCTGCAACAAGCGCTGGAGGAGAACTCCAAGCGAATTCAGGTCGCCCTCGAGGGTACCAAGGTCGCGTTTGGCGACCTCGGTACCAAGGTTGCCGACGACGTGAAGGGTGTCATCAGTGCCATCACGGGCCAGACAGCCGCTATCGAGCAAGCACAGGCACAGCAGACAGCCATCATCGCCGATCAGTCGGCTCTGCGGACCGATATCCTCAACGACGAGATCAACCGACAGATACAGGCCATGTACGACGGTATGACCGCCACCGTCGATTCGTGGATTCAGGCCGGTTATGACAGCGAAGGCGATGTCCGCGAGATGGCGGAGACCCTCGCTCAGGGGATGGCCGATTATCTTGTCGGCCAGTCGCCGCCGCCAAAAGGCCCACTCTCCGACATCGACGAGGGCGGCCGGCGAGTCGTCGAGGCATGGACCGAGGGCATCATACAGGGCATCCCCGCGGTGGAGTTCGCGGCTCACACAGTGGCAACTGTGACGGAGAGGGCATTGGATCAGGCCGACCGGCTGCGTGACAAGTGGATGAAAGCCGCTCAGAGCATCGGTGAAGCGTTCGAGAAGATGGCCGTAGCCATGGGTGAGATGTGGCTAACTGGGACTGGCAGCTGGGAGGAGATTTTACTCCAGTTCGTCCGCACCGCGATCAACCATATCCTAACCGCAGCCGTCGCTGCGATGGGTATCGCGGAGTTAGTGAGCCAAGCCATCGCCAACATGTGGAACCCGCTGGGCTGGATAGTCATCGGAGGCCTCCTGATCGCACTAGCGGCGGTCCAAAACGAGCTGCAACAGAAACTCGGCGGTATTGGCGGCGTGGCTACACCTCCATCAGGAGGCACGGGAGGCGGGGCAGCTCCATCAAGGCCGTCTGGCAGCGGTCGCCAGGTCAGTGAGATCACTGGCCCGACACGGGACATCCTCACCGACCTCATGGCGCCGCTGGCGAACCTGAATGCTATCGTCGCTCCGATTCAGGACATCCGCTCGATTCTCGACGCCAGGCTGCCTAACTTCAACACCATGCAATTTGCCGCTGTGGGTGCGGGTGGAGGCAACATCGTATTCGAGGCCGGTGCCATCGTCATACATTCGACAGCCACCGGCGGCTATGAGTTGGGTAACGAGATGATGGATGCGATAGAGAGCAGACTCGCCGAGAGGCTGGGCGGAGGCCGCAGAGGGAGGGGTGCGTGATGGTCAAACTGGTGAACGCTCTGGGAACTGAGAAGATACTACCACCGACCATTGCACTCAAACGCGTGCCGCTCGATATCGTAGTTCCGAGCCAGGCTCTTGTTGGCGCACCTGGAGAGATCAGGACGGGCAGATCGACGCTTGCCGCTAGGCGGTTCAGCCTGGAAGGACGCATCTACTACCCCGACAGAGCGCAGATCGAGCAGGAGTTCGACTCGCTCATGGCGTTCCTGATGTGTGCTCCACTCCAGGTCTACCGGCGCAGTGAACACGACCGATTCCTGGTAGTCCATCCCCAGGGTGCGCCGCAGGACTGGATTGACCACGGTGCGGAGTTGGCGTTGAACGTGCCGCTAGTGGCCCTCGACCCCTATTGGTATGGGCCAGAGGTCACGGTGACAGTCACCGACACGCAGACTGTCACAGTCGAGGGGAGTGCGTCGGCGTTTCCTGTGATCCGGACCGTCGGTAGCGTGTCGGGCCTGGCCGTGGCAAACGCAACAACAGGGCAGAGCATCGTCATCACAGGTCTGAGTGTGGCAGGCATCATCGAGCTGGACTGCGCGCATTACACCTGCACAGTCGGTGGTGCGAACAGGCTCGATGCCGTAGATGAGAGCTGGTTTGCAGACGGTTTTGAGCTGCGACCGGGTGAAAATGAGATTACGACGACCGCAGCTATTGAGATCGTGTATAGGCCCAGGTGGTATTAGTTCACGAACAGGAGACGTGATGAACATGACTGATAGACTGATTCGCGAGGGCGACCCACCGTCGGGGCAACTAGCTTGCCCGGTGCCACAGTATCAGAAGGCCGATGGCACTTTTGAACGCGTCCGGGGGCAGGACGGCGGCGTGTATAGCGTAATTTTGGGGGCTGACGGGAATCCGATCAGCAGTGGCAACCCGTGGCCAGTTCAGCTTAACGGAAGTATAGCGGAAGAAAGCAGGTCAAGATTGCGGGAAATTGCTATGGCTACCGCTCCGCTATACGGCGGTTTAGTCAAGATTGGTACTCTAACCTACAACGGCGCAGAACTGCCGAGACCGCTTAGACCATGGCGCAGAGACGTGTCTTTCCCTGTTTTCCGAAATGACGCAACCACGAGAACAACTGTAAGTTTCGAGGGCAACCAAATCTCCATCACAGACGTATTGTGGGACGTAGAAATACTTAGGGTTGGCGACCAAATCACTGTTAGTGGTAGTAATAGCAATGATGGCACGTACACACTAATCAACAGGACAAGCACAACCTTGACCGTCTCGGAGACGCTAGTCACTGAAGAAGCAGGTGCAAGTGTATCTGTGACCGCCGCAGGGGATATACCGCACAGACAAGGCACAAATCTTGACGGCTACTCAATTACCGATACCTCCAGCAACCCAGAAAACGTATTGCAGTGGCACATGTTTTACGACCTAATCAACGGTAAACCCAGCTTGATACTGATTTCCGACAGAGGGCTAGTCGCAAATCTTAGCTGGAATCACATTGACAACAGTGGCTTTGTCTTTGGCAAAACACAGACTATAGACGGGCAAAACTACCTGTGCCGGGTGCTAACTGGAGGGCCAGCCAATAGGCTGGGTGGTTCAAGTGAAGTTTATGACGGCGGTCTGTTGCCCAACGAGTGGGACAGATACGTCATGAACGGAGTTGACCAAGACGGACCGTTTTTCATTGGCGCACCAGAACCCGAAAGCGAAGACTACCAAAGCGGTTCACAGTATTTGAATAACACTGCGAGGCGGCGCAAGCATAACCAGGCGTGGCACTGGAACGCAACATATACATGGTGCCAAGAAACGCTTATTGACGATGCCGCCAGGCGCGCTCTCCGTGGCGGCCGTTCCGCCCGGTTCTGGTATTACGAGGCCGCGTCGAGTACGCTTGTGCCTTTCGTGTGGCGGCCCGTCCTTGTTCTTGAGCTCTGATTTCTGATTCTCCGCCCTCTGGCTCTTTTCACCGAGGCGGAGCCGAGGTGACATATGGAAAAACTAGTCTTAGAGAGGGGGTTTAGCCGATATGGGTTATGGAATTATAACCGACGAAGGACTACAAATGGTTGACCAAGAACATGAGGGAGCGATGGAGATTGTTGACGAAAGACCCGCCACCGCCGAAGGGGAAGTAGCGTCTGTGTCTCGCTATGAGGTTGAGGGCGGGAAAATCTACGTCCGATACACCGTTGAGCCATTGCCTAAGACCAGCAAGTCTTTTGTGGATATACTGGCAGAAGCGGTTGCTAAGAGGATAATGGCGTAAATGGATGACGGGAATAAAGTTCCACAATAGAGAGATTAAGCTGGGGTTTGGCCGCCTCTAGCGTGGAGGCGGTTTTCTTTGTACGGGAGGTGTCATCGTGTATCACATCCGCATACTCGATAGAGATAGGCAGATACAGGCGATCCTCCCTGACGTGCAGTGGAGCTACACCCGGCGCATCAATCAGGCCACGGAGATCACCATCCAGATACCTCGTGAGACTGTGGGCGAGTATATTACGCCCGAGCATGTGCTGTTTGGGTTCTTCTCGCCAACGCAACCGATCGCCGTCGGAGCCGCGCCGGTATCGACCAGGCCCGACAAGGCACAACATGCTCAGATCGCCGCGTTTGTGCAGGTCTACCAGGGCACTCAGCTCAAGGCGAGTGGTTGCATCACAGGCCGGGAGATAGGGCAGATCATCACAATCAAGGCGATGACTGAGGAGATACTACTGGAGTCCAACATCACACCCGCACAATACGGCCGCGTATGGGACGGCTGGGATCTGGCAGACGTGGCTCGTGACCTCCTCGACGGCTGGCAGACGATCAGGGTCAAGGCGCAGAGCCAGTGGCAGAGCTACATGGTGGACAGCTCGCATATCGACCTCACGACTGAGCCAGGCGTGGTTATGTTGGCCAAGCAGGCTGATGGTCGCTACTATGAGAGCGGCCACATCACGCTTCGATTCGACAGCGGCGAGATCAAGGACTTCGTGCGCTGGGACCGTGTCCGCTGGTCCGCCGACAGCAACGATGTGGTGCAGACCTCGATCCAGGTGAGCTATGACGGCAGCAACTGGTCCAGCGAGATCGACGGCGGTTTGCCAGAGGAGATCGGGTATTACCTCGGTGGTACCCAGTCTCAGGTATATGTGCGGATCAACCTCCACACGATCGATACTGAGTCGGAGGACCCGAACGGACAACCAGTGGGCGTGACTCCGTATGTGTTTGCCGTAGAGCTGATCGGACGAACGCAGGGCCACCTCGTAGCCGGTAACATCCCCGCCTCGGCAGGTGTGACTGTCAAGGGCCTCGATGCTGACCATGCCAACGCACTCCAGGTGCTGATCGACGCCTGCGAGCAGAATGGCTGGGAGTTCGCAGTCTGGAACGGCGCGCTGAGTATCGCCGAGAGTCTGGGTGTCAACCGCGTGGCTGAGTTCGTGCTGAGGACCGGCACCAACATCGAGGTCACCTCTCTAGGCGACGATGACTCGGAACTGTGCAATATCCTGACTGCGACAGGACCTGGTCAGGGGATCAATCGCCTGGAGGTCACGCTGAGGGACGACGAGAGCATAGGTGCGTATGGCGACTACCCGCAGGCCGTAGAGTTCGACGCCTCGACTTTGACCGAGCTGGAGGCTGCAGCCCAGGACTACCTCGACACGCACAACACGCCCAAGACGCACTTCTCGGTGCGGGCCGCGTTTGACTGCGAGAACGAGCCTCAGTATGGCCTGGGCGACGTGGTGAGGGTGGCTGACCCTGACACAGGCATCATCACCACCACTAGGATCATGACCGAGAGCCGAGAGTACAGCGCCGGTGGTTTGACCGTACGCCTCGACCTGGGACGAGCCAGGCTCAATTTGCAGAGCGTGCTGGATGGGCGAGGGCGATTGCCGAAGCCGGTTGATCCGCTGACGCCAGTGGGCGTGTATGCCCGCGGCGTGTATAAGGGGCTGGTGGTCGGGTGCAGCGCGCCGAAGCTCGCCAACTGGTCTGTGACAGAGTGCCACATCAGCACGGCGAAGGGCTTTGAGCCTGGTAGTGCGACGCTCGTAGATTCAGGCAAACGGACGCGTTTTGACGTTCCAAACCTTGCACCAGGCGTGAGGTACTACGCGCGTCTGATCCACGTGGACACCGACGGCAGGCGATCCGAGCCTAGTCGTGAGGTTTCGGCGGTAACTCAGTATATTCGCACGGAGGACCTCGACCAGGCACCTCCTGATACACCTGTTTGGAATACTTGTGAATTCGTGCGGGAGATCGTCCTGCGCTGGCATCCGGCAGCCAGAGCTGCGGAGTATGAGATTCGAGAGTCTGATTCTGGCTGGGGTGAGGCCGCGGGGCGGATATGGCGAGGCAACGCGACGACCGTGACTCTGGCACCTACGAAACGCAGCCACACATACTACATCAGGGCTATTTCGGCTGCGGGCGTCTATAGTCTGGACGCCGCACCCATAACGCTGACTAACGCGACACCCAGCACGCCGCCGCAGCCAGCAGTGACGGAGTTCTTCTCATGCCTCTTGATCAACATCCAGCCTGTCGCAGACAACGACATTGAGACCTACTACTTGCACATGACGCCAGTGGACGATAGCGGCAATCCCACTGGCGCGACGCAAAAGGCGCCGTATCCGGCTGGCCGCGTCACCTGGAACGCCACGCCCGGCACTCGCTACCGCATTGAGGTCAGTGCGGCAGACGCTCTCGGCGAGGGCTCGAAGTCCACGCCGGTCTATGCTCGTACGCGCAAGATCGAAGGTGTGGCCGAGTTTGCACAGGGCCTGACGCCTCCACGCATACTCAGTAGCCTGCCCGCACTGCCCAATCCTGACTACCCGGAAGGCAGCCTCGTTGTCCTCACGACCGACCATGTGTTGTATCGCTGTACGGGTACCGAGTGGGACGCGTCAGTTGACGTCGAGCAGATCGTAGGCAAGATCAAAGCTGGCATGATCGAGGCAGGGGCAGTCGGAGCGCAAGAGATCGCATCTAAAGCCATTCTCGCCGATCATTTTGCAGCGGGGTCAATCGAGGCGTACGTTGCGGCAGTGCAAGAGGCTTTTATCGACTCGGCTCACATCATCAAGCTTGAGGCCAATAAGATCTCAACGGATGAGGCCAAGATCCAGGCGGCGCAGATTGAGTCAGTCAAGACTGAGCAGATCGTTGTTGGCGTCGACACGCCTCTGTTCAATGAAAGTAGCCAGTATAATGCAGGTGTCGCACCGGTGGTGGTCGACGGTACAGGTGGGCGGCTCCTAATCAACGACCAAGGGGAAACGTGGACTCGAAAATCGGACGGCAAGGTCGTGTTTCGGTTCGACGCAAATACGGGCGATGCGGAGTATGCGGGACAACTGGGCGCAAAGGTCATAGAGGCCGACGACTACAAGCAGGTGCCTGTGGTGGACACCTACAACGTGATGGACAGCTTCGACTCGTCGCACCCGCTGGAAATCCCGATCTATATTGACGAGGGCATGACCATCCACGATGTGCGGATCACGGCCAGGGGTATGAGGTATCGAGCGTACGCGTCGGGGGCTGTCGCAACAGGGAGCCATAGTCATGATGTGGTGATACCGAATCATACGCACCAGTTAGGTTCTAGCCTGCAAGGGACAAACACTTACTCGGCCTTAACTAACATTTCTATCGGTAATCACTGGCCCCACGAACACGACTTCTCTGGCAGTGATACAGTCTACGTAAGTGTATCCGGTAGCACTGATCAAGTTGGGGGAACTGGCTGGTATCACGGACACTCAGTGTCAGCAAGCGGCAGCGGAAGTGCTAGTATTAGTGGCACAACTTCAGAGGGCGGGCCAACATATCACTCAGTGACTGACCCTCAACACTACCATGATTTCGACTATCTGCACCCATATTCAGTGACCGGGTCTGGTGGGGGATCAATTCCGACAACCACAAGCGATGGATCACACGCGCACAATTTGATCTATGGTATATTCGACGACACGAGTGCGGATGGTGTCCCCAAGGGCGTTGATCTCTGGTTTTCCAACGCAGAGAGTCGTAGTTACACAAAGGTCGCCGATCTCTCGGAACCAGGGGCAGGTGTTGACGAGTTTCAATTGTGTAAAGAACTGGCACTCCCTGTAGACGAACCAGAAACAGGTTGGAAGTGGGTGAAATTCACCACGACGACGAAAGGGCGTGTATCAGTGCATATCGTCATTCGGGGATTCCAAGATTCTTGGGTTGCGTAAGGAGTGAGGAATATGGAAGTTGATCTTAACGAAATAAGGGAATTGGGTTCAGCTGAGAAGTTACATCGACTAGCCGAGGCCATCGAACAGGGCATGAGTGCGGTGATCATTGTCCACGACCGGAATGGCACAAGCAGTTTCACCTTCAATTCTACGGGCTACGAAGCCAGGAGAGCGGTTGCTGATACCGCTGTGGCTTTGGACGAGCACTTCAGAGCGCATATTCGGAAGCAAATCAAGGAGGTTGATACCAGATGAGTATACAAGTTTCGCGGCAGGGGTCTCAGGTTGTGATCAAGGAAACTCAAGAGGTGGAGGAGAGCCTAAGCATTAACGATCTCCATGCACACATTGAACAGTGCAAACGACACGAGGAGATGTATCGAGCCAAAGCGGACGAGTGGGCCGCCAAGAGAGTGAGGTATCAGCAGATACTCTACGAGGCATTGGGTGAGGAACTTGGTCAAAAGGGCGGATCAGAAGCAGGAACGCCTTCCGATGTGTAGAAATCTTCCTGCAGAAGCGGGAGGTGGTTGTGTGAGGCGGTTGACACTGATGGCCCTGCTGGTTTGCGTGACCTTGGCGCTATCCGTGTGTTGCTATGGGCAGGCAGCGGCGAACAAGGTCCCGGTCGTTGACACCTATAACGTTGTAGATACGTTCGACTCAGCTCATCCGCTGGAGATCCCTGTCTATATAGATGAGGGGATGACGCTACACGACATCAGAGTGACAGTCAGGGGGATGCGATACAGAGCGTATGCGGCAGTGGATACCGCTGACTGTAGTCATTACCACGGCGTTGATCTGCCTCATCACAAGCATGAGCTTGGGGGTGCTCTTCAGGGAACATTCACTGATAGTGCCTTGACCAACATTTCTATCAGCAATCACTGGATGCTGGAGTCTGAAGAGACGGGCGAATCGATCCACCACGTTGTGACTGATCCACAGCACAGGCACTATTTCGAGTATCTGTACCCGTACACAATGACCGCGGTGGGTGGTGGTTGCCACGCGACTACCTCGGAAGAGCTGCTACACTCTCATGGATTGATCTATGGGATCTATGACGACATCAGTGCAGATGGGCTGCCGAAGGGTGTTGATCTATGGTTCAGCGACTCGGATGACCGGAGTACCTATGTGAAGATTGCCGATTTGGCTGAGCCACCGGCGGGCGTTGACGAGTTCGAGTTGTGCAAGGACGTGACTCTTTTAGCTACTGGGTCCGGGTGGAAGTGGATTCGATTTACGACAACCACAAAAGGTCGGGCTTCGGTGCATGTGGTGATCAGAGGGTTCCAAAATTCATGGTTGTCGGAGGAGTGAGGTGAAGCGCCGTGCGTTCGAATCATGTGCACACGTTTGGTGGTGGGATTGCACATAGTCAGCAGCTTAGTTTGGATTTAGACCGACCCGACAAGCACAATCACGATTGGGAGAGTGTTGTGGACGATGATAGATTTGAACACACTCAGGGAGATGTCACCCGAAGAGAAGCTGCGCTCACTGAGGGTTGGGCTGACTAAATCATAGATACAGAACAAGACAAGTGCTAGAGCCGCTCCACACGGGGCGGCTTAGTTGTGTACTGATTGACGCAGGCAGGGGGCGGTGGACGTGACGGAAAACGGGCGAGTGGATCTCATAGCCAAACAACTGGACAGGATCGAATACAAGCTGGACAAGCTGGTCGATGACACCAACGACGACTTCGGGGCGGTTCACAGCCGCATCAACAAGGTCGAGAGCAGAGTCAGCAGAATCGAGGCTGTTGGCGCCTTCCTCCAGGTCGTATGGGCAGCGGTCGTTGGTGTTGTCGCTCGGAGGTGGCAATGATGCACTCGATCGAGGATCAGCTCATCCTCCATGAGGGGATGAGGCTGAGACCATACCGCTGCACGGCGGGCAAGCTCACGATCGGCGTCGGCAGGAATCTGGAGGACAAAGGGATCTCGCACCACGAGGCCATGATGCTCCTCCGCAACGACATCGCAGAGGTTACATCGCAATTGGAGCAGTTCGACTGGTTCCGGGCGTTAGGACCGGTCAGGAGAAAGGTGCTTGTCGACATGGCGTTTAACCTCGGCGTTCAAGGGTTGTCGAAGTTCCGGAAGATGATCGAGGCATTGAAGCGAGCTGACTACGAGGCAGCTGCGGACGAGATGGTCAACAGTCGGTGGTATCGGCAGGTGGGTGAAAGAGGGCGGAGGTTGGAGCGGATGATGAGGACGGGACAGGATTATTAGGTGTGAGGCCAAAGGGCCTTATTTCATGTACGGGAGGTCAAACAGATGAGACAGTATCGTGGCATTGTCTATGTGTTGGTTGTCTTGGCAGCTCTGTTGTCGCTGGCGACGTTCGTCGTGCTGGCCGCTGAGGGCGAAGCGGACGATCCGTGGCAAGGGGTGTTGGTCACGTTTGGCGGCGTGACCCTGGCTTGGTCAGGCGTCCAGATGGCGCTGTTGCAGCTCCTAAAGAGTATAAAGGTTGGCGATGAGCCCCTGCTCAACAACTCTGGTCTGATCTGGCTTGTTAATGCGATGCTGGGCGTAGTAGGCCTGATTATCGCTGCTACACAGGGCGGTACGCCGCTTCTTGCTGCGGCTGTGCAGGCGCTGATCGCCGTATTCGCTGCGTCCGGTGAGTTCGAGGCATTGAAGAAGGCGGGCGTCGTCTCCTCGGGAAACTCGCAGAGCTCGTCCTAACCCTGCTGGCGGTGTGTGGTATAGACGTAGACGTGAAGAAGATGGACCACAGCCAACAGCATATCCGGCAGGCGGCATCCAGACGCAGGAGAGGGTGAGGCGAGGTGGCACGAGCATCGGACAACTGGAGTGGCGAGCAGTTACAGGCCCTGAGGGATCAGGGCCTGTCATATGATCAGATCCAGGAGCGCACAGGGCTGACCTACACCCAGATCAACAGCAAGCTGTATCGGTATAGGCGAAAGCTCGGCAAGCAGGAGACGCGAGAGACAGTCGACCAGCGGCCCTTGCCTGACCGCCTCATCTCTCTGTTGACCAAGCGCAGGCGCATGGGCATCGGACTAGACGAGCTGACTGACACGCTTGGAGTCTCCAGGCGTGTCCTCATGGCCGTGGCTCAAGACCTCTCCGATCAGGGATACACCATCACCGAGGCCGGAGGCGTCCTGCTCCTCGTTACGACTGTGGAGCCTACCACCAGCGAGCACACCGACGATTGGGACGGGCGGCGAGTGATCCGTTTCGGTGTCGCTTCGGACACGCACTGGGGAAGCAAATACCAACAAGCAACCCACCTCAGCCACTTCTATGACATCTGCGAGCGGGAGAGCGTTCCAACGGTCTATGTGCCAGGTGACCTCTCAGAGGGCATATACTCTCGTAGGCCAGGCCACATACATGAGCGGTTTCTCCACTCAGCGGACGAGGAGGAGCAATACATTATTGACCGCTGGCCTCGGCGCAAGGGCATCCGGACCCGTTTCATCCTGGGCAATCATGACGCCACGCACATTCAAAACTCGGGGCATGACATCGGGAAAGCGATCCATATCGCCCGGGAGGACATGGAGTATCTCGGTCAGCTCAACGCTCGTGTTTACCTTACGCCTAACTGCATCTTGGAGCTGAATCATCCGCTTGACGGCGCCGCATACGCCCTCAGCTATAGCCTGCAGAAATACATCGAGTCCATGCAGGGCGGCACGAAGCCGAACATCCTGCTCAACGGGCACCATCACAAGGCGATGTATCTGTTCTATCGCAACGTCCATGCGTTCGAGGCGGGCACGTTCCAGGCGCAGTCGAGCTGGATGAAGGGAAAGCGACTTGCTGCGCACATGGGCGGCTGGATCGTCCAGGTGACAGTTGACCGAGAGGGCACAATCGAACGGTGCGACAACACGTTCATTCCGTATTACAGGGTGATCGAGCATGACTATTAAGGGGAGAGAGGCTTAAGGTGATAATCGCTGTTGACTTCGACGGCACGATAGTCAAAAACCGCTGGCCCGACATCGGGCCTTTTCGTTTCGCAGCAAAGCCTGTGCTTCGGTGGCTCCAATCGCGCAGCCATATCCTCATTCTATGGACGTGTAGAGAAGGGCAAGCCCTGGGACACGCCAAGCGGTTCCTGTGGTCGCACGGTATATGTTTCGACGCCTGCAATCACAACATACCCGAGCGGATTCGGCAATATGGCGGTGACTGCCGCAAGATCAGTGCTGACCTATACATCGACGATAGAGCTGGATGGGTGTTCTGGCCTTTCATATGGCTGAAGATTCTGTGGATGGAGGCGAGGGAATGGCTGAGATCAAGGGCATAGGTCCTGACGCAGAAATAATCGAGAACGAGCAGGGTGGCAAGCAAAGCAAGGCTGTGGCAGCATTCCACCTCTTGGACGCCCCGACGATGATTCGCTTAGGCAAGGTGCTTCAATATGGCGCCTCTCGTTACGGGCGTGACAACTGGCGGAAGATCCCGTGCGAGGATCACCTGAACCACGCACTGGCTCACATCTTCGCGGCCTTCGCTGGCGACACACAGGACGACCACCTTGGCCACGCGTTCTGCCGATTGATGATGGCTTGTGCGACGGAAGCAGACGGGAGTTTAGAGAGGCGGGCGGAGTGGTGGGGTGCTGAAGCATGAAACGCTTGACCGCAACATGTATCCTATTTGTAGCCATTTTAATGGCTAGTGTCTCCTCGGTGTCGGCCGCCAACCTCACCGGCTCCCGCAACTACGGCGTGATGGTCGACGCGGGCGTACTCGAGATCCGGACGGGTTCGACGCTCGACTACGAGCTGGCGAGCAACCTATACCTGACCCTCGATATGCAGACGAGGTATAGTAAGGTGTCCAGGCCACTGAGTCGCTACGAGCTGTCGGTCAACTGGTATCCGGACTGGCTATTCCTGCGAGGTTGGTGTGTCAGCATCGGCGGGGCTGTGAGGACAGAAAAGGCTCCGCAGGTGTTCGTGGAGTTCTCGACGCCGTGGACGGTGTCAATCCCGAAGTGGCTGGGGTTTTGGGAATGGTGGGGGAAGGAATGAGATGTGAAGAGCCCGGCATCGCGCCGGGCTTTTTTTCTATGTACATCTATATCCTGTGTCTCGCAACAGCTTTCTCCAAGAGCTGTTCAGTGGTCTGAGTCTGATACACGTGGTTGATTCGTTCGTGGTAGGCTGCCTCAGAAAACGGCGCCTCCAGCTGCCTGTGGATCGCGGCGAGCAGTTCCCTGGCGAACTCGGTCGAGGTGCCCACGAGCCTCTGCGCGTGGAGTATGCCAGTGTTCGCATCGACCAGTGCGATGTAGAGACCCAGGCCTGAGCCGTCAGGCACCTGCTCGGGCATCGGCGGAGGCTCGGCGTAGATCCGGATCGAGAAGGGGCAGTCCGACCAATCCTCGAGACCCTCGATACGGTGCAGGATGAACAGAACAGGAGGATCATCGTATAGTGCCAGCTCGACCTTGCCCTTGCGTGCAGCAAGGATTTCCTCGTCAGACGGGTTTTTGAAGGCAAACACGAGCACGGGGCCTATGGCTGTGTAGTCAAACCACACGCCCTCACGCCAATGCGTCCTACCCGGGAAGAACAGCTTGCCGATCTCGGTTATGTTCATTGGTCGATCCCTCTCTCTTGCTATCGATTCTGATGTGCGTATATAGAGCATTGATAACAGCGGAATGGAATTCTATGATCTCCAGTCCCAAGGAACGGTCGCCCAAACCGCGCCGGTGCATGACTATGGCACACAGCAACTCAAACACCGCCCTGTCAAGGCGAGAATCCAACAATCGCCGATACATCGTCCGATTCACATGGTTCCTGATGCCATTATCGATGCTGTCAGATCCAATAGTTCCTCCAGGGTTCGGTTCGATGGCCCATCCCTCCTGGCGGCAAGCGTCGAGGGTTGCCTTGTCGGTGGCGGCGGCAAACTCGTCGATGGTCAGATTGCAGCCATCGAAAAGGACTGCATCTCTCCACATAATCAGGATAGGGTGATAGCAGGCCGCCTCGCGAGCCATAGCCTCAGCAATGCTCAAGGCGTTTTCTGAAACTATACAGGTGCGACCGCCCATGCGGTCTGGGAGTGAACTTCTCAAAGTATTCTCCATTGTCTCTCCTCCTCAGGGGCCCGGACTTGTGGCCGGGCTGCGCATTACCAGGGCACTAGGCCCTGTCACTCTGCGTCTGCTACCCCAGTGCCTCGGCCAGCAGCATCCGCACCATCTCAGCCCTCGACACGCCCTCAGCGTCGGCTCGGGCGTCCACCGCCGCCAGAAGGTCCTCGGGCAACCGGACCTGGATCGCCGGGCCGATCTCGGGGCGGCCAGGACCACGCTCCTCCTCGATCGGGCCGAAGTAGCGCTTGGCCGCCTCATCGTGGCCCTGGGCGAGGAGCCACTCCCTGGCCTCGGTCTCGCTGATGAACTCCCAGGTCTCCCTGGAGCCCTGCCACTGCGACCAGCGGTTCAAGACCCACCTGCCCCCCTTGGTGCGGTATAGGGCCTCGTGCGCCCACTGGCTGCCTGTGGCCTTGCTGATCTGGTTCGACCCGTCGAACCATGTATCCTCGCTGAACTTCTCGGCTGCGTCGATGTCGAACCATCCGACCAATTTCTGCGTCTCTCGATCATAAATGTTGACTCTGTTCATTTCCTCGCCTCCTCAGATTATCGGTTATGCCCTTTTCTCTCTAGTTCTGCTTGAGCAGCTCGGCTGCTTCGGGGTCATACTCGGATAGGATGTCTACGAAATTCTCTGGGTCCCTGATGTCGTCGATTATCATGTCGTAGTCCTCCCAGAGGGTGCCAGTCTCGCAGATGGCGATCGGGATCTCGTCGAGGCCAACCTCATTAGCCGCTGCCCATCTGTGGCTGCCGGTGATCGCTTGGTAGTAGTCGCCGCAGTCGATGACTACTAGCGGTCTGCCGTCCCAGCCTCGCTCCGTCATGCTGGCGATCAGAGCGGCGAGCTTCTCGGAGTCTCGAACCTCGTGGAAGGGTCTAATCCGGTCGATTGAGATCGTCTCGAATGTCATCCTGGCCGCCTCCCTCGTATTTCCGCCGTCGTTTATTACACTCTTAGTATAACCGACATCGCTTATTATACCAAACCCGATATAGGACGATTTAGGGCTATTTAGGGCGATTATGTGTTGATACCTCGGTTTTCCTGCCGAGCTTGGCCAATGTCTTGAATTATCAACATCGTTTATCCAGCGATAGTATAGGGTATTGCCCCACAAAGCTCCCAGCTACAACGCTCGGACCGCACCAGAGGCCTCCAGGAGGCTCCAGGAGCCGTTTTCTCGCAGGCTATACTCCATGCCCTAGGACATGCCCGATCGCCTCGCCTGCGCCAAACCGTGCGGCCGGCTCACGGCAAAATCATCCTCGCCAGGTTCGCGGTCGCGTGGTACAATGAGGCCACCCGGTGCCTCCTCTCGGCCCCGGCGGTTCGGCGCCGGGGTCCTCTCATATCCGCGAGTTGGGCAAAACTGGGCAAAACTTGTGACCACTTCTGACTAAATGCCCGCTCAAGCTCGTTTCATAATACTGGCAATTGTGTTACTCTGAGAACAACATCCCAGCTCAGGGCATTGATTTTGGGTAACGAAGCACCTGACTACGGATCAGAAGGTCGGGGGTTCAAGTCCCTCCGGGCGTACCAGACCAAAAGACCAGAGAGGACCGGTATTGACCGGTCCTCTTCTCTTGCTCTCAGTCGAAAATCAGGTAGTTACT
>Ga0134094_1000601_pt1 | contig 43334 bp, 30 predicted proteins | sample 5_1taG_FD_94458 | JGI IMG/M metagenome (GOLD analysis project Ga0134094, IMG submission 94458) | Switchgrass degrading microbial communities from high solid loading bioreactors in New Hampshire, USA - 5_19_20_110_A1 metaG | ecosystem: Engineered > Bioreactor > Semi-continuous > Anaerobic >... | reverse complement strand
GTCAGGACAGGAATAATAGGCGTATTGGGGGACGATCCCTTTGGCAGGTTCTGCATAAGGGATTTCAAAAACCATATGGTGGACACTTCACGGCTTATTATTGAAAAGGGTGGCTCCACCACCCTGAGCATCGTCCTTGTCGAAAAGGAAAAGAAGACGAGGAGTTTCATCATTAAGAGCGGACCTTCACGGGCACTGACGGTGGATGATCTTGATGAGCAATATATAAGTTCTGCCAGATATCTTCACCTGTCCAACCTTACCCCTGTTACGGTGGAAGCGGCGAAAATGGCGCGGAAAGCCAGTTCAATAGTGGTTATTGACGCTGACCACTACGATGAATATGTAGGTGAAAACCTCAAATATATAGACGTTCTGATAGGCTCGGAATTCTTTTATAAATCGGCTTTTGGAGATAATCCCGACTACAGGTGCAATTTGAGGGAATTACAAAAGAAAGGGCCCCGGATAGTGGTCATTACCCTGGGGGACAAGGGATGCGTTGTCCTGGACGGCGGCGATTATTTTGCAGTTCCGGCCTTCAATGAGCTGGAAGTCGTCGATACCTGCGGAGCCGGGGATGTATTCCACGGGGCGTTCATATTCGGGATGCTGAAGGGCTGGGACAGCCAAAAAACCGCCAGGTTCGCATGCGCCGTATCTTCCATCAAATGCACCAGGCCCGGGGGAAGGGCCGGGATACCTGACTACCATATGGCTGAGAGATTTTTGAAGGACGGATATATAGATTATGCTTCACTTGACAAAAGGGTGGCATATTACAAGACTGCGCTTTTTGAAAACAATACACTGGAACCGGACTTACTTTAAGATTTGTAATACCTTGGGGACAGCCCGGTCGCTTTTTTGAAGACCCTGCTGAAATACAGAGGATCATCATATCCCACAATGGAAGCAATTTCGGATATGTTGAGCTGTGAGTTGGAAAGCAGGTATTTTGCTTCATCCATGCGGATTTTTGTGAGGAATTCTATGGGTGTAAGACCCGTGGCTTCCTTGAATTTATGTATAAACCTGTACATGCTCAGGTTGCATCTGCCGGCCAGTTCACTGACGGTTATTTTCCTGTTGTAATTTTCATACATGTAGGTTATCACCGATCTTATGTTGTCACATAGATTATTCTGATGGTTTGGCCTGTCAGTCATGAATTTTCTTGCAAAAATAAGAAGCAATTCTTCAAGGTATATGCCGGAAATCCGCTCAAAATACACCTGTTTGCCCTGGATCTCACAGGTGATCTTTTTCCAGAGATCTATGCAGTCTCCCCTGATTCCCGCATAGTATACATAGCGGTCGGTGAGATTCAGTTTCTGCATTATCTCATCGGATTTGCTTCCGGTGAAGTGGATCCAGTAAAGCTCGGTTGAATCCCTGGCAAAATATTCGTAAAACTGTTTCTGCCCGGGCTGATAGACGATGATGTTTCCTTCGGAAACTTCCTCCGGCCCGTTTCCGAAATCGTAGTATCCCTTGCCTTTCACAAGGTAAATGATCTGGTAGTCCACTCTGCCGGCAGGTCTGGATATTCTTAAGTTCCGGGTGATGAATTTCTGGAATCCGGAACTGATGACAAAAAGGGGATACCTGTCATCCTTTATTCCGGAATCATTCCAGTCATTCAGCGAGTTGCCTGAGATACTGATCATAATTACTCCACTCAGCAGTTTTGTCCATATTACGGAGCAATATTATGTATGGTATTATTTACATTATAATATTATAATTATATATAATCAATCATTGCAGATGTTCTGTCATTTTGCAGAATTATGCATGTTTTCCGCATGGGTCTTCAAAGACAGAAGTATATTTGGGAAAATGGTTTTTGCAGGGTAAATAAATTATCGGCAAGGGGTTTTTAAAATGACTGAAATCAAAGGTAAAGCGACCGAATTTCTGAAAAAATACGGCATATGGGCGGAGGATATCTGCTTTGAAAAGGAGCTTCAGGCTTTTATAAGGGAAATGCGGGATGGCCTTTCCGGCAAAAAAAGCAGTCTTGGTATGCTTTGTACCTATTTAAGTCCTGAAGGGGAAGTGGCTGTGAATGAGCCTGTAATAGTCATGGACGCCGGGGGGACCAATTTCAGGGTGGCAGTCGTGACTTTCAATCAGGATAAAACGCCTGTTATTGAGGACTTCCAGCGTTACCCCATGCCCGGGACAAACGGGGAAATTTCAAAAGAGGAATTTTTCAGTACTATTGCGGATTATCTGATGCCTGTCATTGACAGGAGCAACAAAATTGGTTTTTGCTTTTCCTATCCGACCGAAATACTTCCCAACAAGGACGGCCGTCTTATAAGATTTAACAAAGAGGTCAAGGTCCGGGACATGGTGGGGGAAGAGATCGGCAGAGGAATCCTTGAAGTTCTCAGGCAAAGAGGAATAAAAGAAGAAAAACGCATTGTCATACTGAATGACACTGTCGCTACCCTGCTTGGCGGAAAAGCCGCATATCCCGACAGGGTATTTGACAGCTATATAGGATTTATATTGGGCACCGGGACCAACACCTGCTACATAGAGGAAAATGCCGGCATAGAAAAAGCATCCGGGCTGGACAGACATGGCTATACAATCATTAATACCGAATCCGGCGGTTATGACAAGGCTCCCCGGGGAGCTATTGACATATACCTTGACAGCAAGACCAATGATCCCGGAACCCAGCAGTTCGAAAAAATGATTTCGGGCGCTTATCAGGGAAGCCTCATTACCGAAGTCATCCGCAGGGCCATGTCTGAGAACATGTTCTCGGACGAATTCAGGAAACGGTTTGAAAAAGTGGATGTGTTAAGTTCCAGGGATATTGATGAATTCTGCTATTATCCCTATTCGTCCAAATATACGCTTTCTGCATGCACCGATCACGCTGACGGCGAAAATGACCGGCTCATGCTTTATTATCTCATAGACGGCGTTATGGAAAGGGCGGCTAAACTGGTCACCATTAACCTTGCGGCAATTATGCACAAAACAGGCAAGGGGAAAAACCCCTGCAGGCCGGTTTGCGTAACGGCTGAAGGGACAACATTCTACAAGTCAAAGCTTTTCAGGGATAAACTGAACTATTATGTAAAGACCTGTATAAATGAAGAACTGAACATATACTGTGAATTTGTAAAGGCCGAAAATGCCACTCTCATAGGAACCGCCATTGCGGGATTGCTCAACTGACACTCAATGTCAGCTGGGTTTATACGTAAGACAACCGTGGCATGCCGGATTTGTTTGCTCAATAAAGCATTTGGCAGATTATCCGTAAAAGCCGGATAGTTTACAGCCTGTATTTGTATTTAAAAAATTAGGAGCTATCAGTCAGAGGATTGCATATGAGCAGGATTAAACCAAAAAAATTAATGCCCTTTATTGTTCTGGCGGCAATTTTACTGGGAATGGGTGTATATATCATGGTACATTTTGAAAGGATATTTCCTTCCGGCCCGCAGAGCGGGACACCTTCGGAGGGTCCCGGGTTTTCGGATGCAACCCGGTCTCCTTCAGCTTCACAGGAAGAGAATAACCAATCTCCCTGGAAAATCAACGCCCCTCTTACCGATGATGATTTTCTGACTGTCAGGGACGGATACCTCGTTAACAGAAAGGGAGAAACTGTTGTCTTAAGAGGAGTGAATGCAGGAGGCTGGCTGATCCAGGAAAGCTGGATGTGTCCCGTAAACGGCAGGGACAGGGAATGGGCAAACCTCGATACGATCAATGCCCTTCAGGAGAGAGGTTTTACCGAAGAACAAATCCAGGAACTGTTTGACACATATCAGGATAACTGGTTTACGACCACTGACCTGGACATTCTTCAGGAAATGAAGATCAACTGTCTCAGGGTCCCTTTCTGGTACAGGAATTTCATGAAAGATGAACAGGGGACATGGATAACGGGAGATGATTTTGACAGCAATCCCGGATTTAAGAGGCTTGACTGGGTCATAGAGGAATGCGGCAAGCGGGGCATTTATGTCGTGCTTGACTGCCACGGCGCGCCCGGTGGACAGAGCATGGACCATTCATGCGGAACCCTTAAAAGAAATGATCTATATGACAGCCCGGAGCTCAGGCAGGTCTTCAGGGAATTATGGATCAGGATTGCCGAACGGTATAAGGGCAATCCAGTGGTTGCTGCCTATGACATAATGAACGAGCCCCAGAACAACGGCGGATACGAAGGCGAGCACGCTTATCCGCCCGGAAGCAGGGAAGCCCTTGAAAGAACATACAGTGTTTATGATGAAATATATCATGCGATAAGAAGTGTTGACCCGGACCATGTAATAACCATGGAAGCCATCTGGGAAGGAAAATGCTTACCCGATCCTGCTGAGTATGGCTGGGAAAACCTGCTTTATCAGATGCATCTGTATGACAGAACGAAAAACATGATTGAACTCAGGATAAATGAGCTCAAGTCTTTCCGGTCCAGGTACGGGACTGCGGTCTATGTGGGGGAATTCAACTGCGATCCCTATGAAGAATATGCGATGAGAAGATTTAATGAAGAAGGCATAAGCTGGACCACCTGGGCATACAAGGGAGCGAAGCAGTCTGTGGGGAACAACTGGTTCCTTTTTGTCAAGCAGCTCCCTTCTGCGGATTCGACCAAAGATTCATTCGAGGAGATAAAGGAAAAATGGGGTCCTGTTTTGAATACCGGCAACTTTGATGTCAACGCGGGCACAGTAAAGCGCTGGATACTGAACCATATTGATGCCCCGATCCCCAGGCCGTCAAAGTAAGCGGCTGCAAGGGTTCCCCGTCCCCAAAACAGCCTCAAAGCACCAGGGGTAAACCTGGCCAATCACATCAAAATAAGGACATGGCCCCGTGGACTTAGCCATGCCCCAGGCTGCGGGGTCTGCTCTCTCAAGAACAGCTGATTGTCCCCATATCTTATAGTCCCTTCGGAATGTACATATTTAAGAGTTATTCTATAGTTTTAGCCATTTCTTACAGGTATATATTGTGGAATAATAATCTTGTAAAAATTTCCTGCTTTGAACTTTGACCAGACAAATCACTGATTTTTATCAGGATATTTTCCGAGGGGGCGCATTTATGAATATCCTTAAAAAAATGTCAGACCTGTTTGGGAAAACATTCGTCAAAATCATGCATGCGATTCCGAAAAAAATAAAAAAAGACAAGAAAATCGTTGAGATAAAACGTTTGCAACTACGGAACCCGGCAGGGAATGACAAAGTCAGAAAAGAAAAAGTATCCATGAAGTTCATGCTCACTCTTTCACATATCCTGATTGCGGTCTTGCCCATCACTTTCATAGCCTTTGCCCTGACAAACCAGGCGAGCGAAGCTCTCATGAAGGAAGTAAGCGATTCAAATATGGCATACACTTCAAAAGTCACGAGGATTCTGGACGGTTACATAACAAACATTGAGAACACTGCGAAAATCATTACCACCGACCTTAATCTCATCAAGGCGGTAAGCAGGGATGCCTCTTTTTACGCTACGGCCTTTGAAATGGAACAGGACAGGGATACGAATATTATCAACAAGATAAAGTCCCTGATGATGTCAAATGAAATGATACGGAATATTTTCATTGTAAAGGACACGGAGATTATAGGAAATTCTCCCTTCGTTGCGGAAACCTTTATTGAAAATTTCTATTCAGGACCGGAGTACCAGATACTTCGCGAGGCAAATTCCAGTCCCGTATGGTTCTTCAATTTGTACAACAAGGATGATATTTATCTGATGCAGAATATGAACAACGTAATGACCAATGCGTATATAGGAACGCTGGTAATCCAGCTTAAAAATGAGATGTTTCTTGAGGATATTAAAGTGGACTTTGGCGAAAACGTGAAATCGGCAATCATAGATGAAACCGGGAAGGTCGTGCTGGAGCCTTCAGGACAGGATCCTTTGGGTGAAATAGGGTATCTTGACAGGATAAATGAATTTATAGGCAATAATGAGGTAGCAGGCAGCTTTACCGCCCGGACAGGTGAAAATTCAGATATTGACACATCGGTATTTTTCGCTCAGTGCCGCAACGGATGGATTTTCCTTATTGAAGTTCCCCAGCAGGAGCTCCTGAGCAGTATACAAATGATAGAGAAGTTATCACTTATTATGACCCTGGGTGTATGTGTCATTGCCGTGGTCGTCGGCATATTGCTTTCCGTGACAATTTCCAGACCTATTGACTATATCCGGGGCAAACTTAAACTGGTTGAAGACGGGGATCTCACCGTACGCTCAAATTACACGGGAAAATATGAAATCGGACAGTTGTCCCAAAGCTTCAACAATATGACCATAAACATGAACGCGCTTTTAAGGCAGGTAGGAAGTGTCGCGGACAAAGTATACCATAATGCCAATGAACTGAAGGAGATAGCAAAGAAATCGGCGCAGGCCTCGAAGGAAGTTATGCAGGCCGTGGAATCAGTCACCATAGGAGCGGCCGAACAGGCCAAAGACGCGGAAAAGGCATCGGTTATAATCAGGGATTTTGTATCCCAGCTCAACACGACAGAAAAGCATTTTTCCTACGTTATTAATGCTACCAGCAAGACCAGGGAGGCCAGCAGCAACGCAAAAACAACCATTGATGTCTTGAACCTGACAACGAGGGACATGATGAATCTGTCCAAGGAAATCCAGAGGGATATAAAGAAACTTGTGGGTAAGATCCAGGAAATATCCGGTATAATTGGCCTTATAGACGGCATAAGCAAACAAACCAATCTCCTGGCTCTCAATGCATCCATAGAAGCGGCAAGAGCGGGACAATCAGGAAAAGGCTTTGCAGTAATTGCAGAAGAGATCAGAAAACTTGCCATCCAGTCCGGCGATGCTGTCAAGAATATTTCGGAAATCATCAGAAGTATCAATGATGAAGCATCTCATACAGAAGCCATAATAGTCAACGGGGCCGGTATCTTCGAAAAGCAGGAAGAAGCCGTACGCAATACCGACAACATATTCAAGGAGATCATTGAGAATATGGATTCAATCATCAAGGAAGTCAATGTGGTCACCCAGGTCACCGAACAGCTAAGCAGCATCCAGACCCAGGCAACGGATTCCATCTCAAGCATAGCATCAATTGCCCAGGATTCTGCGGCTGCCATGGAGGAAGTGCTGGCAAACGGCCAGGAACAGCTCGCGGCTTCTGAACACCTTGTCAGCATGGCCATAGAATTATCAGATGTCATCAATGTAATGAATGAGCATATGAGCCGCTTCAGGATCGAAAAATGACCTTAGCTGTTGTTGAACCGGTCAAGGGCATTCTGGGTTATTTCAACGGCCCGGTCAATGCCCATTTTCTTTAATTGTGCCACATACTCGTCCCAATCTTTCTCTATGCTCATGGTTCCTATGATGAATTTGACCGTACAGTCATTGACATAGGATGTGACTTTTGAAACTATTGCCGCCCGCTCGCTTGCTTCATCCGAATTGTAATGGAGCTTGTCAGGGATGATGTAATCATAGTCAGCGTTGGAGGCCCAAATTTCAAGGGCTTTGATATCCTTTTCGGGAACAGCCGTAAGCTCCCTTGTCCAGTCATACAGGCCGCCGAACTTTGAAGGAGGGAGAAGGTAAAGGGCTTGCGCCTGGGGCATGCTGTAAACCGGGTTATTCCTGATTTTTTCTGTAAGCTTTGGTTTTCCATCCTGGCCGTAAACGAAAGTATCGCCCTCAATGCCGTAGTTGGCAAGGAGCGATCCTTCCTTGGTGTACAGGTAGTTAAGAAGCTGCATGGCCACTTCAGGATACTTGCAGGAAGTGGAAATGGAAACCCTGTTCCCTATCACGCTGTCTTCCCTGCGGATATGGAGTTTATCCCCTTTTTTCTGAACAGGGGAGGGTACAGGTATGACTTCCATACCGGGCACGCTTCTTTCATATTCGGAAATCAAAGTGTACATTGCGTTCCAGGCGCCTGTCTTCTCATTTATGACCATGGCTTTGTCCACCTGCCATGCCCCGTTTATCATAAAGTCCGGATCTATCAGTCCTTTCCTGTACCACTGGTTGAGCAGGGTAAGATAATCCCTCCAGTTGTCGGTCATCGGCCCGTATACAACTTTCCCGTCAATCTGCATGAATGTCTCCATAACATGGAACCCGGCGCTCAAGGCATGTGAAAGGCTCATATACCCGTATTGACCGATGGAAAGAGGAGCATAGCAGGATTTTTCGGTCTTGAAGAGGGTCAGCATTCTTTCCCAGTCATCGTAGGTCACGGGAATGTCCAGTCCGAGATCATCCAGCCAGTCTTTTCTTACCATGAGACCGATCCAGGGACCCTGGGGAGTGTCGTAAATTATGTCAACCCCTACAACTCTTCCTTTCGCCGTGGTGGTGCATTTTCTGATGTATGGATTGCTTCTTCTCAGGCGTTCATAGTCTTTCAGGTATGTATCCAGGTAGGGTGTCAGATCCAGGTACAATCCGTCATCCACTGCCGCATCCCAGCCATCGGGGTAATGGTTTCCCTCATGCGTGATAATGTCTGCCATGTTTCCCGATGCAATCATTTCATTATATACTTCCTGTTCCTTTTCAACATCCGCCATGATGAATTCGAATCTTATCCCTGTTCTTTTGGACAGCTCCTGAAAAAACTGATTTCCATTATAGTCATCAATGATACCGACAAGGTTGGAATCAATTCCGGCAAATATTGAAAGGGTGACAGGCTCATCGGTCTCAGGAAGCTCAAATATGCTTTTTTGCCCGGGATCAGCATTGGAAACCGCGGGATTTGTTGTATTGCAGGATGCGAGCAGCAGCGCGCATAACAGGATTGTTGTCACGGCAGCAGAGAATTTCCCGAATTTCAGCATATAAAGACACCACCTGTAAGTAATAATTTTAGTATCAGCATAAAAGTCATGTACAATTATGTCATGCTGCTCCGGCAGTTGTTCCTGAACTGGCCGGGAGTGATACCCTCATATTTTTTGAATATGCGGATGAGCGTCTTGGAATCGATGTAACCTACTGCCTGAGCCGCATCTTTGACGGAGTCACCCTTTATAAGCAGTTCCTTGCATTTCTTTAACCTCTGCATATGTATATAGTCTGTAAGTCCATAGCCGAAGAATTTCTTGAAGGTGCGCCCCACATAAGTCAAATTCATGCCTATCTGGTCCGATACGGCGGCTATGTTCAGGTTTGGATCCGCATAGTTCCTGTCCACGTAACTGACAATTTCATTCAGCCATCTTGGCTGCTCAGTGACAAGGTTCTCCTCGACATATCTGACCAGATCGTCGAATATCTCATGCATCACCTTTTTCACCGTCTCCAGCGAGTTTGCCTCAAGCAGCCTCTCCACAAGCCCCAGTTTTGGGACTATGTCTTCATTGTTTTTCCCGAGGATATCGCACAATGAAGTGAAAATCGTGTTGATCAGGCTGTACATGCGGCATTTGTTTATGGCCATGAAATTGATGTCCTGGATGAAGTTCTCCTCAAGTATCACGTCCAGCAGCTCGGAAGCCTTGTTAAACTCCTTGGCGGTAAGGAAGTTATGGAGTTTTTTCTCATTGTCCAGGAACTGGACCATGTTTTTATTACCGGTATCGTTTTCGGAAACCGGCAAAGAAAAAGAATCCCTGTAAAACATGAGAGGATTGGATGTGGCCTCCCAGAAAAGCTGATAGGAAATGACCTGGGAAGCTTCATTATATGCCTTGGGAAGCTCGCTGAGATCGGTGTGAATAGAGCTTATACCGATCATGAGTTTCAGGTTGAGGTTTTCCTTATACCAGTTTACACATTCGGTAATGCAACGGATTAATAGCTCCTCATCCTTTCCGTCAATATCCACATTGAGGAGGCACAGGTAAGTCCCCCCGAAGGAACAAAGCATCCCGCTGAAATGCGACAGGACCTTGTTTGTGAATACATCATTGAACACATACTGCATGAGCTGAACCTGATCGCCTGCATTCTCCTGCGGGCCATGATTGAAGATGGCGCTGTTGGAACTGTCGCTGAAAGAGGCGAGCAAAACCACGAAGGGTTCTTCCCTGAAAGAAATGTCATTATTGTAGATGATAGCTTCCCTTAATGTGGCGATGTCCGTGTTCCAGCCCCTTACAAAGCCCAGGACAACCTGGTTTGAGAGTTCCAGTTTGGCCTGTTTCCATGAATTTGCCAGGGTATTGTTTTCAATGACCAGCTTCTCAAGATAATTACTTATTTTTTCGAGGTTTACAGGTCCATCGGGCAGCTTGTTATACCTGCTGATTACATTTATAATCCTTGAAATCGGATGGTAACTTTTAAGTGAATAATACATGGACAGGGCGGTCACCATCAGAAGCACAATTATAACCTGAACCCCGATAATCATCTTCATATAATTGATCTGTGAAAAATAACTGTTTTTGGATATGAGCATGTAGTATTTTATGTCGGTGAGTTCTGACTTCTTGTAGGAGCCAATGTAGGCCACATTTTTTATATCAAGCTCAAAAAGCTGGTTTTCAGAAGAAAAATCGTGGTAGCCTATGCCCGACAGGTCAATCTGCCCTCCCGGACCGGGAAGCAAAGTATTATCCTCAGTAATCCAGAAAAATCCCCCATGTTCAATTGTGTTCAGGCTTTGGGCAATGTTTTCCCACGGAACTGCCGTGAAAATGGTGGCAAGTTTGAACTTGAGGTTGTAATTATAAATATTCTGTATGAAAAACAATGTATAAGTGCCGTCTTTATGTCTGAGAATTTTATAGCCCTGGGATTCGGGTATACTTATGAAATTGCGGAATTCGTCCTTTGTCATGGAATACTGGCTTGTATAGAGATGCCCTGTCTCGGAAGGATATCGTTTTGTGGAGGTAATGAAGCTGTCGCTTCTGTGCAGGTATATGGCAAGATCACTGCAGAACTCCATGCTTTTTTTCGCACTTGCAAGCTGGGCTTTAAGGTCGTTTATATCAAGAAGGTTCTGGGGACTGAAGCCCGCATTGTTCATGAGATAAAGGAGGTCTGCGTTCCCGGAGAGGGATCTGTTTATTTTATTCACAGTATTGATATAATTGTCAAATCTGTCCTGATGAAGCTTGAGCACATAGGACTGGGACGTAAGTATCTCTTTTTTGAGGATATTTTCACAGTTAATGTATGCAACTATTGAGAACAGCAGTGACACAATGCTGATCAGAAGGTATGAAAGGAGATATGAATAAAAAATCCGGTCCTTTTTATGGATATGAAGACGTTGCAACACTTTTTTTACCCCCCTGAAGGATACTTGGTCTCTGGTCCGTGAGTTGATTAAACTATGAATTCTGTACAAAATGTATAATTTAGAGAATGATTTTTTCGTGAAATATATGTAATATTATAAAATAAAAATCACTTATTATCAACGAACCTCAAATTTTACGAATGCTCATCTGAAATTGAGAATTCGTTTGTACACAGTTACTAATAAAAGTCAAGTATTGCTCCTTCAGTTATATTTTTCCGTAATGTATGTTATTAACAGGTCAAAAATCGGTCTCTCAACTGATAAATCCACATTACACATTACGAATGGGAGTATCTGATATGGAGAAAAAAGCACGCATTTCAAAAGCCAGGCTGGCAGAAAAACTGGGGAAGCAGTACCATGGCAGGAATGTAGCAATCTGGTTCAATCTCGCCGTGACGATAATTACAATTCTGCTCTCCATGCCCTTTGTAAAATGGATACATATTATAAACCCACAGGAATTATTCGCGAAACTTAAGCTGAAAGAAAAAGTCATAGAGGCATTGCACGACAGTTACAGTATTTATAACATACTTGTCTTCGTCAGGGATACCAAGACAGGAAGTATAGGCTTCTTCTCGATGATCCTTCTCCTTGTCCTTGTGACCATGCTGTTTTTCCAGTTCAAATATATATACCGCTTTTTCAGAAAGAAAAAAGACACCAATGGCAATCTGAATTTATATCTGGTCGCCAGGACGGGCCATATATTCACTATACTTCTGACGCTGGGCTGCGCCGGCTATATACCTTTTACCACATCAAGGTTCGGAATGCAGGGTTTCAGTTTATCGCCGGTTGTGTACATAATCGGGATTCTTGCGGTCATATCCTTTGCCTGCATAGTGCTGGTTGAAGCCGAAGAAAGGAAAATATACCGTGAACGCGGATTTCTGTATGAGTTTCGGAAGAACTGGGTTTTGTTTGTGATGCTCATACCCGTGTTCATCTATTTTATGATTAACGCATATCTTCCGATGCTGGGCGTCTATTTCGCCTTTACGTCCTTTAATTTCAGGGACGGTCTTTGGGCGAGCCCCTTCATCGGGTTCAAGAACTTTGAACATTTGTTCAAGGCCGACCTGTACAGGCTTACAAGGAACACCATCCTTTACAATCTCGCTTTCATCCTGATAGGGAATATTACCCAGGTAATATTCGCCATACTGATAAGCCAGATTGTCACAAGATGGTTCAAGAGGCTTTCACAGACCCTTATGTTCATGCCCTATTTCGTCTCCTATGTTATTCTGAAAGTCCTTGTCTATAACCTTTTTGAATATAAATCCGGCGTAATAAATACAATGCTTGTATCGTCAGGCCTGGAAAGAATAGATTTCTACAATGAGCCAATTTACTGGCCGTTTTTCATAACTGTCTTTTATCTCTGGAAGAATCTCGGTTACGGCATGGTGGTCTACCTTGCCTCCATCACCAGTATCAGTGACGAATACTATGAAGCCGCAAAGATTGACGGCGCCAATGTATTCAAACAGATCAGGTACATAACATTGCCCCTTATTAAGCCAACTTTCGTGATACTTCTGCTCTATGCCCTCGGAAGCATAATGAAAGGGCAGTTTGAGCTGTTCTATCAGATTATAGGAAATAACGGGGTCCTGTATAACGTAACCGATATATTTGACACCTATGTTTACAGGATTACAATGACCCAGCCGCTCCATATCGGCATAGGTACGGCTGCGGGAATATACCAGGCAGTATTCGGGTTTGTTGTCATAATTGTTACCAATTACTTTGTCAAAAAGAACAATCCTGATAACGCACTATTCTGAGAAGGTGATAAAAAATGCGCAATAAAATAAAAGAGCCTGCATCAACCCTGGTTTTGAGATTTATAAGCGGCACATTTGCCATACTGGGATCCATAGTCTGTTTATTCCCGTTCCTGATAATCGTGTCCGGATCCTTTACCGACAATATGACCATTCTCCATGAGGGTTTCTCCATCATACCGAAGAAATTCTCCCTTGAAGCATACAAGACCATATTCAGGGCTCCGAAGGACATAATGCAGGCCTATATCATGACTACATACTATACGGTTGTTGGAACATCCCTGGGGCTTTTTGCAACAGCCCTTTGCGGTTATGTGATTTCAAGGAATGAGTTCAAGTACAGAAACCACGTATCTTTCCTTATATACTTCACCAGCATTTTCGGCGGCGGAATAATCCCGTGGTACCTGATGTATGCAAGTGTACTCGGACTTAAAGGTTCTACCATCGCGATATGGTTCCCCGCCCTGACAAGCCCGTTCCACATTATACTTATGCGGACATTCATCAAAAGCGCTGTCCCTGACGCCATCACAGAATCCGCCAAGATTGACGGAGCGGGGCATTTTACGATTTTCTTCAGGGTGGTCCTGCCGGTTCTGGGGCCCGGCCTGGCAACCGTCGGCCTGTTCCTTGCCCTCGGCTACTGGAATGACTGGTACAGGTCTTCAATGTTCAGTACCAACAGCGATACCTGGGAACTCCAGTTCTACCTGTATAACCTGATGAATGCCCAGACTGCGATAAAACAGATGGCTCAGTATACAGGACTTTCAACGGCAGATCTTCCGACCGAATCGGTCAAGATGGCCATGGCTGTTGTGGCCACCGGACCTGTGCTTCTGTTCTATCCGTTTGTGCAGAAGTATTTTGTCACCGGTATCACCATAGGAGCCGTAAAAGGTTGATATTAAAGCCACGTGCTTTAATATAAAAAGTTTTGGAAGAGGAGGACATATATGAACATTAAAAGAATTCTTTGCTTGCTTCTTATTGCCTGTATGCTCCTTTCACTTGCCGCATGCGGGAAAGGATCCAAACCTGCATCAACGCCAGACAGCAGTTCAGACAGCACTGCCACTCCTTCCACTGAAGAAAAACCGGTAATAGATACATCTGAAAGGGTGGACCTGGTCTTCTATGTAATGGGTGACCCGCCCAAGGATGAACAGGTAGTGGAAGACGCCATCAACGAAGTTCTGCTCGAAAGACTGAACGCAACTGTTGACTTCCGTTTCTCAACATGGACCGACTGGGCCCAGAAATACAACCTGGAGCTTACCTCCGGTTCAGCAGACCTGATTTACATAGCAAACTGGATTAACTACGGAACTCTTGCCAATTCCGGCGCGTTCCTGAAACTGGATGACCTGCTTCCCGTATATGCGCCGAAACTTCTTGAAATAGTTGATGAAGGATTGTTCAATCAGTGCAGGGTCAACGGTGATCTCTATGCAGTTCCAGCCACATGGCCGGAATACACCGTAAGCGGCGTCAAATACCGTGAAGACCTGAGAAAGAAATACGATCTCCCAGTACCTAACAGCATAGAGAATTTCGAAGCATATCTCCTTGGCATAAAGGAAAACGATCCCAACCAGGGACTGCTGACATGTACAGTGGCAGAAAGTTCAGGACTTCTTACCGCATTCGACGGATTTATGATCGTGAACTTCAAATATCCGTGGGTCAATATAAACGGTCTGCCATATGGTCTGGCAGCAAACTATGACACACCAAGCGACGTATACGATTACTGGTATTCTGAAGACTTCATCGAAGACTGCAAGCTGATGAAGAAATGGGCAGACCTGGGCTTCTGGTCAAGGAGCGCCCTTTCAGATCCCAACAATGACGAAGCCTTCATTTCCGGTCTGTGTGTAGCTGAAATCGCAGGTCAGAACCCGAACAAACACATTGCTGCAGTAAACGACTTTGCCAAGAACCATCCTGACTGGGAATCCGCATACATAGCATATGGTGAGGTAAACGGGGTTATTTATCCTGCTGCTGCGACCCAGAACGGTACCGCGATTACAGCCCAGTGCAAAAATCCTGAAAGGGCACTGATGGTTCTCGAACTGTTCATGAGCGATGAATCAGTACACAGACTTGTACAGTATGGTATCGAGGGCGTCCACTACGAAATTGACGAGGAAGGTTACTATAATAACCTGAGTGAAAACTTCATGTATGAAAACTTCAATACCTGGAACCTCAGGGTTAACGAGTTCAAGCTGCCTCAGAGAAGCGACGCAATCCTGAACGAACTCTTCAAGAAATACGAAGAGCTCGGCAACAAGACAAAGTGGCCCAACATCAACGTTTACGGAAACTTCACAGAAAACTATGAAGACTATGCCGTTGAAAGAGGCGCGGTATCCGATGTCATGAGACAGTATCTTGCTCCTATCCAGGCAGGATTTGTCGATGACGTTGAGGCCGCCATTTCCCAGTTCCTTGAAAAGGCTGAAGCTGCAGGCCTGCAGAAGTGCCGTGAAGGCTTCATTGAGCAGTACAAGGCTTACTGTGCTGAATACGGCTATGACAAATAATAGCCGGCCATCCGATACATCAACTGAAATAAAACCAAAGCCGGGCAACCGGGGAGCGGAAATCCGCCCCCGGTTGCTTATTGGCGTGGATTCCCCGTAATGTGCCATCAATTGGATAATTGCAGATTAGGTAAACCGTCGCGCCAAATCCTAAATTTGGTGCGTTTTTTGTATTCGCCCATCAGGTTTGCCAGTGAAAATTATTCCTTGCATTTTGGTCTTGAAATAGCCTTACAAACAATGTATAATATACTCTGCCGCTGAAAAGGCAGCATAGTATCGAGGTGTAGCGCAGCTGGTAGCGCGCTTGGTTTGGGACCAAGATGCCGGGGGTTCGAGTCCTCTCACCTCGACCAATAAAAAAGACTGCATTAATTGCAGTCTTTTTTGTTTTATAGAGCAAGTCATATAATGTTCAGGCAAAAGTTCTCTTTTACAGATTGTATATCACAAAATACAAAATATCCCTTGCTAAAATATTGGTAATTCTCAAATGTTTAGGGTATTTATTTCAACAGGGCTTATTAATTTACCAATTGATTTTCAAAATTGAAACTTAATACTGATTGCGGAATTGTGAAAGGCTGATTGCGCCATATTATCGTGCCAAAAGGAGAGAGTTTGTATGAATGGTCTAAAGATTGCCGTAATCGGCGCGGGGAGTACCTATACTCCTGAACTTATCAATGGCTTCATCTCACGCAAAGAAAATCTGAATGTGGACAGTTTCTTCCTGATGGACATCAACAGGGAGAAACTTGAGACGGTTTCCGGCCTTTGCATGAGAATGCTGGAGCACAGCGGCATAAGGTGCAAGGTACATCTTACAGACAGCATCGACGAAACAATTGAAGGTGCGGATTATATAATCACGCAAATCAGGGTTGGAATGCTCGATGCACGTATCAAGGATGAAAAAATCCCCCTAAAGTATGGCCTCCTGGGTCAGGAAACCACCGGAGCGGGCGGTTTCATGAAGGCTATGAGGACTATCCCGGTAATGATGGATATAGCCAGGAAAATTGAGCAGCTTGCCCCAGATGCCTGGCTCATCAATTTCACAAATCCTTCAGGGCTTATTGCGGAAGCAGTCCTCAACAATACCGGCGTCAAAATGATAGGCCTTTGCAACGGCCCCATCAACATGATAAGAGATATCAGGAAGCTTCTGCCGGAAAATACTGAGCATTTCGATTACGATTTCGTGGGACTTAATCATTTATGCTGGATAACGGCAGTTTATGCCGACGGGAAGGAAATATTGCAGGATAAGCTGGCCAAAGGAATTGAACTGTCAACTTTGAAGAACATACCCGGCATCAAATATGACGAAGCGTTGCTCAAAGCTACGAAGGCCATTCCCATAGGATACCTGAATTATTACTATTTCAGGGATGAGCAGGTCAGATTGTGCAAGGAAGCTGAGAAAACAAGGGGCGAACTATGCAAGGAAATAGAAGCCGAGCTCCTTAAGCTGTATAAGGATCCAAACCTGAAAGAAAAGCCTGCAGTCCTTGACAAAAGAGGCGGTGCCCTGTATTCAGAGGCTGCCGTGTCATTAATCGACGCCATTGAAAACGACAGGAATGAGATCCATGTGGTGGATGTGAAGAATAACGGGGCATACAGCTTCATGGATGACGACGATGTTGTGGAAACAAAATGCCTTGTGAACAAAAAGGGTGCAACTCCGATAAAACTTGGGAATTTCGATAACCAATACATCATCGGCCTGATGAGAGCGGTCAAAGCCTATGAAAAACTTGCGGTCAGGGCAGGCCTTTATGGCGATTATGATGCGGCCCTTGCCGCGCTGATGGTGCATCCTCTGATCGGCGATTACAAAAAAGCAAAAGCAGTGCTGGATGAAATGCTGGAAGAGAACAGGGAATACCTGCCGCATTTTTTCCCGGGAGGCTGAAAGAATGAAAAAGAAATATGTATTGGGAGTTGACGGGGGAGGTACAAAAACCCACTGTGCTCTTTTTGATACCGAAGGAAATAAAATTGATCTGATAAGCTGGGGCACCACCAATCATGAAAATTTAAGGGATGGCTTCATTGGGCTAAAAAGAGAGCTGGAAAGCATGACCTCACTCATTCTTGAGAAAAACGGAGTTTCAAATGAGCAAATCCGGAATGCCGTTTTCGGGCTTGCAGGGGTTGATACAAAAACCCAGCAGGCTGTCATCAGCAATATAATAAGTGAAATTGGTTTTAAGAAGCACCATGTATGCAATGATGCGTATCTCGGAATAAAGGCAGGAAGCAAAAAAGGTTACGGCATATGTGCGGTGAACGGCACAGGTTGCTCGGTCACAGGTATAAGTCCCAGCGGAAGGTGCATACAGATAGGCGGGCTGGGAGAACTGACAGGGGATAAAGGAGGGGGAAGTTACTTAGGGGCAACCGTAATTGGGACCATATACAATTCCCTGTTCAAGGACGGTAAACAGACCCTGATGAAGGACCTCCTGTTTGATGAACTGAAAATAACGTCCAGGTATGAGTTTATAGATACAATAATGCAAAAACTGAGTTCGGGCGAGATCCGGATAAGTGATCTGAACAGGATTGCCTTTGCCGCCGCAAACATGGGCGATGAAAAAGCCATAGAGATATTGACCGAAATGGGAAAGGATATAGCTTCCATGATCAACGGGGCAATACGTGAACTTGAGCCGGATTTTGAAGACAGCATCGATGTTGTCCTGGCCGGATCGATACATGTCAAGGGGGAAAATCCTACCGCGACTGAAACAATAAAACACTGTGTCCGTGAAAGGAACAAAAACCGTGCCATAAATTTCGTGGTGCTCGAAAAGCCGCCTGTTGCCGGAGCGGTAATCTGGGCGCTCAGTGAAGAACGCGGCTGTCCGGATATGTACGAGAAGGTACTGGCGCAGTTTTAGCATGAAAGCGTGCGGTTTAAGATAGCTTAGGATTTAAGATACGGGAACCCTGGGATGCGAAACGAACATAGTTCTTTTTGCAAAGGAAATTTAAGGGAAATTTGCTCAAACAAGCATGTACAGGCTGGAATAATTCATCTGTTATAGATTGATTTCAGTGCCAATTATTTTTCAGCAAGAACCTCACCTGAAGAAACCGGCGTATACCAGTCTATTTCGCCAGCTTGTAAGGCTTCCTCGAAGCTCGAGACTTTTGGTGGGGTTCCCCCGTAGGTCCTGTAATATCTTTCGGTATACAAAGGATTGTTTTTTGTTGTTTTCTCCACGTCAACGGACAGATCCTCGCCGGGTCTGACCTTCCTTGCTACCACCACGTTTCTGTAGTTGGGAAGCTCATATGTGCAGGTGGACAGTGTTATAAGCCGGTCATTTTCATTTATATCAACATTTGTATTATAGATAGAGCGGACTTTGAGCTGATATACGAAGTTAAGGAAATCGGAACTGTCGGCAAACTCGGACCGGGTATAGTCGAAAAAGGGCTCTTCCTCCCCTGAGCCGTTTGTGATGAAAACAGATATTATTTTCCACGCATTCGTCTCGTATATGGAATCAAAGAAGATAACAGGACGGAGTTTATAATATTCCATGTCCTGGAACTCAACAAGGTCATGGAACATATCCCCTGATTTCATGTTATGGCCGTGTATGACTATGTTCTTCGCATCGATTGACGAGTTCCTGTCTATGAAGATGCTTCCGTTCCTGTCCTTTTCGCCGTATATGTTCCTTGAAAGGTAATAGTCGGGATCATTTTCCTTGGTTTTAAGCACAGGATAATCGATTCTAGTATCGGGCACGGTAATCCATCCCCGGACGTCGGAATTGATTTTAAGTATCTCAGCGAACTTTGGAAGTACGGGAGGCTCAGGGTTTCCGGGCGTGGGAGAGACCGGTCCGGCGGGCTCAGCCGTAAAATCGCCTGAAAAGGCAGGAGCGGAATTATCCGCCGTGTCCCTGTAAATTGCCTTTATCTCCTCCATGACTTTCCTGGAGCGCCAGGGCTGTATGAGGACCTCGTTGACAAAAAGGAAGGCAGAGACAAGGAAAACCACAGTGAAGAAGTACTGCAGGAATAAAAAGATCTTTTTCCTCGAGACTTTTAAGCCTTTAAAGCCTTTTTTCAGTTTGACTGAAAAAACTTTGATACTTATGCTTTTCATAACTGCCATCCGCTTCAATTGTCAGGATTAACGTTACACCTGATAAATATTGCCTGATACAGAATTGAAGGCACTGGATGCTGTCAATTGAAAAATCCTTGTTTATCAACATTATATCCAATCCGGACATCATAAGTAAAGCTTCCGGATCTGTGAAAATATCAGTTAAATATTGACATTAAAACGGTAAGATGGTACTATTAGGTTGTACGATAAACTTAGCAGATTAAACAAAAAATCTGCAATATCCAAATCGGATTTATTTAGTTTAGCATTAAACTTTTTTAAAGGAGGGCCTATAATGTCAAGAAAAATGTTATTTTTCACGGCTGCTTTGGTTTGCTGCATGATGCTTGTGTCTGTTGCTGCTTTTGCTGCTACTGTGGATCTTATGAAAGATGGAAAGATGGTTAGTGGAGGATTTGTTAACGCAGGGGAGGAAATTGACGGCGCAGTCCAGGGGCCTGGTAACTGGACACAGGTCAACTGCGGCGATACTGAGGCTACACTGCCTTACCTGCATATAATTGTCAAGGCTACAGGCGATACTGCCAATGCCCAGATTGCCGTATCAGATATGGCCACTTTCAAACTGAAAGATCTCGGCATTACCCTCACCGACGAATACCAGGATGTTGTTCTCAATGTAGAAGAGAAAGGCATTCCCTTCATTTCATGGGTTAACTTCATGGGACTCGACGGTGGAAGCAGCGTTTACACTGTAAAGGACATCTTCCTGTCTGACTCAGCAGAACCCACCATTAAAGCAGCTGCAGCTCCGGCTCCTGCCGCTGAGACACCCAAGACCGGCAGCTCTGAAGTTATGGCAGTAGCTATGTTTGTTGTCATGGCCGCTTCTGCTCTTGCAGTAATCAAATTCAGAAAGGAAGCAAACCGTTAATCTCCATGTATTTTTTAAATATGTCCTGAAAGATCAAGGGCTGCACTTTCCGGCAACGGAGAGGGCAGCCCTCTTCAATTTGAAATTATCAAAATTTGATTCAATTCTCACAGGTCTTAATTAGTACGACTGCCATAGTCAATTCTTGAGTCTTAAACTGTCGCGGTATTGGGAAGCAGTAAGTCCGGTATATTTCTTGAATATCTTGCAGAAATATTTTTCGTCCTGAAATCCGACCCTGTAGGCTATTTCATAATTCTTCAGGCGCACATCCTTCAGAAGTTCCTTGGCAATATCAATCCTGTAGCTGTTAAGGTAATCAATAAGGTTGGTCTTCATTTCCTGCTTGAAAAGGAAACTGAGGTAGGCAGGGGAAATAAAGAGCTCTTCTGCCATTGTCTTAAGGCTTATGTCCTTGTTGTAGTTCTTATGTATATAGTCCAGCGCTTTCTGGATGAACCTGTTCAGCGGGGCATCCTCATGTATCTGCCTGATTATCTTTTCCACGATATTTGCAATCTTCTGGCCCAAGGACTTAACATCCTTGGTTTCCGTAATCTCGTCATAGCTTTTCAGGAGCAATGTCTGAAGGTTTTGTGAATCAATATTCTTCCGGGTGCAGAAGCCAGTGATGTTGTTCAGGAGAAGGATTCCTATTTTCCCGATATAATGGCTGTCGCTGATATTTATATGCTCGAAATTCTCAAAGAACTTTCTGACGGCTTTTTCCGCCAGGGCAAAATCACCTGTTTCTATTGCCTCAAATATTTTCTCTTCATCCTGGGAAGGATACAGGTGAAGGATGTTTTCTTCCGACATATGGTCATCAAATACGGCGATTTTCCTGTCGCTCAGGAATATACAGCTTTCCAGGGCGGCTATGGCTTCCCTGTAGGATTTATTGGACTTAAGGGGCGTAGCCGCCATTTTCCCGATACCTGCGATAAAACTGTATTCGTATTTGTCCGAAAGCACATCAAATATCCGGGTAATGAATTCCCTGAAAGAAGACGGCTCCATATCCTGATGGGATGAGATTATCACTATGTCATCGTTTTTCATTACTATTTCAAAGGAAATTTTAAGCCCTTCCATACTGCTTATTGTTTCGATGATCTGCAGGATCAGATAGTCGAACTCCTCATTGCTGAACCTGCTGTATAGTTCATTCCTGTCTTCAAGCCTGATAACGGCGACGCAGCATGGACTCTCGGTCAGGTTTATACCGTACCTGCTGCATTCCCTGAAAAATGTGGAGGGGTTCCTGAGCTTGTTGTCAAGAAGCCTGGAAAGAAACTGGGAACGCAGGAGGTTCTTGTACTGGTTGAACATGTCCTGATACTCGCTGATCATCTGTTTTCTGTTTTGTTCCTCGATGACCGCGTTTTTGGCCCTCATCACGGCCTGGATGATTTCCTCTGCCGAGCAGGGTTTCAGGAGATAATTGCTTGCCTTGAGCTCAATGGCTTTTTTTGTATATTCAAAATAATCATATCCGCTGACTATGATGACCTGTACGTTCAGTCCCATCTCCTTGATCTTCTCGGTCAGATGGAGACCGTCTATATGGGGCATCTGGATATCGACCAGCGCAATATCAGGGCGTGTGTTCTTTATGACTTCAAGGCCTTCCTTTCCGTTATAGGCGACACCGCACACTTCAATGTCATATTTTCCCCAGTCAATGTAATTTGCGATGCCATGGACGTGTTCATATTCATCGTCGATAATGACCAGCCTGTACATAAATTACTTCCTTTCTGCGGCTAATTGAGGCGAGTTTTCTATGATAAGCTGTGGAGCCGTGGGTATGGAAATGCTCACTTTGGTGCCTTTTCCAACCTCGCTGTCAATCTTCAATGAATAATTGTTGTTGTAGTAGATGGATAACCGGTTTATTACATTTTTTATCCCGTATCCTCCTTTGAAAGGGGAAAGTTTTTCAGTATCGGGGTTGAGCAATGTCTCAAGCTTGTCTTCGGGGATACCTGCCCCGTTGTCCTCGATCTCAAAATGGATTCTGTCGTTGATGAGACGTCCTGTGACATTTATGGTGGTCTTCTTGTCATTGGTTTCGGTACCGTGAATAATTGCGTTTTCAACGAAGGGCTGGAGAATCAGCTTGGGGATTTTATAGTTCAGGATGTCGGCGCTGAAATCGATGCTGTAATTGAGTTTATTCTTGTATCTTTTTTCCTGCAGGAGTATGTAATATTCGATGAACTCCTTTTCCTGGTATATATAGAAGAATTCCTTGCCCACGTTGAGTGCAAGCCTGAAGACTTTGGAAAGGGCGTGGATCATTTCCTCGACGCCTTTGTTGTCGCCGCCGACCGCTTTCCAGTAGATGGTATCCAGCGTGTTGTAAAGAAAGTGGGGATTGATCTGGGCCTGCAGCGCTTTAAGCTCTGCTATCCTCTCCTCTATTTCAAGGACATAGACCTTATTCAGCAGATTGTTTATGTAGGATATCATTTCATTGTAGTCCTTGCCCAGTTTTCCAATCTCGTCGTTGTATTTGAATTTCACCTTCTCCTTGAAATTTCCCTTTTTGACCCGGTCCATCGAATCGACCAGATCCTTGATGGGTTTGGTCAGGAACGATGCCGTATATGTGGTAAAGTAGAAGCCAAGCATCAGCGCGAATATGAAAATCACTATGACTATAACCGGCACATAGGAAAGATTTATTGCAAAACTGCGCATGGGTACAATATTGATTATCTTCCATCCGCTTCTTAAGCCCGTAAAGGTAAGAAGATGCTTTTCGTCCTTATAGGTGTATATCTCGGTCCCTTCGTCCTGTCTGTAGAAAGCATCGGGAAGATTGGCCTTGATATCATAGACATTTATGTCCTTTGTCCAATTGTTCAGGTATAAAAAAGGATTGTTGTTCTGATCCAGGAAAATAACCGTGCTGTCTTCAATGCTCAGGATATTTTCAAAAAGATTATTTATAACCGACGTATTTATGGAAATCATCATGAAGGCCTTTGTGGAGTAATCGTTCAGTTTGAGCAGGGTGCGGAACATGGATATCTTGTCACCCTTGTTGTTTATGATGAAATCGGTGTTTTCCTTGGGAACATAGACCCAGAGGGGCGCGCCCTTCAAGGAATATACATATTTGTATATCTGAGTGTTTTTAATTTTATCAAACTCAGGGATATTGCTGCTCTTGTCGGAAGAGGCATAGTAGCTGAAACCGTTGTCTGCGTAAACACTTATGAATGTAACATAGTTTTTTGCGACCAGGAGGTTGTTTATCATGTATTCAACGTAGTTCTGGTCGGCAGGGTTGCCGTCAAGCTGTTCGGAGGTGTAGGAAATAGTCCTGTTCACTGTGGCATCCGACGCGATAAATGACGACAGATCCTCGATCTCTTTTTGTATATGGTCAATACTTGTCGCAACCTGCCTGATATCCCTCAGGTTAAGCATGGTCAGCCTGTTGGTGATGGTCTCCCGGTACAGGGCATAGGACGTAAGGCCGATGGACGTCGCCACGATAAATATTATCAGGCAGTTGACGAGAATTAATTTGTTTTTGATGCTGGAATTCATGAAAGTGTTTTTTAACGTCCTGAAAATATCAAGTCTCACTATATAACTCTCCTCATGGGATAGTACACAAACAGAGCAATTACATTATATCATTTTTTGTTGCTTTATTCTAAAAAATATCACATCTCTGAGACATTTTCAAAACATAAAAAATAGAAACCTTTTTAAAAATTTGTCTACTTATTATTCAACCGATAAGTGTTATAGTGAAAATGTAAAAATTAAACTACCATTAAGGAGGAGTTTTTAATGAAACTGTTCAAAAAAGCTTTAGTTCTGCTGGTGGCTGTCGCTCTTGTAATGAGTATGGCCGCCTGTGGCAAAAAGGCAAGTACAGACACAACACCTACGGCTACACCAGACACATCAACAAGCACTCCTTCAGAAGAAGCCAAAGAACCCATAACCATCAAATTCTTCTCTAACCTGCCGGATCGTTCCTCCGGACAAGGACTTCTTGAACAGACAATCCTTGACAACTACATGAAAGAAAACGACAATATCACAATCGAGATCGAAGCTCTGCAGGACGAGCCTTACAAACAGAAATTCCAGTCCTATGTTGCAAGCAACAACCTGCCTGATATCTTCCATGTATGGGGCCAGCCCGCATTTTTCCAGGCAGTTATGGAAAAAGGCTATGCTGCAGAATTAAATCCTGCTGACTATGAATCCTACAACTTCTTTGAAGGTTCGACCACAGACTTCAGCTACAACGGCAAGCTTTATGGTCTTCCCAGAAACCAGGATATCACCACAATCTTCATAAACAAGGCAATCTTCAATGACAATGGGGTTAAAATTCCTGAAACATACAAAGAACTGCTTGATGCTGCAAGGGCCTTCAGATCAAAAGGTATTCAGCCTCTTGCAATCAACGGAAGGGACAAATGGATCCTCAATCTGTTCTTCCAGGATCTCGTAATCAAGGTCAGTGGCAATCAGCAGACAATTTATGATGCATCAACCGGCAAGACGAAGTTCTCAGAAGATCCGGATATCAGAAAAGCCGCTGAACTCTTCAAGGAACTCGTGGATGCCGGATTGTTCCAGGATTCATTCGTATCGGCCGATTATGGCGCTGCACAGAACCTCTTCCTGCAGGAGCAGGCCGCCATGTTCTACATGGGTGCATGGGAAGTCGGTATGGCAAGCAATCCTGACAACTCCGAACACTTCAGACAGAATGTAGGATTAATTCCGTTCCCGGTTGTTGAAGACGGAAAAGGCAAGATCTCGGATGTATGCGCATGGAACGGCGGCGGTTATGCAGTTTCTGCTTCTTCACCAGTTAAGGACGAAGCCATTAAGCTCCTCAATTATATGATGCAACCCGACAATTGGCCGAAGATTGGCTGGCAGCAAGGACTTGTTGTACCTGGCCAGAAATACAGCGATTACATGACAGGAAATGAAAATGTACTCCAGGTTGCCATCACCGAGGTTCTCAACTCAGCCACATCCATGAGCGGTACTCCGTGGAACGACTTCAACCCCGGCGACTGGAAAGCAAATGTTGAGAACTACATACAGGAATTCGCAGCCGGTATTACATCAGTTGATGAATTCCTGCAGAAACTTGACAGCGCAGTTCCGCAATAATTAAATAAAATACCGTGGAACAGGCCGGGCAGGGAGTAATCCCTGCTCGGCAAAATTAAGCAGGATTTGACAATATACTGTTATGCAATTTGAAGCAATTGGACCAAGGTTCGCAACAATTTACACTGCAACTTATTGCCTGTAAGGATTTTATCTTGCTCCCGCCATCGCCGGGAAGCTGATAAGCCTGTTAGGAATTTGGAGGACAGCTTATGGACAGAATAAGAAGAAATAAATATGTGATTTTCGCGCTTGTCTTCCCGGGACTTCTGGTTTATACATTCGCCGTGCTTTATCCGATCTTCAAGAGTTTCTACTATGGCATGACTGACTGGAAAGCCATCGGTGAATACAACATTATAGGCTTTGAAAATTACAGGAAGGTAGTCTTTGAAGACAAGGTGTTTGTAACGTCGCTGTTAAATGCAGCGGTATTGGCAGTATGCACTGTTTTGATCCAGCATCCGGTAGCCATGTTTTTTGCAATTATTGTCGACAAACTGGGCGGGAAGCTGGAATCTTTTTTCAGGGCTGTTTTGTTTATTCCCTGCGTCATATCAATAGTTGTAACCTCGAAAATGTGGGTTAACGTTTTCAATTCTTCCTACGGACTGGTGAACAAATTTCTCGATGCCATACATCTGGGGTTTTTGAAACATGACTGGCTTGGAGATCCGAAAGTAGCATTATATTCGGTGGTTTTCGTCATAATGTGGCAAGGATTTGGCTATGCCTTTCTTATATATTATTCGGGAATAAAAGGAATACCCGAGGTATTGTTTGAAGCAGGAAAGATTGACGGGGCCAATTCATGGCAGCAGTTTATCAAAATCACTTATCCCATGCTGAAACCCGTAATACTTGTAAATGTTTCGATAGCCATAACCTCCTCGCTTAAACAAATGGAACCCATATATCTCATGACCAACGGCGGTCCAGGCACAAAGACGCAGTTCATCGCCAACTATCTGTACTCCCAGGCATTCAGTGCGCAGAAATACGGCTATGCAAATGCCATAGCTGTTGTCTTTGTCGTGATATGCCTGATAACCAACATAATCGTGCAGAAGATATTCACACCGAAGGATATGTGAGAGGAGGCAGGATATGGCTGCAACAGTTTATGATAAACAGAATTTGAAAGGGAAAATAAAGAAGAAAACTTTCAGATATATACAGATTATCCTTTGTTCGATACTGACGGTGGGATGTATTTTCCCGCTTATCTGGCTTATTGACTTTTCACTGGTAAAGGCCAATGAACTTTTTGGACCCAAAGTCCTTGTATGGCCCAAACAACCTCACTGGGAAAATTACCGCCTTGCCCTGACAGATGGTAAAGTACCCCAGTACCTGCTGAACAGCGTTATTGTTTCAGTTATAAGCGTAGGTCTCATTGTAATCCTGTCGGTCATGATGTCCTATGGCTTCAAGCGCATGAGGTGGAGACTCAGCAATGTGTTCCTGAACCTTGTGCTGATAGGCTTCATGATACCGATACATGCCACATTGCTGTCCAACTTCATCACATTCACCGAACTTAAAATACAGGACAGCTACATTGCTTTAATAATCCCTTATGTGGCCTTCAATCTGCCCCAGGCGACCTTCATCATGTCAGGGTTCATGGATTCAATACCTGACGCCATTGAGGAATCTGCCCTGATGGATGGATGCAGTATTTTCAGGCTGCTGTTTACAATCGTGCTGCCGATCATGAAACCTGCGATAATGACTGTCATGATCACGGCATTCCTCAATGTATGGAACGAATTCATCATGGCAGCAACCTACCTTACCAGCTACAGGTTCAGGACGCTGCCCTTCTCGGTATATAATTTCTCGGGCATGTATTCGTCCAACTATTCGGCCCAGTTCGCAGTTATGGCATTGTCTGCATTCCCGTCGCTTATAGCCTATGTCATACTGAACAAGCACATAACAAAGGGAATTGCCGCAGGAGCGGTGAAAGGATAGCAGGAGCGGAAAATTCAAGAAGGTATTCCTTCCTTACATCAATAAAAACGAGTCCCGGTGCGGGACTCGTTTTTACTTGGCCTGTTAACACATAATGGGGCATATTATGTGTTAACTGTATGGAATGAGGAGGGCTTGTGAGGGCTGGCATTAAAGGCTTGGGAACGCCGGTCATATACATGTGAAGGATTGGATATCCCTTAAATCCATACCGAAATACAGCCAGTTAAATCCGGTCCATCTGTAGCCGGCTATTGATCTGGGACCTACGAAAACGGGATAAAACCAGAAACCTCTTTGCCCGCGTGGCCAGATAAAGGTGAACCGGAACAGACAATTATTTATTGCACCGGGATCAACTGCAAAAACTCCGGCAGGCTGCTGGGGTATGAATGTCGGTGGGGGTCCCGGAGGAGGGCCATATGGGGGGTACTGTGGAAAAGGAGGATACTGATCCACAGGCAGGAAAAACCTTAAAATATCCAAGGGCGATCGGCGGCCGAAACCAGGCCGTCCGGGTCTGCCGAAGTCCCTGTCCCGGTCAAAGTGCCTGTCACGTTCCCTGTCTCTGAAAAATTGCTGCTGAAACACTTTCAGCCTCCTTCTTTGCCGGCTCTTACCTGCTTTCAGTCTGTACAAGCTGCTTCTTCAAAAATTAATAAAGGTACAGGATTAGTGGCCTCGCATGAACTTTCCGGCAGGAAAAAGTCGCAACTTTGTTTAATCCTAATACAATATATGTCAGCAGCGTAATTTTGGTACAAGCTCAGTACTTTGCGCCGGCTTTTCCGGCATCAATTTTCAGTATTATGGTGGCCAAAGGAGGAATGCGGGGGGCTATGGACCAGGATTTGTCATGACAGGGCACTTTTTTTGCCATGAGGGGCTTTTTGTTAAGTACGTTGATCCCGCCGTATTTTTCATTGTCGGTATTAAGTATTTCCCTGTATATGCCCCTGACGGGAACTCCTACAGGGTAGCTTTCATATATTCTGGGAGTGAAATTGCATACAAAGACAAGCATGTCGTGAAGATCTTCTCCTTTTCTTGCAAAAGCCAGGATGCAGTTTCCGGCGTCATAGCCGATCCATTCAAACCCGTCTGAAGAGTCATCTTTCTCAAAAAGAGCCTTCTGGTTCCTGTATAAGTGATTGAGGTCCCTGACAAGCAGGCGGAGTTTTTCATGCAGCGGACTTTCAAGAAGATGCCAGCTAAGGCCTTCGTTATAGTTCCACTCAGTGGTCTGGCCGAATTCGCCGCCCATGAAAAGCAGTTTCTTTCCCGGATGACCTAAAAAATACCCAAAGGCGCACCTCAGACCGGCGAATTTCTGGTAGCAGTCACCGGGCATTTTTCCCAAAAGGGAGCGTTTGCCGTGGACCACCTCGTCATGGGAGAGAACCTGCACGAAGTTTTCGCTGAAAGCATACATAAAGGAAAAGGTAATAAGGTCGGGATGATGTTTCCTCTCCGTAAAGTCAAGGCTGATAAACTTCAAAAAATCGTTCATCCACCCCATGTTCCATTTATGGGAAAAACCCAGGCCGCCTTTTTGGACCGGTACGGTAATCCTGGGCCATGCTGTCGATTCCTCGGCAATCATCATTGCGTCAGGGAAATATCTGTGGACGGCGGCATTAAGTTCTTTCAGGAATTCAATCGCTTCCAGATGTTCCTTTCCGCCATATTTGTTGGGAATCCATTCACCGGGTTTCCTGCTGTAATCCAGGTACAGCATGGAAGCCACCGCATCCACCCTCAGCCCGTCAATATGGTATTTGTCAAACCAGAAAAGGGCGTTGGCGATTAAAAAATTCCTGACTTCGCTTCGCCCGTAGTTGAAAACAAGGGTACCCCACTCCAGATGCTCCCCCTTGCGCCTGTCCTCATATTCGTACAGGCACGTTCCGTCGAACCTGGCAAGCCCATGGATGTCCTTGGGGAAATGGGCCGGGACCCAGTCGAGAATAACCCCGATATTGTTTTTATGACAGGTATCCACAAAATATTTGAAATCCTCAGGCGTTCCGTATCTGCCGGTAACAGAGTAATAGCCTGTTATCTGGTAGCCCCATGATCCGGTATAGGGATGTTCCATTATTGGCAGCAGTTCTATATGTGTATAGCCCATGTCCTTCACATAAGGGATAAGGGTTTCGGCAAGTTTCCGGTATGACAGCGGCACGGTGCAGGATGGGTTTTCGGGGTCGGGCTCATGCTTCCAGGAGCCGGCATGGACCTCGTAGATGTTCAGGGGCTGTTTTCGTTTCCGGTTCCTTTTCCTTTTTTTCATCCATTCTTCATCACCCCAGGGATAATGACCGTGGTCATAGACGATTGATGCGGTATTGGGCGGCTTTTCGCAGCAGAAGGCATAGGGATCGGATTTCGCCAGTATTTTTCCTGACGGGGTCCTGATTTCATATTTATAAAGATCCCCTTCCTTCACCCCGGGAATGAAAAGCTCCCAGATGCCCGAACCGGCAATCCTTCTCATGGGGTGCGCCTTGCCGTCCCAATGGTTGAAAGAGCCTGTCACGCTGACGCTTTGGGCATTGGGGGCCCATACGGCAAAATATGCGCCCCTGGTATCATTGATCTCTGCAAGGTGGCATCCGAGTTTTTTATAGATAAAGTGGTGTTTCCCTTCATGGAAAAGCTGAATATCGTGTTCCGACAATATCATCAGTGTTTTGACCCCAGTTCTTTCCGCTTTACGGGCTTCGGATATGGTTTATAAGCCTGGTGCAATATCCGATCGGTCATTTATTATTGGCCAAAACATAAAATTTTATAAAAAAATGGGCCAAAGGCCCAATTCAGCATAAACTGCGGTTGCTCAGCACAAATCAGATTAAGGAGGAGAATCATTAAGTTTTATTTATAAATTATACAATATTTGAAACTTTGGTGCCCGGATAATTTATAAAACCCGGTACAAGCAGCCGGAGTTGCCTGCACCATTTCTAATCAAGATATCTCTTCAGGATGCGGTAAGTAAGAACGGCGGCTTCCGCACGGGTCGCGCCGGCTGACAGGTTCAGGTTCTTCCCGTCTCCCGTCATGATTTCAAAGGCCACGAATGATGAAATGATATGCCTTTCGGATGGGGCAATCCCGTAGTGGTCGTTAAATCTCAGAAGTACTTCCTCCGATGCGGTGAACAGCGGGATACCCAGGTAATTAAGGGCATTGGTAAGCAATATGACCATGTCCCTCCTGGTCATGACTTTTCCCGGGAAAACCCTGTCATATTCGTCAGGGTGTATAATTCCCAGATTGACGGCGGTTACCAGATCCCTGTAATAGGGATTTTGAGGAGAGACGTCGCTGGGGATGAAAAGCCCCATGTTGTCATAAGGTATATCAAAACTCCGTAGAACCCAGCGTACTGCTTCGCCTTTTGTTACCAGGGACTGGGGACGGAAGTATCCGTTGCCGTATTCGAAAGCCCCTTTGCCAAGAAGGGTGTAAATTGCATCCTGGGCCCATTTTACCGTTCCGACATCCTTAAATGCCCTGTTTTCAGGGATGGATATCCTGACACTCTTTGCGGCCGATTCCCCTGCCGTGTTGAAGGCGGTTATAAAGTACTGCACGGTTGATCCGGGTACGGGGGATGTATCAGTGAAGCTCTTTTCGTCAATGTCCATCATTCTCAGCAACTGCCTCTGGCCGTTGTTGACCGCGCGGTAGATGTAGTAGCCCTCGGCCTTTTTCCCGGTATGGTCCCATGACAGCATTACCCGGTTGTGTCCGACAATCTGGGCCTTGAATTCAATTGGGGCCTCGGGCGGGGAACCGTAAAAATGTGCCTCAGGACTGTAGCTTGCAAGATTTCCGTTATTGGCGCGGATTCTGAACTGGTATTCGGTATCGGGCGTGTATGTCAGTATGGCAAAAAGATAGTCCCCGCTTACGGTCTTGAAGTCAGTCCACGCATCATTCATGCCTTTTCTGTATTCAAGGGTATATGTTGTGTTTTCGGGAACATCCTCGTAACTGAAAAGACAGAGCGTGTTGTTGTATATGTACAAAACAGGCTTGTGCGGTGTTTCAGGATAATCATAATTCACGCTGACAGGTGGGGTGAAGGCCGAAAAAGCCGTGTCTCCCCTGAGGGCCCTGACTTTATAGCTGTAGCTTTGCCCGCTTTCTATATCGGTATCTGTATAGTCATGGACGTTCCTTTCAACAACGGCGATTTTCTCCCAGTTGCCGCTGCTTTTCCTCCAGATTTCAAACCCGGTCTCCACCTCGTAGGGATATGTCCATGTCAGGACTATGCGTTCGTTGGATAGGGCCTTCGGTTTTAAATCCCATGGCCAGGGCACCACTTCGGTAGATACCGAGATCTCCTCGGAGTATTCAGAACTGACGCCGTTTTTGGATTTCATATACAGACGGTATGTATATGTCTCTCCGCTCAGAAGATTTGAGTCGGTATAGGAACTGGCCGTAGCCGAAGAAAAAATGGGATGGTAGGTTCCTGTGGAGTCCATTCTCTCAAGTATGGCAGTGCCTCCATTATTACCGGTCATATCCCATTCAAGCCTTATCCGGTTGGAAGACAGGGCATACCCTGACAGCCGGGTATTTAAAGGAAAGCCCGTCCTGGTTGAAAGCCCGGTACTGTGGGGGATGTTGTAGGAATGGGTGCCGTTGGGGTAACGCACCTTAATCCTGTAAAAATATAAAGTGTCAGGTTCGATGTCTCTGTCGCTCCAGGAATGTTCGGTTACAGAAAGCTGGGCGACGGTTTCCCATTCGCTGGAACCGTATTCCCTTCTTTCAATTATCAGATCATATTCAGGAGGTTTGACGGCCGGCAATTCGGGGTACGACCATTTGAGATCGACCTGCGAACTGAAGACCTGGGAAACCGAAAGATCGGTCGGGTAATATACAATTACCTGTTCTTCCTGGGTATAGGCGCTGACCTGGGAAGAATATACTGTACGGGCGCGGTAAGTGTAAAGATGGCCGTTTGATATTGAATAATCGCTGTAGGATGTTGCTCCTTTATACAGGGAAGCAATGGGGACGAACTCCCCGTGGTCCGTGCTTCTTTCAATGACGGTATAGTAATAGGAAGCCGTAGTGTCTGGGTTTTCCCACCTGATGGCGACAAAGGAGCCTGTTATCTCTGCCTCAAAATTAGTCGGGGCGGGAAGCTCAGCGCCATAGACAGGCAGGGCTGAGAGTACCAGTGAAAGAAGCATTGAAAGTATCAGAATGACGGCAATCAGTATGCTTATTATCCTTTTTAAGAGATTCAAGACAAATACCCCCGAATATGATTTATATCGCTATATAATTATCGGCATAATTATACGCAAAAAAAAGGCCGGCAATAACACCGGCAAGTAAAGGGGGTCAAAATGTATTGTGAGGTCATTTTACATTATTGACTGTTTTAATGTCTTTTATACAGAAAAAAGAAAATTTGTTTCAAAACATTAAATTTTTTTTTTGCTTTATTGTTGTCAGTCACTCACTGCTGTATAATAGAACATATGAATTATTAACCGAGGGAAAATAAACTATGAATAAGGATACAGCAACAAACACAAAAAAATGTGACAATGTCGGCGGATCGGCATTGATAGAAGGCGTAATGATGCGGGGCAGTGACCGCATGGCCGTTTCCGTCAGGAAAAGTTCAGGGGAGATATACACAGTGGTTAACAAATGTGTTCCCTGGACCAAAAAGAACAGGTTCACGGGGTTGCCCTTCGTAAGGGGCGCAGTTTCCCTTATGGAATCTATGGTCACGGGAATTAAAGTCCTTATGGATTCTGCCGAGCTGGTTGATATAGAGGAAGAGGAAAACGCCAGGGAGAGCAGGTTTGAAAAGTGGCTTCAGAAGAAGCTTGGCGAAAATTACATGACCTATTTCCTGTATGGTTCGGTATTGATAGCGGTTGCTTTCATGATAGGCGTCTTTATGCTCCTTCCAAATCTCATTGCCGATTTGTTTACCGGGTTGATAGGCTATGATACGTCTACAGGCGCAGGCGGATTTTTTGCCAATCTCATTGAGGGCCTGATCCGTGTAGCCCTTTTTATCAGCTATATTGTCCTGGTTTCCCTGAACAAGGATATAAGACGGGTTTTCCAGTACCACGGAGCCGAACATAAAACCATTCACGCATATGAAAACGGGGAAGAACTCACTGTTGAGAATGCCAGGAAATATACCACCATTCATCCCAGGTGCGGCACCACCTTCATGTTCCTGGTGGTAGCCATAAGCATTTTTGTCCATGCGATTACAGGCTGGCACAGCAGAATACTGAATATAGTCATTCGCCTGGCCATGGTCCTCCCTATAGCCGGGATTTCCTACGAGGTGCTGAAACTCGGCGCCAGGACAAACAGCAGGCTTCTGAAAATCTTCAGTTACCCCGGGCTCATGCTTCAGAAAATAACCACCAGGGAGCCTGACGATTCCATGCTTGAAGTGGCAATCGCGTCCATGAAGGCGGTTGTGGAGGAGCCTGCCGAAAATCCTTCAGAGGAGGAAGCAGTAGAACTTGCCGGAACCCAGTCGGCAAACACCGAAAAACCGGCGGCAAATGAAGCCCGAAACCAGCCGGCAAACCCGGAAGAAAGCCCGACGGCAGTCTAAACCGGGATAAACTGTGAGCAGTTTGTTTAAGGTATTTCCAGGGTGTACAGGATGACTGTAAGGGAGCTTATTGTCAAAGCAGGCCAATATCTCAAAGAAAAAGGAATTGAGGACCCGTCCAGAGAGGCAGGTCTTCTTTTGTCATGGCTTTTAAACAAGGATTTAAGTCATATATATGCCCACGGCGATGCCGTGGTTGGGGAGGATTTGGCCCAAAGTTACTTTAGACTGGTTGAAAGAAGGGGAAATTTCGAGCCCTTTGCCTATATAACAGGCCAGTGCGAATTCATGTCGCTGACTTTTGACGTGGACAGATCGGTACTGATCCCGAGGCCCGAGACCGAAATCCTGGCCGAAGCAGCTGTTTATGCGCTTGGAGGCTCGCTTTTCCGGGGAAATACTTCCTTTTATGAAAATATACGCAAACTTCCTCCCAAGCCAAAATACAAAGGTCTGGATATCGGCACCGGATCAGGCTGTATTGCCATATCAATGCTGAAATATGTGAAAAACCTTGAAATGACAGCCGTGGACATATCGGATGCCGCCCTGGACATTGCCCGCCGGAATGCCTCCAGGAACAGGGTGGAGGGCAGGATTGAATTCGTCAGGGCGGATTTTCTCTCGGAGAATTTTGACATGAAACAGAAATACGATATCATAGTATCCAACCCCCCCTACATTCCCGACGGGGATATTTTGTCGCTGATGCCTTCGGTAAGGGATTATGAACCCCATACCGCCCTGAATGGCGGCGAAGACGGCCTTGTGTTTTACAGGGCTCTGGCCGGGAAGGCGCACCTTCTTCTTGAGCCGGGTGGAATACTGGCCGTGGAATGCGCCTATGGCCAGTCGGACCAGATCCGGCGCATCTTTTCAGAACATAATCTTGCATCTTTAGTCCTGAAAGATTTTTCCGGAATAAATCGTGTAATAATTGCGATGGACAAGGTATAATTATCCTTTTTTTGACTATACTCTCCATAAGAAGACTTTTACAGGTTCTTGTTCAGAACCCCTGAAGCTTTGTTATGGAGTGATGTCAATGACCAATGAAGCTCTTGAAAGGCAAAAACTCGACGTACTGGGTATCATCAGGCGGATATGCTTTGCAAAAACTTCAGAAGGAGAAAATGCCCTTCCGAAAGAAAAGGAACTTGAGCAGCTCAGGGAAAGCATCCAGGATGCATACAGGGAATGGCAGAATGCTCTGTCAAACTTCGAAAGCGCTGAAGGAAAAGAAATGGTGGACTATTACACCTACCGCATCAAAGCATCCCAGATAAGGTATGACTATCTGATCAAAAAGGCGAAGGAAGCCATGAATCAGTAATCTGAAATATAGCCTTCTTTTGCTTTTATTTTTTTGCTTTTTCGGCAGGACAGGCAGCGCTGTCCCGCAAACCATAAATTCTGCCTGCAGGATATTTATTCGAATTTTTTACCGGCTATATGTATATAAATTAAATGAGGCATATGCCTGCGGGTTTCTGAAATACATTTATCCCATACATAAAGGCTTATTGCCCTGACAAAAGGTAACCGTTTGCTTGTTCAGTTACGGAAGGGATGTAGTTATATGGACGACAAAATACTGATAGTTTTGGCCTGGATAGTGGGGGTACTTTTAATATTGCTTCTTGGAAAAACTTTGCTGCTTCCGCTCAGGATTGTATTAAGGTTTGTGATTAATGCAGTTGTGGGCGGAATTGCCATTCTTCTCATTAACATTATCGGAAGCCCGTTTGGATTTACGGTTCCCTTAAATCCTCTTTCAGCTCTTATTGTTGGTTTATTAGGTCTTCCCGGGATAATCCTGGTTGTAATACTGAAGTATTTGTTGTAACACATCCGACACAATAATGCGTTCAAGGAAAGTGAGAAGTGATATCGGGATGCTTGAGGCAAGGGAATTAATAGAGGCAGCATATGGCATACGTATTTCATCAATAAGGCCAAACAGGGCCGGGTATATACTTGACACCGACAAAGGCAGAAAATACCTCCGTTCCTGCCAGTATTCGGAGAGCAGGCTGATCTTTGTGCAAAGCGCAAAAGAGCATCTTGTTGCAAATGGCTTTAAGACACTTGATACATATCTGCTGACTTTGGGGGGCAAACCTTACATAGATATCGACGGCCGGCTTTATACCATAACCACGTACATAGACGGCCGGGAATGTGAATTCAGTGATGACAATGATGCAATAAGGGCTGCGGTGGCTCTTGCAGCCATGCATAAAGCCAGCAAGGGCTTTAAATCCAAAAGCGGCGTTATGGTTCCGAGCGATCTCGGGAAACTTCCCGAAAATCTCAACAAAAGATACGAAGAAATCATAAGAATGAGACGAAAAGCCGAGCGGGAGCGGAATGCTTTCGACTACATATATCTGGACTGTGTGGACAAATTCATCAAAATGGCAGAGGAAAGCCTTTCGATACTGGAAGGCCTTGAGTACCCCCGACTGGTCAAGAAAACCCTGATGGAAGGGGTCATATGCCATCACGATTATTCATACCAGAATATACTCATGAAAGGGAATACCACCTATATAATCGGCTTTGAATCCTGCATGGAGGAACTTCGCATTTACGATCTTGTGAACCTTATACGGAGAAAAATGAGAAAGTGCGAGTGGGATCCCGGAAAAGCCGCAATGATAATAAATGCTTACTCAAAGTACGAGCCTCTGAGCAGGGATGAAATCGTGGTAATGAAGGCAATGCTGATGTTCCCCCAGAAGTTCTGGAGAGTGGCCAACCGCTACTACAACTCCAGGCGGAGCTGGGCACAGCGGAATTTCACTTCCATGCTCGAGGAGGTAATCGCGGAATACGACCATCATATAAGGTTTATGGAGCAATACGACGGACTGTTCTGAAAACAGTCCGGTTTTTTTATTTCGGAAATATCTGTTGCTGAGGCTAAGTGGTTGTCATGTATAATAAAATAGGGCAAAGTTAAGCAAAAGAAAAGAAACCAGAAAGATAAACGATTGAGAGACTGGTGCGAAATGGGAGAAAAGACGGACAGGAAGAATATCACAATAAAGGATGTCGCAAGAGCGGCCGGAACTTCTGTCACCACAGTATCAAGGGTGCTAAGCGGTTCCGGCTATCCTGTGAAGAAGGAACTTAAGGAAAGGATTCTGAAGGTTGCAAAAGAACTGGGCTACAAACCCCAGGGGGGAGCAGGAATGGGAGCCATCAAGACTTTTCGGGCAGGAAAACTAAATGTAAAGATTTATGAGACAAGAAAGGAGCTTGGCGAGTCTGCGGCATGGGAAATGGCCGGGGAACTCAAAAGGCTTTTGGAAACTGAGGATGAGGTCAATATCATATTTGCCGCGGCGCCTTCCCAGAACGAGTTCCTGGAGCATTTGACCAAGATTGAGGGAATTGAATGGAACAGGGTCAACGCATTCCACATGGATGAGTATATAGGTTTGAATCCCGATGCGCCCCAAAGGTTCGGCAATTTCCTGAGAGAAAGGATTTTTGACAAAGTGGGTTTCAGGTCGGTCAGTTACATAGACGGGAATGCTGAAAATCCCAGGGAGGAGTGCGCCAGGTATGCAAACCTGCTTAAAAAACATCCTCCCCATATTGTCTGCATGGGGATAGGCGAGAACGGCCATATTGCCTTCAATGACCCCCATGTTGCCCTTTTTGACGATCCTGAACTGGTGAAGATAGTGGAACTGGATGAGAAATGCAGGCAGCAGCAGGTAAATGACGGCTGTTTCGGCAAAATAGAGGAAGTGCCGAAATATGCCCTGACTTTGACGATACCCATGTTGCTCTCGGCAAAGACAATTTACTGCATGGTGCCCGGCAAAACAAAGACCCAGGCCGTTACCAGGACCGTAACGGGAGAAATAACCCAGGATTGTCCTGCATCAATCCTGAAAACCCATGCCAATGCGACGCTCTATGTTGACAAGGACAGCGGGGCAGGGATCCTGTGACACAGGAGTTTCCGAAAAACTGTGCATACATCGCAGTTAATATAACATACGGGCTATGCCCCAGGCTCTCTTAAGAAGCCAATGGGTATAGCCCTTTTCCTATTGTTGGCTGAAAAATGGGAACAAACCGGATTTATCCGGAACTATCCCGCTATGAAAGGGTTTATCAGAACAAACCTGTTATGGTGCCGTCTTCGGCGATGTCCATCCTGTTTGCCGCAGGCTCTTTCGGAAGACCCGGCATGGTCATTATCTTTCCGGTGATGGCCACCACAAATCCTGCTCCGGCAGAGAGCCTTACTTCCCTTACCGTAAGAGTGAAGCCTTCAGGTCTTCCAAGAAGGAGCGGATTGTCGGAAAGGGAATACTGGGTCTTTGCCATGCAGACGGGAAGGTTCCCGTAGCCCATGGCTTCTATGGCGGCAATCTCTTTCAGCGAATTGTCGGTGAAGATTACGTCTTTTCCACCGTAGATTTCCCGGTTGATAATCTCTATTTTATCCCTGATGGGAAGGTGCAGGTCATAAAGAGGCCTGTACTCTGACGGCTCCCTTTCTATGAGGTCGCAGAGTTTGGATGCAAGCCCTGTTCCGCCTTCCCCGCCTTTTTCATAGACCATGACCGGCTCGGCTTCCACACCCAGTTCGGCGCATTTTCTGACAATCAGCTCTGTTTCCTCGTCGCTGTCGGTGTGGAAATGATTGACTGCCACAATCATGGGAACCCCGAATTTCCTTATGTTTTCTATATGCCTGGATAGATTTGCGAAGCCCTTCTCCAGCGCCTCCAGATTTTTTTCCTGCAGGTTCTCCTTGCTAACCCCTCCATTGTACTTGAGCGCCCTTACGGTACATACTATCACCGCCGCGTCGGGTTTGAGGTTCCCATACCGGCATTTGATGTCAAAAAACTTCTCAGCGCCAAGATCAGCGCCGAAACCCGCTTCTGTTATGACATAGTCAGCCAGCTTCAAAGCAAGCTTCGTGGCCTTGATGCTGTTGCAGCCGTGGGCTATGTTGGCAAAGGGACCTCCGTGTATGAGGCATGGGGTATTCTCCAGCGTCTGGACAAGGTTGGGCTTAATGGCATCTTTCAGCAGCATGGCCATGGCCCCGTTGACCTGCAGGTCTTTTGCCGTTACAGGCTCGCCCTTGCGGTTATAGGCCACGACTATCCTTCCGAGGCGCTCCTTGAGGTCATTCAGGTCTTCCGCCAGGCACAGTATGGCCATGACCTCCGATGCAACGGTAATGTTGAACCCGTCTTCCCGGGGAAATCCGTTTGCCTTCCCGCCAAGGCCGACAACTATCTGGCGAAGCGCCCGGTCATTCATGTCCATGCACCTTTTCCAGGTAATCTGCCTGACATCAATATCCAGGGCGTTCCCATGATGGATATGGTTGTCTATTGCCGCTGCAAGAAGGTTGTTGGCACAGGTTACGGCATGCAGGTCGCCGGTGAAATGAAGATTTATATCTTCCATGGGAACCACCTGGGAATAACCTCCTCCGGCGGCTCCTCCCTTGATACCCATCACAGGACCCAAAGAAGGCTCCCTTAAAGCGATTACGGCCTTCTTGCCTATTTTTGCCATGGCTTGTCCAAGACCTACGGTTATGGTGGTCTTTCCTTCACCGGCAGGTGTGGGGTTTATTGCAGTCACAAGTATGAGCTTCCCGTCAGGTCTGTTTTTGACCCTGTTATAAAGCTCATCCTTTACTTTTGCCTTGTAATCCCCGTAGAGTTCCAGGTCACTGCGTTCTATCCCCAGTTTTTTCGCCACTTCTTCTATAGGAAGCATATTGGCCTTTTGGGCTATTTCAATATCCGTCATCATAGTCGCTGCACCTTCTTTTTTGCTAAATTGCCAGATTTAACTTATACTCCTGCAATATTTGGATACAATTACTATAAGTTATACAAAAGCACTCTGTCAATTGCAAGGAGTGACGTAAGTTACATTTAAAGCCATATACAGCAGAAATTCGCTTAAATATTATGCTTGACAAATATGCGCCGGCCTATGTATAATTATTAGTTTATTGACATAGGGTGACAAAATGTGATATAATTCTATCCAGTGAGTTTTGAGGTGGTAGAATGGATAAGAACAAGATATCACAGATACGTAAGGAACTTGAAGGCTATGTAGGCAAGAGAGTACAGCTTAAGGCCAACAAGGGGCGTAAAAAGATATTTATCAGAGAGGGTATTGTCGACAGTGTCTACCCCAACTTATTTACGATAAAATTTGAGAATGATTTCAATAACAGCAGAAAGGTTTCCTTCAGTTATACCGATGTTTTGACACGGACAGTTGAAATAAAGGTCATGCCGTCAACTGACTGCAAAAATATTGCGCTCTGATTGAATTTCCGGAGTTTACATATCTGTGCATAAAAGTTCGGAAACGGTTTTCGCGGGTTATACCCCCGAAAGCCGTTTTTTTAATTTAGGATGAATTTCCTCATTTTCTCATGAAATTTTTCATTCCCCTGACAACTGCATGTCATACATTAAAGACCGGCGGCATATCAATAGAACTGAAGGATAAGGGTTTGAATGAGGAGGTCCCGGAATTTATGGAATTAGTAAAAAGGCCGATCAGATCATACAGGACTATTGATATAGCCGAACCGGAGGAAATGTTTGAGCACAGCATTATCGTACCCGATGTGAAACCCGACATCAGAAGTATTCTTCTGGCTGATGCTGAATGCTTCGTAACCGGTATTGAAAAAACAGGGCGAATGATAGAGGTTTCGGGTGAAATCCAGTATAAGATATTATACATAGCAGACACTCCTGAACAAAAGGTGGAGAGCATCACCGCGAAATATCCCTGGTCCTTTTCCCTCCAGAAGCCTAAAGCTGACGGAGAAATCGGGGCATTTGCAAGGTGCAGGTGCCAGCACACCGATGTGAATATCGTAAATGGAAGAAAGCTCGTATGCCGTACGGTAATAGCCCTTGTATGCCGTTTTTATGAAATAAGGAGCAGCGAAATAGGAAGGGAAATCCTCGGTGAAAATGTATTTCTGAAAACTTCACCCGTCAATGTCATGATACTTAGGGACAATGGCAATACCAGTGTGAAAGTCAGCGATATACTGGCATTGCCGCCCGGAAGCCCGCCCATCAAGGAGATATTGTTCTCCCGCGTAAACCTCGGAAGCGCGGAAATCAGTTACAGGGACGATGAGCCCGTTCTTGAAGCCAGGGGAAACCTGTTCCTTCTTTACAGGAGCGACAGCCTTGATGAGAGCATTGAGTCGGTGGTAATGGAGTTCCCTGTAAAAACATCTGTCGGTATCCAGGTTTCTGAATATGCAACCGTTTTTGCCACCAATATCCTTAAAAACTGGGAGATCAGGCTGGCGGAGGATGCTGACGGCCTTTTCACACGCCTTTCGGTGAACCTGGATATTGATATCGACGCACAGTCCATGGTGAGCGAGGAACAACTGGTTATCGAGGACGCCTATTCCTGTGACTGCAACCTGGAACTCAACATGGTTACCGTGAAACTGGTCACTGATGAGAGGGAATTCTGCGAAGACCATCTTGTAACCCAGCGCATCAGTCTTGAGACGCCGGATGATCCCCTGGACGAAGTCCTGATGGTCTGCCCCAATGAAAGAAACATAGCCTCGATGATAAGCGACAGTCTGAACGTACAGGGCAACATTGGCCTTAACATATTGTTCCTTACCAGGGGCAAGCAATACCAGGGCCGTACGCTGGATATCCCCTTCAACCACAGCATAAACCTTCCCGAAAAAGGAAACTGGCAACTGATACAGTCCCAGTTCAGCATAGAGGACATCCAGTTCGACATTGCCGGAAGCGACAGCATAGACCTGTCGGTCAAAATCAGGATAAAAGTAAGAGCCTGCAGGATAGGGGAGGTTGTCTGCCCAGACAGTCTCAAGGCCGTCAGGGAGGAATGTGCAAACAGGGCGCCCCTTACCATATATTTCTGCCAGCCCGGCGACAGCATCTGGAACATCGCCAAGAACTACAGAATTCCTGTTTCAAAGCTTTGCGCCGACAACGGTATCTGCGAGGACGAAAAACTGGAGGCCGGAAGACGGATGTTTATTATGAGCTGATAATAAAATCAGCTTTCCATGAGCTTCATAATGTATTTTCCTTTTTGTAAAAAGTGTCTTAAACTTAGGTTTTAGGCACTTTTTATTGCTCTTTTTTTGTTCTTTGTATATAATATACTCAATAAATACATGAGGTGAAACATGAAGGGCATTACACTCCTGTCCCCTGCCAAAATAAACCTGTCGATAGATGTGCTGGAAAAGCTGCCGAATGGCTATCATTCTGTTGAGATGATCATGCAGTCGGTGAATCTCTGCGATATTGTGACCATTGAAAAAAGATACAGCGGAATAACGATAAACTGCGAACAGCCCTATGTGCCCAACGACAGGAGAAATATTGCCTGCAAGGCCGCCGAGGCTTTTTTTGCATACAGCCCTGTAAGGGGCGGGGCCCATATAAGCATCAAGAAAAATATCCCCGTCTCGGCCGGTCTTGGCGGAGGCAGCACCGATGCGGCAGGAGTGCTTAAAGGTCTGAACCAGCTATACGGAAACGTTCTTACCAGGGCCCAGCTTATGCAAATTGCAGTCAAAATCGGCGCCGATGTGCCCTTTTGCATTGACGGCGGAACCCAGCTTGCAAGGGGAATAGGTGACGAGCTGACAAGGCTTCCCGACTTTGAAAATGTCGATATTGTTCTGGTCAAGCCTCCCTTCCCCATATCCACCGCTTATGTGTACAAGCACCTTAACCTTGAAGAGGTGGAAGAAAGACCCGATACTTCAGGCCTGATCAATGCCATAGCCGGGATGGATATCAGGACTGTGGCCAAAAAGATGAGGAATGTGCTGGAGACCGT
>Ga0134094_1000600_pt1 | contig 43392 bp, 27 predicted proteins | sample 5_1taG_FD_94458 | JGI IMG/M metagenome (GOLD analysis project Ga0134094, IMG submission 94458) | Switchgrass degrading microbial communities from high solid loading bioreactors in New Hampshire, USA - 5_19_20_110_A1 metaG | ecosystem: Engineered > Bioreactor > Semi-continuous > Anaerobic >... | reverse complement strand
CCCCCCTCACCCAGCAAAACGCCGTCACCCCCTTCATCATCGACGAATTTGGCGCCGGGCTGGCGCTGGCCGGCATCGTCATCGCGCTGGTCATCTGGCAGGTGGAGAGAACCGGCGCTCCGGTGATGGAGCCAGGGGTGTAAGCGTTCATCATAGAAAACCGGGAGAGCGTTGGATGAAACAGCGCTCTCCTTTCATTTAAATAAACACCCTGGACGATTTTCCAGGTGAAAGCCGGCCTGGACGGATCATGCTGCGCGATGCCATGCAAGCCATTTTGTTTCTCTTTCAAAGATTAGCAAATGCAGAAATTGATTTAGAATATTCCTATACCCAAACAAATGATCCATCTAAAGGAGGGAACAACAATGGCCCGTCGCAGACGATCCTCTGATAAGGGTCTTGAAGGGTTATTATTTATTCTGCTGGTGGGTTACACCGCGCTCGCAAAGTTTTGGGAAAGCCTTACCGCCGAAGAAAAACGGATTTTTGGTGTTTTGGGCATCCTTGCTCTGATCGCTGCGGTGGCCTTTATCGCAGTCCTCATTGAGTATAGGAAGCGAAAGAGAAGAGAAGCATGGCGAAAAGCCTTGAGTGCGTTTAATCGGAGTACCAGGGATGGGAGAGAACCTGTATTCACAGCCCAGGGTCTTTCACCGCTGGACCTGGAAAAACTGGCAGCGCGCGTCTATAGACAGATGGGCTATAAGGCTTATCTAACAGATCCATCCGGTGATCATGGGGTTGATGTCCGCCTGATCGCCCCAAATGGGGAGGTTGAACTGGTTCAATGCAAGCAGTGGAACGAACCGGTCGGCGAGGCTGTAGTTCGTGACCTGGTTGGAGCAATGGTCCATGAGAAGGCGGTGAAAGGGTACATTTGGGCTCCAGGGGGTTTTTCGCAGCCAGCGAAGCAGTGGGCAAAGGGGAAGCCGGTCAAGCTGATGGATAATGACGCCATCGGCAGGCTGGTGGAAAGCGCCTATTCAGACTGAACTGCCTGCAACCGTCCCGGCGCAGCAGCGTTTATTGCAATTCCGAGGAAGTTTTCATTGTCAATGAAAACTTTTTACGCAATGATTTCATTATGAGTGAAATTACCTGGCAATCAAGAAAGAACTATCTACCGAAAAGCAGCATCCCCTTTCCACTTACGGGATTTATGCTATAATCAGGGCGCAAGCATGCCCTCGTAGCTCAATTGGACAGAGCGCCTGACTTCGAATCAGTAGGTTGTGGGTTCGAGTCCCGCCGGGGGCGCCAAATGTACTAGGAAAATCGGCTGTTGGCCCCCATATATGGTGGTTGACGCCGATTTTCTGTTTATAGTGTAGCGCCAGGTGTAGCAATGAAAAAATGCGCTCGCTGTAAACAGATAAAAGACGAGTCAGAATTCAACTGGCGCTGGCAAAAGAAAGGCAGATTGCAGTCCATCTGCCGATCCTGCCAGCACGACCAGTATCGGGAGCATTACGAACGCAACAATGAAAACATCAGAACTAAAGCTGCTGAAACAAAACGTAAAGCTGTAGATGAGGCTCAATACTTCATTTATGACTATCTATCCAACCATATCTGTGTTGACTGCGGTGAGTACGATTTTGCAGTTCTTACCTTTGATCACGTAAAGGGTGATAAGAGGATGGATGTCTCTACTATGGCCTCTCAGGGTTACTCTATAGAGGCTCTTAAAAAAGAGATCCGCAAATGTGAAGTTGTTTGTTTCAACTGCCATATACGGCGTGAGAATGAGCGAAGAAGCGGAGGCAGGTTCAGAAGGTTTTGGCCCAAACTTCCATCTCCTCAACCAGGAGGTCGTAACGCTTTAAAGCAACAGTGTTGTCTGGGTGATCTTCAAGCCAATCCCTTGCAGATTGACGGAGGTAAGCGAGTTGTTTATTAGTCATGGTGGCGTAATTGGGTCCGGAAGTTCTGAGCTTATTGGCAAATGCCCGAAGTTGAGCTTTTGCTGGTGAGTCGGGTTTGTTGGGCATAGTTAGGGGGTGTAAGATCCTATGTGTAAGTGGAACGGGGATACAATAAGCGTTCCAAACACACAGAGGCCAACATGACCCACAACAACGAAGCCAGCAAAAAACCCAACATCCAAGATTATATACCGCCCGCCGAAGTGGTGCAGCAAGAATTGGCGAAAGCTAAGTCGGTGGACGACTTTTTCGGGAAAGAGGGCATCTTTGCCCGCCTGTTTTCCAACACAATCGAGCAGATGCTGCAAGCCGAACTGACCGAACACCTGGGCTATGAGCCGCACGCAGCCAAAGGGCGGAACAGCGGCAACAGCCGGAACGGGTCGTACCCGCGGAAGTTGCGAACCTCGGAAGGGGAGACGAGCATCCAGGTGCCGCGCGACCGCAAGGGAACGTTTGCGCCGGTGATCCTGCCCAAAGGCGGCAGTTCTACGACCAACGAACTGGAAGACAAGATCATTGGGATGTACGCCAAAGGCATGAGCGTGCGGGACATCCAGGAGCAGTTGAATGAGCTGTACGGGGTAGAGGTGTCGCCGACCACGCTCTCGGCCATTACCGACAAGGTGTGGGGGCTGTGGTGGAGGCCTGGCAGAACCGGCCGCTGGCGTCGATCTACGCAATCATCTACCTGGATGCCATCCATCTCAAGCTGCGCCGGGAGAATAAGGTAGAGAACACGGCCGTGTACATCGTGCTGGGGGTGGATCTGGAGGGTCACCGGGATGTGTTGGGCCACTGGGTCGGGGATGGGGCCGAAGGGGCCAATTTCTGGCTGTCAGTGATCAGCGATTTGCAGGCCCGCGGTGTGAAAGATATCCTGATCGCCTGCATGGATGGCCTGACCGGCTTCAAGGAGGCCATTCAGGCCGTGTTCCCCAAGACCGAAATCCAGCGCTGCGTTATCCACCAGATCCGCAACTCGCTCAAGTACATCTCCTGGAAGGATCGCAAAGCCTTCATGGCCGACCTGCGCCCTAACATGATCGCCTGTATCCTACTGGCGGATCACTTTGGTGTAAATCCTAATGAGTTCCTGCAACTCGCCGGCTGGCCAGCATTGAAGGTATTTGATATCCAGGTCACCAGCGCGGAGAACCTGCCGCCGGAGGCAGTCGATGTGGCGAAAGATATAGCCAGAATAAGTGATCCAGGAACCAGGAAGATGGTTACCGAGGCAATACGTGCATTATTGACAAGGTACTTTGAGTGATATAAGATAGCATAATAAAAAAACTGGCGGGTGCCTCAAACCGCCAGTTTTTTCCAGTTGAGTGTGGTACTCACCAGGGACCGCCAAGGTATAGTTCCCTTAAGTCGGTTTTGGGTACAATGCGGCTGCATGTTCCAACCTTAGCAGTCAACTCTTGTAATCCCCGCTTCTCTACTTCTCCTCAAATTCATGTGTTCGGAATCTCAAAGTATTGCTGTTCTCGCTCACTACACGAATCTTATCCTCGGGGATTCCATTTGGCACTTCTACTTCAATTTCAAGGGTAACATTAACCTTTGCACCTATCAGACCAGCCAAATGGGATAAAACTTCTTCAGCAATTCTCCCTGCGCTTGAACCTACCCGAGCCGGATCTAAATCAACTGTGCCATGAAAGCGACGCAATGTTTTGGCTACTGACCCAGGTGCTCTTTCTGCTCCTAATGAGGTGGTCCCTATACTGTCGACTACAGTGCCAGGATCCTTACAAAAAGCACTACCTGCTGATCCTGTTTGCACTGTATATGTTCCCTTTTCGATATATTCTTCTGATGAGGCAGAAGCTGAAGAATCCGCATCACGTTGCCTGCGTGCTACTTCCGGTTTAACTAACACGCTTGAGCTATCTAAGGTAACCGACGGGATAGTTCCGTAGGTCAGCCCTACATAATAACCATCATCTCGGACAAGCGAGGCGTAAGCGAAATAGTCATTCCAGGTAAGTGATCCCACCCCATTACGTATAGCGCTGAATAACACATTTTCATCCTTCAGCCGGGATAGATATAGGTATTGGGCCAGATATTCCCAAAGTTGCTTGACACCAATATGGTTTTGATCCTTCCATAACCAACGATCAAGTTCCATACGAAGCAGCGCCGGGGACCATTCAGTAATAAGCTGTCCTTCATTTCTGAGCTTTCTTGAGGCACGTATGATAAGCCCGTCAGTCCCCTGCAAACGGGCTGCGGTCCATTCGATTGGTCCAGTTCCTTCTTGTGAGGGAACTATTAAGTGAGAAAAAGTCTCTAGCAAACGCGCCTCAATTGTTTCATTTTGTGTGTTTACTTGTTTATCTACTTGGCGTTTCTGAGTTGCATCCAGATTGAGTTGTTCAGCATCTTGTTGAATAGAGGTCCAAGCTAACCAACTTCGCACAGCCTGCTCTAGTTCAGACAGACGATCTGCATCGGCCGCGAGAAACACCAGCATATTACGATATAAGCGCGGACTGCTACCACGACGTTCCAAGATTTCTTTGGCAGCGGTAATTGCTTTACTCTCATCACTGCGCGTTCGATGTGGAACACTAGGCCCAAGGACCACTAAGCGGCAGGTTGTTTCATCCGGAACATCGGCGCTGCTGGCTGGGATAGCATGCACACCAGCAAAATCACCTCGTTCCTTTTTAACTCGCTCACGCATCCTCCCAATAATTTCATCTTCCACTAGCTCAGGCTTGCGTTCATACTGAGTAGCACGATCAGCAGCTAGACGTCCGATAGTAGGACGGGTATCAAACCAGTAGCGACTAGCGTCGGAATACAGATAAGTTAGTTCTTCCGAGAGACGCCTTAAGGCATCGCCAAAAACTGCCGGAGATTCTCCTGGCTGTACACAAGCCAACTTAATGCGAACCTCTTCGATTCCACGGACTTTCTGCGCGCTTACAGATGGGGCAGAACCTATAAACACCGCGCGAGCTACTCTCCGGCAGGCAGAGTAACGTCCTAGATTGGGATTATCTCGATCAAGGGCTAATGGCCTGCTCTGGAGGCCATCCACATCTTTATCTACAACTGCACCCCAGCCTTCAGGCAGGTATCGCGTAGTCTCGAACCGTACATCTGTTGCATCCATTGGTAGTGTACCAGGCATGATCAATAGAGAACTATCCCCTCGTTCCCAAAGTTCATGCACAATCGCCGCCATCATACGCAATACACCGCGCGTGCGCTGGAATCTATCTAAAGTTGACCAGTCCTCATATAACCGATCGAACAATTCAGGATGGATGGGATAAGCGGAAACCATCCGCTTTTCGTAATCTTCTTCTCGGCATGTTGAAGGGAATTCAGCCCGGTTGGCTCCATACATTTCTGAAAAGGCTCTGCAAACAGCATCCCTGGCGGCAAATTCGGAAACGGGCTGGAAGAGTCTTCGGCGTACGATTTCAAAGCTTTCGTTCGCAGTGGCTGGTTTCCAAACCGCCTCAACCCTACTAAACACATTGCGGATGCGCTCTAGGGCTGCTTTGCCACCTTCGCCACCGATTTCTATATCGCTCTGTGGGATGGCAGCGACAACTAACGTATCGGGTACTGCTTTTGCAGCCTCAGTTAACGCCTGGGCAAAAGTCATGTTTGAGTCGAAGCTGCCAGCGGGAAGTCCATCTTTACCATATAATTGCCGAGCATAGGCAACCCATTCATCGATCAGGATAAGCGCAGGGCCATATTTATCAAAAAGTTCAGCAAGCCTGGCAGAGCCAGGGCTGATACCATGTCGATCCTCATCAGCAACAAGAGAATAAGCGCTAGCAGCATCATTAGCTGCAGCACCAAGCTGCCATGCTAATTCGCCCCAAAGGGTTCGGATCTCAATTCCATCTGGTTTCCGGCGGACTTCCGCTGGGGATAGTTGCGTACCTACTAAGACAGCCCGATTGGCTGTCGGCAAATCGATATTTCCACCTCTTAATTCTTTCGGAACCAGGTTTTCCAACCCCGGCACATCCTCGCCACGCAATTTACCCCCAAACAGATGATAGAGTGCCAGCATTGAATGCGTCTTGCCACCACCAAAATTCGTCTGCAACTCGACCACTGGGTCACCTCCAGCAGATGCCAGACGCAGCCAGGCCTGGGAGAGCAAACGGGTAAGACCTTCAGTTAAATATGTACGGCGGAAGAATTCCCTCGGTTCGCCATACTCTACTTCTGCTTTACCTGAAATCACCTGAAAAAGGTCGGCCGCAAATTCTGCCATGCGGTAACGGCCAGATGCAACATCAGGATGAGGCGTGGCGATATCCCGCCAGGGACGCAATCCGTTCGCAATACCAGTTTGAATTTCAGCGGCTGATCGTTTCAGCTCGCGTTGGGTTTCCTTTTCGAAGCGCTGGCGCAGCATTTCATGGCTCAGCTCACTGAGCGCTTCTTTGCCCTGCCCGCCGGTCATTTCCAATAAACGGGTCATGGTGTCCAGCGCTCGGAAGGTGTCTTCTGGGCTGAAGGGCTGCTGGTGGGCCCATCGGTTGCGGATCTCGCGTAATTCACTGACATAAGAACGTCCAACATGGCCCAACTGGTCGCGGAAAAGGTTATTCCAGTTTTCCCACATAACCAACAACAGGGCTTGAATGTCCAGTTTAGTATAACGATCCTCAGGGCTCCCGGACGCAGCCAGCCCTTCCCGGCCAACCGATCCTTCCAAAACGGTTTCTACACCTGAGGTCCACCACCGGTCTTTATAGAATGCCTTCAACTCGCGCTGAATAAAAGGAGAAATCCCGGCGCGAAGGATACCCAATCCTTTTCCAACTCGCTCAATGTTGCTAATCGCCATACTTGTGCCTCCGGAAGGTGTTGTTACTGAATAATGGATAATGTCACAAGAAAGTTTTAGAAATCTTGTATTCCAACCATGTCAGTTCCTGGTTTAGGATAATCTTCGTGCGTTTCACGGTCCTGTAATACGTCTCTGGGTACTTTCAATTCCCCCCTCATAAAATCCATACCCCGTTGTGTAAGTTGTCGTTTTTTATTTACTGTCTCTACAAGATCCCATGATCGAAAACTCAGTTTTTTGTGATTGCCATATGGCCCCGTAATCTTCGTCAAGCCGGCGATTTCATTAGGTTTAAGCGCTTTTGGTTGCCCATCATTCCAGAGAACTCGAAGTACGGCTACTAAATGAGGTTGTAAATGATACTCCAGTGGACTGTAATGTACGTTATTCGCTATTGAGAACTCTGGTAATGTAGGTCCTAGAAATAACATTGGGATAGGACTGATAGCACTTGTCTCCGCCCTACTTCGTAATGGATTGAAAAGGGTTCCAAGTGTAATGCTTTTCGTTTTTTTATCACGTTTGTTTATGCCTTTTTGGATCAGGTCGCAAATATTGCTGCTAAAGAAACCGCCCGCTCCATCCGGGTTGTCTCTTACCTGTTCATCATTCGGCGCCGAGCAGAGCAGGGCATAACTGCTGGCATATCGCCTCTGAATCTCGCCTTTCAGAGTATCCACCATCTGGCTGACAGTAACATGCAATGCCCCTCCGGCAGCGCCGCTGTAGCAAGCATCAATGATGAATATAGGCACCACCTGTTTTATCCAGAGGGTTCGCAGAATATCTGAAAAACTTACTGCTGTCATAGGCAGGATGGTCTGCTCTTCTATCGCTCTTCTATCATTGGCTGAGTATCAACCGTACAAAAGGCAAAGTCATTTGCGCCTACTGGAGAGCCATGACCAGAAAAGTAAAAAATAAGAATGTCATTATCGGCGCCACGGTTATACACATAGGTGTTCACCGATTGCCGTAACTGCTCTGATGTTGGATTATTAAGCTCTTGATATTGATGTGGTCGGAACAAGGCGATTCCCTGATCCTGGGTCAGAATCCTTCGAAGATTTTGTACATCCTGTTGAGGACCTGTCAAACGGGGCATGTGATGGTATTGCCACACCCCAACAGAAAAGATGGTTACGCGAGAACGGTGATCGACCATGAAACCCTCGAATATCTTTAGAAGAGTTTATCCTGATTAGCCTTATCGTCGCGCCCAGCCATTTCCTTCAATCGTGGCCAGGCAACAACCAGCATATTATAAGCAAAGCCTTCTTGGGCCCATCCTTTTTTCTCACAGATCGTGTAGAGCCGGTAGGCAAGGTCACGGACAGTTTCGGCAAAGCCAGCGCCCTGACCAGTTATGATTTGTTTGAGTACATTGCTTGCGCCCTGTTCACCCTCTTTATCAATCGAACGGATAAGGTGATGGACGGCTTCCCAGGCTGTAGGGCGCTTATCCGAGCGTGGACTCCAGTTGAGATCGAATTCATCGCGTCTGAGTAAACGAACTTTACCGGCGCGAGCTTCTAAAAAGCCGGCTTGAACTAATCCATCCACGCTGGTGTTTTTCGCTTTACTCAAAATCTCTGCCATACCATAGGGGCCTGCATCATGACAATACTGCTCAAACCATGAAAGCGCCCAACGGGTATCTGGATCATACTCACCTTCTTGTTCCGCCAAGTATTCATCAAGGGTCTGGTTGATGAGCCCCAAGGCAATGCCAACTGCCATTGGTGTACCATCAGATTCCAGTACCTGTTTGTACCGGGAATACACGCCCATTCCAGGCCCAATAGCTGCCTGGGCTAAATCGACAGGTGCAATATTTCCCTGTTGAAGTTGCTTCAATGCCTTTGGCAATTCCCGTTTTAGTGATGAGAGGAATTCCTTCCTCTGCACGGTCGGCGCACTTTCAGGTCTTGGCCTGCAAACCAGCACGATAGACGATGCCAAAACATTCGCGTTGAGAGAAGCAATTTTGACTGCCCGTTCTGTACGCATCGGCCAAGTACCCGTGATCATAAAGCCGGCGGAAACAATCCCTGTCAGGATGGCCTCCCAGCCAGTGCTGACCTTCTGGTTCGTTCCTTTTTCTTCTGTCTGACGGTAAGCGTAATAAACCGTCAATGGATAGTCTGGGTCTGTAATCTCCCGGAAATGACTGAATGTTCGGAACATCCCAGCCTCAAATTGGGCCTTCGCCTGATCTTTCCCGCCGGAGCGTAAAGCGTCGGCAATTAGTTCATCACCTTTCGGAGTGAGCATGGTAGCGAAAAGATCAGGATAAATATCCCCAAGGAGAGGCCGCAGCCAGACGTAGAAGAAATCGGAAAGGTCTGAGTAGGAAATGACATCGTAATAAGGCGGGTCCGTGGAGATCATTAAACGGGGAAAACCTTTACCGGCGGAAGACGCGTTTTCCTGTCCCGCTGATCCAAGCCGGACAGTGTCAAAATCAATCATTTTAAGCGCGCCGATGGTATTTCCTAACATGCTTCTGAAGGATCCACTCGGACCAAAGATCACATTTGATTCGGCGAAATCCCACAGAAATGCGATTGTCTGCCTGGAGAATAGGTTAACCGGGCATTCAACATTTATCCCCCAGGGAACGAAGGAATTACTGCGGTTAAGCGTCTTCGAAAGTGCGAATGCCAGGTAGGTAACAACTGCCTCTGCATAGGCCCGCGGACCTTCCCCACCGGCAGAAAACCTTCGATCGTCTTTTGATGACATCATTCGGGCTGCATCGGCTTCAACATCCTTCCGAACCTGTTGGATCAGAACGCACAAGGTGGTGAGCGCAACAAGCTGGCGAGGAAGGAACAGATCGGCAAAGGTTTTCACCCCATATGAAGTGACATTCCCCGCCAGGCCTTCTGTGATCCGCTGTTCCGGTCCCCAATCTGGTTTCGCCGATCGGGCTACACGGATCTGTTCTTCTTCAGGCTCCAGGTAAATCCGTCCTCCGCGTCCGTCGGCCGCTACCGCAATCATCGTATTTGATAATCGCCCAGCCATGCCTTCAGACCGGATATGTTCAAGCGAAACAGGAGTACCACATACCAGACAGTGAGCTCCGCGCCGGTCGACGGTTCCTTCGGGCTGCTTCCCTTTTCCGGTGATAATCTTAAATTTTACGACAGCAGGTGTTACACTGCGATCAACGGACGGCTCGATCCAGGTCTCTTTGCCCCTTTTCTTACTCAGTTCCCATTTGCTCGCCAGGGGCATTTCGGCACCGCAAGCCGGGTTTGGGCAGCGGATGGTATGCGCCCAGATCCAGGCAACAACCATCGCGGTAACTCCCTGCTTACCAGGAAGTTTTACCTGTGGATAAAGCCATCCCAGCCGGGCTTCTGCTTCCCGTTGGACCCAATTCCCATAGTATTCCACATCTTCGATGAGCCCTTGTATGCCTTTCCAGGATTTCGGAATGTTTAGCTTGCTGTTGTTTTCTCTCGGATGCACAGCAGGGGAATCGGTGAAACGAGCTGGTATTTCAATCATGGCCTTGTTGATCAGCACTGAAATCGGGTTCAAATCCGAAGCATGCGCGGGCAGACCTAACCGCTGTGCTTCAAACGGGATCGAACCACCGCCAGCGAACGGGTCCATCACCCTTGGGGCATGTTCGGCCAGGAATTTGCGAATGGCTGCTTTACCAACAGGTACAGGGAGATCGAGCTGACGGGCCAGACTGCGGGCGATTTCCAGGCGCGCTTTTTCAAGCACGGTGGAATTGTTGCTATTTTCCCAACGGGCTAGCTGCTCCAAGATGCGAAACAGCCGTTCGCGCTCTTCTATAATCTTCCAATCGTCATCCAGATATGTACTGGGATCATCGACGAGCGAGGCAAAAAGAACCGCCCGGGCAGCAACCAGGGGTTTACGCGACCACCACTGATGTAGGTTAGCAGGATGACCAGTGCGGATAAACTTCTCGTCAACAGAGGCTTCGTTGATCGCTTCAAGAGGTAATGAAACTTCAATCAATTTCTTTTTCAATGCCATTTACCTATGCCTTCGTTTTTAGGATCGGCGAATACCCATTTCGTTATCAGCGGAACCTAGCCTTTGAAACTCAAATTGGTACCAATTGCATCATAATTGTAAATCACACTCACTAGCTCATTCATTTTTAGGGTCGTTGATACCTTTCAGTGTAATCCTACTTCCAGCTAACCCAATATTGGTGTCATATTCACTTATGAATCGACCAGCATTGAGCGCATATCATCGTAAAAGGACCAACTGGAATCCGCTTCACGGCGCCTCGCTTCTTCTCGTGCTTTTCTTGCATCGATAATCGCTTGTTGGCGAGGGTGTTTCGGAAGGTCAACGGGTAAAATCGCCATTCCTTGACCTTTTCTCTGAAATCCTATAGTCCCATCAAGGCTAATCGTGAGGACCCATTCCCCCATTCCTAATGTGTTCCACTTCTTTAACAGCTTCGGTTTTTCTTCACCAGCTCTTTCCATCCAGAGTTTAGCATTTGGACGATCCTCCAGCACTTTTACAGGGATTGAAAATGATCCAACAGTCGCCGTCGCCCAGCATCGGTTGAAATCGTAATAATCAAAAGGCTTGATAATATAGTCTCTCGTCTTCTCATTCCTGTCATCCGTTAGAAAGTAACCAAATGGAGGAACAACAAGGCTAAAGTGGTCCGGATCGTGCTCATAAGCGCCACCAACAGCAACAGCGGATACTGGTTCAATTATCTTTTCCTGTGTGATTTTCTCTTCGCCAAAGATTTCCGCCAGGCTTTTCCTTACAAACGGGATTTTGGTAACGCCACCAACAAGCACAACATTATCAAACATGCTGGATACCTGGGGTAAAGTTAGTCTGACGATTTCTTGGGAATCGACCGCATCCGCCTCGCACGCCTTATCATACACACAAACAAGCCGACAAGCATGTAACACGATATTGAGACTGTCTTTTACAAGATTGGATTCCTGTAGAAGCTTTTCAAAAGTGGGACGATCGAGATGCAAATCAACGAGCCCTAATAAGGATGAAGCAAAAGTCACATCGTAGGTCTCATTTTCCGAAAGAAATTCTTTCGCTTCTTTCGCACGCTGCCGAATTCTCCCCATGTCATTTGCATTGAGAGATGATTCGATCGTTTGGTCGCTTTGACCAGGCAAGGCTGAGGCGATTTGTTTCAAGAAATACTTGTAAATGACCGTGTCGATATCATCACCGCCAAGCCAGTTATCCGCTGAGGTCGCGAGGATCGTAACCCGCCGGTCTTCCCCTTCTTCATCCACCTCAATAATCGCCGCATCGAAGGTTCCGCCGCCAAAATCATAAATTAGAGACCGCCCGATAGGATTCTTCGAAAAACGCGTGAAGGCAAAGCCGGCCAAAATTGGTTCTTCTACTACGTTTTGGATGGAAAAGTCAGTAAAACCAAGTTCCGTTGCAATCTTGCAGATGATATTCCGCCTGGTAAGATCATATTTTGCGCCACAGCCAAAATTTACTGGAATGAAGCAAATATTTTCTTCGGTTAGATCAATCTGCCAGCGGTCACGAACATAATGGATTGCCCGTTGTAGGACTTCCTTCACAATCAATTGCGCCACATAAGTGGGCTCGAGCGGTTCTTCCCCCTCTAAATGGATATATCCATCACCCTGGCAATACGAATATCGGCGATCACTTTTACACTCGTTGCCTATGCATGCAAAACAACGCTTTATAGATCGGATTGTCCGCGAGGGGTTATTATAGCTTTCTGCTTCTTCGCCTACGGTTGCTCGTTGCTCTAATGGATCTGTTCCAGGCGCAAAGTACACGACAGAAGGGATATAAGTGGTGATCCCATCCCGCCCAATAGGTAGTGCAACTGGCAGGTCGTCACCAAACTTAATGGACACAGCCGTGGTGGTCGTTCCAAAATCGATCCCAAGACGAATTTGTTTTCCTTCAATGGAAGCAAGCTCCGGTTGCTCCATTCCAAGGTCTGATAGTGGCGTGGATTCTTCTTCAAAAATTGGCAATATATCTTCAACAAGTGGAAATGCTTCTTCTTCAACCTGGCGAGACTCCTCCACCGGCGGTTCAAATGTTTCAACATCCAGCGCAGTTGGACCTTCTTCTTCCAGTACTGGGAACTCTTCATCAAGTTGTTCTGTAATGGTTAGGTCAGGCTGGCCGGCTGCCAGTACAGATGGTTCCTGGCTTTGCTCTACCGCAGGTTCAATTTTTTGTGTAGGAACCCCCAATTTCTGGATTTCTTCTCTAAATTCTTTTAGTTGGCTTGAAACTTGTTGTTCGACTGCTCCCTGCACCTCAGGCAAAATGTAGCCCTTCATCACCTGTACAACCTGCTGTTGGATAATCTGGTTGATTTCTTCCCGAGTATATAGCACGACTTGGTCTGTTTGTTTTTGGACTCCTAGCTGCTGCGGCAAGTCTTCTGGCTGAATGTTGAAAAGCCGGGCAATAAATCGTTTGAATTTTCCCATTGTTTTACCACTTTTTTCAGATTGCATTTATTGAAATCTTGCCTATTTTTTAACGAGAGCAGGTTTTAACAGTCTAACCTGATCCTTGTGATCCAAGATGAGAAAGCCTCTTTCAATAATGGTCACCATTTCCCCTTTCGTTGGTACAGCCGAATCAACTAAGCGATGCTTGGCAGAAGTGAACACCACTTGCGATCCAATCTCCTCCATGGGTTTGACTTTATTTTTTGCTAGGATATTCAATATGCCTTTGATTAAAGCCGTCAATTCGCGATGGTCGCCGGGTTGGTTCATTGCAAAGGCCTCATATTCTGACGCAGTTTCCGCAAGGCTGCGCAGGATGCGCACGCGTTCATCGAACCGGGCTTCTGCTGTATTGCCACCTTGAATACTACTCAATTCGCGAATTTTTATTTCGTAATCCTCTAGTTGCCGCTGGAGTTTTTCAACACAGGTTTGCAATTCGGATATTGTCTCCTGTAATTCTCCTTTCTCGGCAAGAAGCTTTACCTGTTCTAACTGAGCATAACGCTGTGCAGCCTGGACGACGGCTTGATCTAGCATCCCATCCAAGCTAGGTACTGCCTGAAACATCGCCAGGTAAGCATTTTCACGCTGGTTTTCCAACTGGGTTCTCCAGGCAAATTCACCCGGGATGTTATGCAGGTAATTCAGGAATGATAGAAGCTGAAGCACTTCCTGCTCGGTGGCTTTTTGACAGTAGCTGCAAATCAAGTTTCCAGCTTGATCAATTAAACTCTGGTAGGGATACTGCTTAATGAGGGTGATGATCTGAGCAGATCGTTCCAGCGGAGCATCATCGATTGCACCAATCAAAGGAGTCAGCAGATCCTCCCCGCGCTGCTCAGAATGGCTCCACAAATAATCTTTGATCTTCTCTGCCAACCGGTTAGTGCCAGGGTCTTTGGCGCAACTATCAATCACTGTAAGGACAAACTTGAGGGGCAGTTCTGGTCCGGCTACGCTTTCCAACAAAACGTCAGCCAGTTCCACTCGGATATGCTCAGCCCGCCGTTCCATTTCGGCCGCAAGCCTGATAAAGGCTGGCATAACTATGCCGATCTCCTCCGGCTTTGCGGCTGCCAGCGACCTTGTGGCATTACTAAACGCCAGGTAGATATCAGGCCAGGCAGGATGAGAATCTAGCAAGAAGTGGAGTAGAGAGAAGCAGCTCTCGAAGCGAGATTTCAACCTCTGGTAGAAAGTATCCCTACCCGTTGGGGAAAGATTTTCCCGAAAGGCCGTAACTAACATTAGGGTGATAAAATCGATGTCGTGATTTCGCGAAGCCCAGTGAATAACCTGCATGCTGATCGTCTCTTCGGCGCAGATTCCTGTGGCGAGGATTTTACGTTCGCGCTCACCCGGGGTGACGCGTAATAATTCGTCAATGACTCGCCGGGCAGCAAAGATTTCCAGGTCATACAGGCGGATGTCAGCGTTCAACAGCCGGACTAGGCGCGCATGGTACTCCTCCGGACTGATCAGTTTATCTTCCAGCATACGGAACAGTGTTTCCAGGCGAAGAGAAACCGGGTAGCGGTCGAGGTAGATGATATTATTCAGATACTCGGTCAGTTCATCGGCATGTTCCTGTGATAAAGATTGGTGTTCTCTCTGCTGCTTTAGGGCAGACCGTGCCAGCTCTGCCAGACTTTCCGGTGGCAACTGATGGCGGTTCGAACGGAAACGGACATAGTCAGTTTCTGCTCGGGAATATTGTTCTTGCGCCAGTCCATATTCGCGCATACGAGATCGGGTCGTATCAATGCGCGGATCATCTTTCAACAGCGGTTGGGTTGCCTCCCACCAGGCATCCCAATCCACCAGTTTGATAAAATCGGGAACCAGGTAGTCTTTGATTTTTTCGGTCTTCGCGGAGAACCGATCAAAATCTGCAAGCATAAGGATAATTACCTGCACAGGGTTTTCAACGATCAACTTTTCCGCAGCTTCACGATCGCGATACGCAAATGCTCGGAATCCTTCCGGTGATAGCTTGGTGGAAGATCGCTCCAATAGCCTGGCAGAGAGGCGCTCTAACGGCCGATTGCGAAATTGAATCTCCACGACAGCCGGGTTATCCTGGCTAACCGAGACTACCTGGCCGGTTTTATATTCGCTGTGATAGAAGAAATCGCCGGGTTGAATTTCCATCATTTTGTCTTTTTAAAGTCTCATAGTATTGTTAATCAATTTGTTCTTTGGGCGCTAACTTAGCACCGGGTCGGGTGTGCCATTTTTGTCCATTGACCAGCAGGGTATGGGAGAACTGACCGGTATATACCAGGAGGGCCTGCAGGTCCTCGACATCAAGTTCCGAAGACTCGATACTTGTGATTGCTTCATGGATTTCATACAGACCGCTGGCCATAACCGCTCGATCTAGACTGTGAAATGGGCCGTAGGGGCCATCGCCATTAATGTCGTAGTAGTAATATTGGTTCTGAAAACGCAGAATTTGTTCCACGATATCCCAATCTCGCACGCCTTGGCTGTGCCATTCGCGCGAGTAGACCACCTGTCCCTCTCGGTCCAGGATCTCCCAAAATTCTTCCAGTTCATCATCTTCCTCGTCGTCCACGGCTGCCTCTGGTATATATTACTTGCGGGTGGCCCTTTACAAGGAATTCCAATCTATCTCAAGCAAAAGGCACATCTTCTAACTCCATGATCCTCCGGTCCACAGCGCCGCGCTCAAACGCCGCGCGGATGGCCGGGCCGGCTTCTTCCGCGCTCATGTTCTTTAGGATTAGGATCAGGTAGGCATTCAAAATTGCGTTTGCTGGGCCGGGCGCGCTCAATCGGTCGGAAAAACCCTGTACCACGACCGCGCGCAAGACCGGTTTTGTCTGGGACAGTTTTTGCAACCCAGAAGCTGCCAGGGCTCGCGGTTCGGGCGTGTTGTCATGGTCGTCAATGATTTTCCAAAGCGCGGGTACCACATTCTCGCCGATCTGCGCCCAAACTTCGGGTAGCCTGTCTGAGAGCCAGTCGTTTTCTCGGCGTGCAAGGGTGACCAGCCGCGCGGCGTAATCACCGGCTCGCAGCGCACCTAGCAGGTGCAGCGCATGGTAGGGAGCCCAGGTGGAGGGTTCGCCCGGCCAGCCAGCCAGCAGACCTTCGTCAAGCGTCATGCGGGCCACGTCAGGCAAGGCCGGCGTCCAACGGGCAGAGTCACGCACAACGTGTTGTATGCGTTTAAGGTCAAGGTCCGGCCCCCAATCGAGCAGGTCGCGCTCAGGACCCTGGTACTCTTGCGCAGGCGGTGCGGAAAACTCTACAGGTCGCGGCGGAGCGCTGTGGGGCAGCAAATCTTCCCACAGCGCTGGAGGGGTGAGCAGAAGATCTTGCAATTCACGTTCGCGACGTGAGGGTGGGAGTTGGATAGGCAGCATCTCACGCCGCGCGGTGATCTTGCCCCATTCGGCCGTCCCCTCCTCATAATCTTTATAGCTTAAGAATTGCCTCCCGCTGCCAAAACGGGCGTAAGCCAGGCGATATTGACGGTAAAGCCAGGCGTCTTCGGCGAAAGGCTCGGGGCGCGCAAAGCTGCGCTGCATGGCATTGAGCACCGCTGCGGTATCGCGCGCGCCATACTTTTCGAGAAACTGGCGACCGCGCGCCTGTTGGTTGACGCCGCTGTTGACCAACATATCTTGGATCATTTCGCGCATGATCTCACCCCGCCGGCGAAGGATCGCTTCACGCTCCTCAGGGGCAGGATAGCCCTCCTTTTCGACCAGCGCTCGGATCAGATCCTCAGGCATGGGCGCGGACAGCGGGCGAGTGATGCGGTCTGCGCCGCTTCCGTTTTTGCCTTTTGCGCTGTGTCGCTCACGCTTTTTCTTACCCATCCAGCATTTCTCCGCTTTCTCTGGCGTACCCTTTTATTCGTCTATTTCCCTGGCGCGCGGTTGATCGTTCCACCTTCATTCACCTGCCAGGCTTTTCGTTGTCCTTACTTGACGATAAAGGGGAAAATAGCTTTTTCAATTCGGCTAATTATCCTTTGCACATGCGCAGTCTCCATCAAACGCGTCAGGACAGAGGAATAAAATCCTCACGCCATTCTGTTCTAGCGGAATCCGAAAACACCACCAGTCGGAATCTACAGCATTCCAGACAACTTCACCTGTTTTTGCCGCTAGAGCAGCAAACTTCCTGTCACTAAAATCGAATTTCGCCAATGCAGGATCCGGAGGAAACTCGAGGAAATTGCCGTCAATTGTTGGATCAGGTGTGATCGTGTGAATTTCACATACTTGAGGATTTTTAAAGTTCTGTAGAACCCAATAAAGAAAATAATCCCCTGGGCCTGGTTGCCCATCTTCGCGTAACTGCCCCCGATATTCGCGTATGATGCGGTATCCATCATCAATGATCAGTGTTCCGTTATTTTGAGTATCTTGGAACGCTTGCAGATTTTCTACACAGGCTCTGACACATGACTTCGATGCTTGTTCCGATTCTCCATTGGCTGTTTTCGGAACATTGGTATCAATGATTGCCTTCGGCATTATTTATCCTTCAATTCACGATCAATAGATGCAAGGGTTCTGGCTGAAACCTCATTCATTAAGTTGCCAAAGAAATCTTTTGGCCAGTTCGAAATATTGCCATAGGGATCCAGTTTCAAGCGGGTGATTTTTGATGCGTTACCATCAAGGGAAGTGAAATACAACGCAACATCTTTTTCGCTAATTTCCCCTTCTGCTACCCGCCTTTGAATTCTTTGGAGAATATGCTCGCTGTGACTTTCAAAAATGATTTGAAGATTCCGTTCACGAGATACTTCTATGAGCAAGTCACCTAAAGCGAATTGCGCGGCTGGATGCAAATGCAATTCTGGCTGTTCAAGTAAAAGGATTGCGTTTTTCGGCGCTGTATAAAGAAGAACAATCACCGGAAGCACTTGAGATACACCAAAGCCCACTTCATTCAAGTGAACTTCAGGGCCATTCGGGGTTTTCCTTATTAAAACTTCAAATTGGTTTTGACTTCCTTCTATAGAACGAATACGGAATGATTCAATTAACCCCATTTTCTTCAATGCTTCTGATACTCGCACTTCGATCTGGGATTTAGGCAAAACTGACCCACGTTGATTGGCATACAACGTACTCAAAAGGACAGGTATCGCTTCTGCGCCCCTTTTGCCCACATCACTCACTCTGCTTCCGCTAAATGCGTAATAGGATCTCGGCTCTTCGCGGATTGGTCCTAAGTAGTAAATAGAGCTGATGAGTTCTTCAAAGCGATACCCTGGCTTGGATAACTCTCTTGGCGCTTCATACTCCGAAAAAAGCTCATCCGGTAATTCATAGAACTTATAGGGTCTTGGAAGTCCCTTACCATCCAATTTTTTTACAGATTCATCAAGTGAGTGATCATTTATAAAAAACGTAAAGGACGGTTCCATTCTTTCGATAAGATCGAAAACGTCATTTTCCTTTGGTTCTGGATTTTTTCTCATGCCAAAAACCAATTTACCGAAGGTATATTCCAGGTGATCCACGATTATTTGAGCCGGCAAACCGCCTTCCGACGAAGCTTCTAATGCTCGAATCCCTGAATTAAACTGAATGAATTTTGAAGCATATGAAGCCTGACCTAGCTGCAGCTTTAGTTCTGTGTCCCATTTCAAGGAAAACATTACCACGCGATCCGTGTCATGTTGATAGACAAAATCCCTGAAAGTCCCCAGGTCGATCAACGCGTTTTGATCGCCTAGAAAAAGGACACGCAACGGATCCGTATCTCGTTGGCTCTGCTTCATTAATAGGAGCGTCTGAATAAATGCGCTCTTCCCAGAACTATTTGCTCCAAATAACCCGGTCAAACCGGCGAGCTTAACGGTTCCAGAATTGGCCCAGGATTTGAAATTCTTGATTTGAAGCTCGCGGATCATGGCATCCTCAATCGAATATGGTGATTATTAATGATTGTACAATAGTGCTGAAAAACCACAGCAAGCACTCCTGCCTACAACAAGCTTTCCTGCCGCGGGCGCTTGCCGGCCTGCTCCTTGATCCTAGGCCAGGCTACAACCAGCATGTTATAGGCAAGCGCTTCTTGCGCCCAACCCTTACGCTCGCAGACCGTATAAAGACGGTACGCCAGGTCACGGACCGTCTCTCCCATCGCTCTGAGTTTTTCCAGCAAGGCGCCGGCGCCCGCCTCACCGTCTTTGTCCAGCGCACGGATCAAGTACTGAGCCGATTCCCAGGCTGTCAGGCGCTTGTCTTTGGCAGGGTCCCAATCTTCAGCTAGCTCATCGCGGCGCAGCAAGCGCACCTTGCCGGCGCGGGCTTCGAGGAACCCGGAGCGCGCCAGACCTTCTACACTGGTGTTTTTGGCCTTGCTGAGCGTCTCGGCCACGCCGTAAGGGCCGGCCTCGTGCCCGTACTGCTCGAACCAGGCCAGCGCCCAGCGGGTATCGGCATCGTACTCGCCCTCCTGCTCGGCCAGGTATTCGTCCAGCGCCTGGTTGATCAGCGCCAGCGCCGCGCGGACACGCATGGGCGAGCCGTCTGATTCGAGCACGGCCTTGTAGCGCGAGAAGATCGCCATGCCGGGGCCGATTGCCGCTTGTGCTAGGTCTACTGGAGGGATATTTCCTTTTTGAAGTTGTTTTAGGTTATGAGGAAGTTCCTTCTTTAGAGTTGACAGGAATTCGCGTCTAGTAATCGATAATGCCTCTGATGGTCTAGGGCGGCAAACAAGTACGATAGATGTTGCCAAGGCGTTTAGGTTTTTCTTTATATTTGTGGCCTGTTCAGTATTCATCGGCCAAGTAGCATGAATAGAAAAACCGGCTGAAAGTAGACTTTCTAGCATGGTTTCCCATCCTGTACTAATATATGATTGTACTTCATCGCCATTTGGCGCTTCATTCTCCGCTTGCTTGAAAGCATAGAAGATTGTTATCGGGAAAAAGCGGTTCACCCTGTTGTTAAGTTTAGAGAAAACATTATGAAGTCCACTTTCAAAGAAGCTATTTGCTTCAGCTTTTCCATTATGTCGTTGATGATCTGCAACAAGCTCATCTTTCTTGGGAACTAGCATTGTTGAAAACAGAGATGGATTAGCAAATTTCAGGCTCTTTCGAAGCCAAATGTAAAAGTAATCAGAAAGGTCTGCATATGGAACATTGTCGTAATATGGAGGATCAGTAGAGGCTAGAATACCGCTCGGAAAATCGGAGTTGACGGCGTCTTTCTGCTCAACTATTCCCTGAACAGGCTGACGAGGGGAATTCTCCAAAACCCGCAAGATGTATTCAATCTGCCCCACGAAGTTTCCTGTCGAATCTGAGAAGGGATTTGCTTCTGGGAAATTCCAATTCATTGTATATGCTTGGCGGGAAAAAACCTGCTGAATATTTTCTCCACCGTTATCCCAGAAACATAGTGTCGAAAGCCGATTAGATTGTCGGCTAACATTCATGCCTAAATAGTAACTAACAGCTTTTGCGTATTCGTTTGGGTTACCATTCCATCCATTTTGAGAGGAAGCCTTGGCATCCCGCAATACCCTTTCATAGGCTTCCTCAACAAGGTCGCTCAGTGTCGATAAAGCCTCAATTTGTCTTCCAGTATAAAGATCCGAGAAAAGCTGCATCTTGTAACGAGGTGGTGCCATATATTGAGGATGGGTAGATAATTCGAAATTCGGTTTCCACGAAGGAACTACTTTATGGGCTAGTTCTTCGTGATACGCTTCAGGTGAGATATAAATTCTTCCTTTTTCGCCTTCGGCTACCATTGCAAACAGTTGTGTTTTTGTATGATCGAAAAGTCCGACATCTTTGATATATGTTTCCTGCGCAATCTGGCCACAGACCAGGCAGGAAAATTGGACACCACGCCCAGTTTTTGGCGGTTCAGGAATACCTGCCTCACCTTGGCAGATCTTAAAACTTATCTTTTTGTCGCTGATTATTGGTTGAACGTAAATACTTCTATTCCGCTTGTTACAAATTGCGAAACTGCTAATTAGTGGCATCTGAGCCCCACAGGCCGGGTTGGGACACTTTACCGTCCGCGCCCACATCCAGGCGATGACGGTCAACTCGTCACCGGCTTTCAAACCCTGCTTGCGCAAGTCCTCGCGCTCGGCCAGCATCTCGGCAGTAATCTTCACTTTGGGGTAGAGGTGGCCGATACGCTTTTCGGCCTCGTCGCGCATCCACTTGCCGTAGTAACGCACATCCTCGGCCAGCCCTTCCGCGCCCTTCCACTCGCGCGCCCACAGCCCCTCCTGCGCGGCCTTCTCCATCCGCTTCCCTCTCGCGCTCTTGGTCGTTCCATTGTTTTCTTCCGGCGGGTGAACAGGCGGCATCCCGGCGAACTTGGGAGGGATTTCAATCAGGGCTTTGTTGATCAGCACCGCAACGGGGTTCAGGTCGCTGGCGTAGGCACGCAGCCCCAGGCGCTGGGCTTCTAACGGGATCGAGCCACCGCCGGCAAAGGGATCCAGCACCGGCGGGGCTTGTTCAGCCAGGAACTTTCGGATGGCAGCCTTGCCGACCGGGGCATCCACGCCCAGATCGCGCGCCACGCTGCGTGCAATCTCCAGGCGGGCTTTATCCAGCACGTCTTCGTTGTTGATGTTCTCCCACTTGACCAACTGCTCCAAAATGGCGAACAGGCGCTCGCGCTCCTCGTTGGCCGAAGCCTCGTCGGGCATATATTCCGAGGGGTCATCCACCAGCGAAGACCACAGCACCGCGCGGCAGGCGGCCAGCGGCCGGCGCGCCCACCACAGGTGCAAGGTGGAGGGGTGCCCGTGGCGGATGGATTTTTCACGCGCCGATTCGGCGTTGATCGCTTCAAGGGGCAGGGAAACTTCGATAAGCTTTTTGCGGTAAGTCATGGGAGATCCTTATTATTATGCATATATAGCAATCGGAACAACCTCTATGGCAGGGCCAGGTATCACCATTTTTAATTGGGGAATTTGCGTACCTGGAATTTCGGATAAACCAGAGAAAAGAGTTAACAGAGTCGTTCGATCAATCCCGCCGAGCCCTGTTCCTGTCAGGAGATCGATTTCAGAATTCGAAGTTGCTTCAACTTTTCGAACTACTTTGCCAAGTAAGGTAAAAGATTTGTAGCTTATCTCCGTCAGCGTTTTATCACGTAGGTATTCTAAAAACAGAGTTGTTACAACTGAAAAATCTCTACCTTCCTCGGTGATAACGAATTTCCTAATATTCTCTCCTTGATGGTCATTCAAGATTCCCTGGAGGAACTTCGTGATCTGTTCTATTTCTTTTGCGGATGATGTTTTGCTCGGCTTTTGGATTGATCCCTTTGAGGTTGAAGATGGAATACCAGAAACCAGGGAAACTACCTTGATCAATTTCAGGAGCGTGTCAAGAGAATGTACGAATGGGTTAGGAGTAAACGTGCCGCTAAATTCAATAAAATCATGGTTGTCGAAATCCTGCCAATTAGAAAGGTCCGGTTTAATCTGCGTAACCAGTTTTTCTGACATTAGAATTTCTCTCAAACGATGCAGCAGAGAACCATATGTATGGTATCTATCCATCTGTGATTGTTTTTCTGTGTTCTGATCTTTTTGATACCCTCCCGAAGCGCCGAGTTTGACCTTAAGCAGACTGAGCACGTTGGGCACGCCAAACTCTGTCCCACCTTCCAGATTTGTGGTTAGGTTACTACTTTTAACTTGTGAGACGGTAGTTGTTACTTTTTCAACGAACGAAAAACCTCCTTCTAGGGAGGCAAGTATATCTAGGAGAGAATTCGTATCAATATAGACAGGAAGTATCAATGAGTTATCCATATATCCTCTTTACGAATAGTAACTACTGCTCGTTGTCGCCATAGGTTATTTTGAATATGTCCTCGCAGTAGTACCCTTTTTGTCGGCGCTGGCGAAGCTGGATTTCTTGGAGAATACCGAGCTGAACCAGGCAGTCAATGTCGGCGCGAGCCGTTGGGTAAGTAACACTCGTCCTCTCCCGCAGCGATACAGCAGTTACGACTGGGTTGATGAAAAGATCCTCAACAATGCGGTTTATGCGGTTGGAGCAGGAAATCTCTGCCAGGCGGCGATGGTACTCCTCGCGTAGCGCCAGTAAATTTGTGCACCGCTGCTGTGTATCTAGTGCTTGCTCTACTACACCATGCAAACAAAACTCAATCCAAGCCGTCCAATCCCCGTTGGTGCTGATCTGGAATAGCCGGTCGATGTACTCATCCTTAAATCGGTCAAAGTAGGCGCTCATATACAACCACTGCTCAGCCAAACCACACCATTCTTTTATTGTCAGGGACAGCAGTAGTCGGCCTACGCGACCATTTCCATCCATAAAAGGGTGAATGGTTTCAAATTGATAATGTACCAGGAAGGCCTCGACAAGCGGGTCAAACATTTTTTCCGCATGAAGATACTTTTCAAGTTGGTCCAGACAATCAGGCAGGTAATTCGCTGGTGGAGGGACAAAACGGGCATTACCACCGATCTGGACTTGTCCGCGACGAAAGGCTCCAGGTGTTGCATTGGACCCACGCACACCCTCAAGCAGAACTTCATGCAGCATGCGGATGGTACGTAGTGAGAGCGGTAATTTCTCGCTCGATTCAGCGCCCAGACGCAGTGCGCGCGCATAGTTGTTCACCTCTCTGGCTGCTTCGGCGGCATCTTTTTCGAGAGCAGAATCTTCAGCGTCAATTTCAAAAAGCGCCAACTGCTGAGGGGTAGCAATGGTTCCTTCCAAGCTAGAGGAACGTTGCGCTTCACGATTTTGCAACGGGGTAAGCAGCAGATTTGGGTTGGGAAGGTGTCGGCCAACGCCATCCAGGCGAGCTAGTTCCTCTCGTGCCTTTAACAGCAGCGGCCATAACGCTACCGGCCAATTCCATTGAGGAGGTAGGGGATTGGGGATAAAGGCGTGAGAAGCACGCACATTTTGTCCCCCTGAGATCTCGATGATCTTTCCTGTGCAGTTCGGGCCAAATTTGGATGTAACCATGAGGTAAAATCATTATACTCTCATTAAAAGAAAAGTCAATTTTTTTTAATGGGAGCATCACCGTTGAAAATTAATTTATATTGTTTTTCAAAACTGCTTATACAAGTTTCAACAGCTCTTTGATTTCATAGTTTACGCTGACAGCAGCAAAGTCTGGCTCTTTATGAAAGGGTTGGGAGATATAGAGTGGTAATCCTGTCTTTGGCTTGCCATTTACAAAACGTACCTCGACAATGGCCAGGAAAAAATCTTCCGGCTTGTTGAGTCCAGCGAGAATCTCATTCTTACTAACCGTAACTGTCTCTGAACCCTCAATGCGGCCCTTAACCTCAATAAAGCGTAGTTTGCCCGTGCCTGGAATCTGTGACTCGATATCCCAGCCTAGCCTGGCCCGGCTTACATCCACCGGCTCATACCCGCTCATTCGCTCGGCATCCATCACAGCCTGCATCGCAGCTAGTTCCACTGCCTTGCGCTGTTTGGCGAACAAGTCCGGTGGCTGACCTTGTAGCTTACGAATTAGCCCAGCGGGAATAACCAGCGCCCCACCGATGACTACTGGAGGCTGTGGAGAGATATGCCGCTCTTGCTCTAGTTCTTCTAAGCGTTTTTGCAAGCGAGCCTGCAGGTCATCTGCGCGGCGGCGGGCTAGCGCAGAATTTAGACGTGCATTTGTTTTCCCGGCTAGCTCCTGCGCGCGTAATTCCTCAGCACGGTGATCCCAATAAGCAACTTCCTTGGTCAAGCGATCTTTAACTGCCGCTAATGTACGGTCGACTGACTCTTCGCGTCTAGCCCTTACATCATGCAGATGTTCAGACACTAAGTACTGGGCAGCATAGGCGCGGATCTTGGGCTCAAGGTCTTCGCGCAGCCAATCTTGCTCCAAGGTGGGCAAAACCAGCATTCGCAAGTCTTCGGACAGCGGTTCGTAATCCAGAAACGGGGCATGCCCAGCATTTTGCGCTTTTCCACTAGCATCGATTTCAACAAATTGCATCTGCCGGGAGATAATCCGTCTCCCCCCGTCGCCGGTTCCACCTGCCGCTGGGCGTGCATCCTGGATAGAATGTTCCAGGTAAAAGAGAGCACGGATGTTTTCACCCGGATCGGCTGGATCCACCAGGATAGCTCCCTGGCGAAGCAGCCCCCGATATCGCTCAAGAACAATGTCAATCACAGCGTCCACCAGCGGGTGCCCAGGGGCGAGAAACTCGGCCATCGCTTTACCAGCCAAGCTGATTGCTTCTTTGTGGAAAGTTACTCTTTCATACTTCCGCAGAATAGGTCCGTGATTGATCATCTGGCTGCGGTTACGAATGGGAGCGGGCACATGGCTGATCTCGTAACGCAATGCCTCGCGAGTATGCATAGTACCACCGAGGCGCTCAAACGCAGCTTTAAAGAAAGTCTCGATGAAGTGCGGCTGCAATCGCAATGCCTGAGCACGCTCAAATTCCTGACGGATCTGGCGTACTTTTGTCGTATCCATACTATCGCGTGCCAAGGCATAACTTTCCAACAATTCTCGTACGCGTCTTTGGTCAGCCAAGTTATCAACCGCTTGATCAAGCCGCGCTTTCACCTCAGGCCGATCCCCATAACGCACTGCCTCGATCAGGAGCTGACGTAGACTAGTCTCCTGAAAGAGCTTGCCCAGGACATCGAAAACACTATCACCTAACGTTTCGCGCTCGCGCTCTAATTTCTTTAGCAGCCGGGCATAAACATCACCTTCACGTGTCTCGTCGGCCACCAGGTTCCACAAGTGGCAGACTTCGGTTTGCCCAATGCGGTGTATGCGACCAAAACGCTGCTCAAGGCGGTTCGGATTCCAGGGTAGATCGTAGTTAACCATAAGATGAGCTCGTTGTAAGTTAATCCCCTCTCCAGCAGCGTCAGTGGCAACCAGCACGAGTACATCTTTATCCTGTACGAATGCGCCTTGGATAGACCGGCGTTGATCGCGAGTGATTCCGCCATGAATGGTCACCACTGCTTCAGGCCTACCCAATAACGCACCAATCTTAGATTCCAGGTAGTTAAGTGTATCTCGATGCTCGGTAAAGATCACTAGCTTGCGGCGCTGTCCACCTGAATCGAACATCTCCTCCTGGTCTTGTAATAAGCGAGAAAGTTCGGCCCATTTACGATCCTGGTCACTGCGACGTACTCGATCAGCCAGTACCTCTAACTCCTTCAAACGCCGGATTTCCGCCTCCAGCTCTTGAATAGTCTGCGCGGTGGTCGCCTGATCAATCACTTCATCAGCAATCTGCTCAAATTCAGTTTCCGGAGCATCTTCCAGCTCCTCTAGCAAATCTTCACTCACTGAAGGCAACTTTTCATCTAATGCCAACCGTTCTTCCGCCCCCCGCTTTAACAGCTTTACTTCTCGAAGTCGACTTTCCAGCCGTTCTCGTCGGCGGTTAAGTGAACGATAAATTGCCTCTGGGCTGGAAGCTAACCGTCGCTGGAGCATGGTAAGGGCAAAGCCAACCGTCCCCTTGCGTTCTTTATCCAAGTTTTCAGCCCGGTTAAATTCCTCACGGACATAAGCTGTCACGGCTTCATACAGCGCTGCTTCAAGAGGTGAGAGCTTATAAGTTACCGTGTAGGCGCGGCGTTCAGGGAATAGCGGTTTGCCATCAAACTTGAGTAACTGCTCCTTAACCAGCCGGCGCATCAAGTCTGAAGCATCAGTATTATGCACTCCATCGCGATATCGCCCAGCAAAACGGTCTGGGTCTAGTAACGCCATAAAAAGCTGGAAGTCCTCTTCCTTGCCATTGTGTGGCGTAGCGGTAAGAAACAACAGGTGTCGGGTACGGCCGGCCAGAAGCTGTCCCAGGTTATAACGTTTCGTGTACGTGATTTCGCCGGCGAATACAGATGCGCTAAGTTTGTGCGCTTCATCGAAAACCACCAAGTCCCAATCAGTGGCTTTGATTTTTTCCTGTAAATCCTCATCTCGCGAGAGTTTGTCCAGCCGCGCGATTAATAGGGGCATTTCTTGTAGAGCGTTGCCTGTTCGTGCGGCTGAAATACGGTCGTTGGTCAGCAATTCGAAAGATAAGCTAAAACGTTGGTAGAGTTCATCCTGCCACTGTTCAGTTAGATTACCTGGAGAAACGATCAAACAGCGCTGCAGATCGCCGCGCAGCATCAGCTCCTTTATGAATAGGCCTGTCATGATCGTCTTGCCAGCTCCAGGATCGTCTGCCAGCAGAAAACGCAGCGGCTGGCGTGGCAGCATCTGCTCATACACAGCCGAGATCTGGTGCGGCAATGGCTCAACCATCGAAAGATGCACGGCCATCCAGGGATCGAACAGGTACGCCATGCGAATGCGGTAAGCCTCTGAAACTAGGCGAAAAATTTCGCCATCCGAGTCAAATGCCCAAGGAGCACCGGCGGAAACGACTTCCAGGTCAGCCTCGCGATCACGGAAGAGCAGCTCTTGGGCCACTTTTCCGGAAGGATCGCGGTAAGTTACTTCGGCAATATCTGAACCGTGCCATTCTACCTGAATGATGGTTACACTTGTGTTAGGCAAAATGCCTTTAACTTGAGCGCCTTGTTTAATGGTTTCCAGGGTTGCAGTCATTGATAACTATTTTCCGATGATAATTATTTTGGATTCAATTAGAAATCTGGAGATGAGCTGACCAGCCCCCATTGATTGGTCCAATTGTTATGTGGTAGTCAGGACCGGCTCGGGAAATAGCGGTTGTGTCAAAGGTAAGGTTTGGACCGCTACGGGAGCCGGGGGACGATACTTCAAAGCACTATGGGGTCTGACAGTATTGTACTCCTTTCGCCACTGCTCAATCAGGACCTTCGCTTCTGGTAACGTGTAGAAGATCTCGCGGTTGAGCAACTCATCACGCAGCTTGCCGTTGAAACTCTCGATGTAGCCGTTCTCCCAGGGACTGCCCGGTTCGATAAACAAGGTTTTGGCGCCCAGCTCCGCGAGCCAGGTGCGGATCGGTTGGTTGGTGAACTCGCTGCCATTGTCGGAACGCAGATGAACGGGAACGCCACGCGAGCAGAACAACTCGGTCAGACAGGCTTGCACATCTTCGGTTTTTAGACTGCGTCCCACCCGGATCGCCAGGCATTCGCGCGTGTACTCATCGATGACGTTCAGCATCCGGAAGGCGCGTCCATCGTGCGTGCGATCGGTCACGAAGTCATAACTCCACACATGGCGCGGATATTCGGCTCGTAGACGGATGCAGGAACCATCATTCAGCCACAACCGGCCCAGTTTGGGCTGTTTGGGCGGTACTTTTAGCCCTTCGGCGCGCCAAATCCGCTCCACCCGCTTGTGGTTGACTTTCCAACCCTTGTTGCGTAGTAACCCGGTCACGCGCCGGTAGCCGTAGCGACCATACTCGCTGGCTAACCGCACGATCTCTTCCGTGAGTTTCGCCTCGTCATCCTGCGCCACCCGCTGGTAGCGCTGCGTACTTCTCGGTTGTCCGATCGCCCGGCACACCCGCCGCTCTGACACCTTCAGGCTCGCTTGCACCTGCTGGATCGTCTCACGCCGTTTGGCCGGGCTGGTCATTTTCCCCGCAGCGCCTCTTTCAGGATGGCGTTATCAATCGTCAGGTCCGCCACCACTCCGCGCAGCCGCGCGTTTTCCTGTTCCAGTTCTTTCAACCGTTTCGCCTGGTCCGTCCCCATCCCACCGTATTCTTTCCGCCACCGGTAGTACGTCTGGTCGCTGATCGCCAGTGCCCGACACACCTCCCCCACCGTCTTCCCCTGGCTGGTCAACACCTCGGCTTCCCGCAGTTTATTGATAATCTCTTCGGGTTTCGTGATCTTTTTTGCCATTTTGCCTGCCTCTTTTCTTCATCATACCTGATTTTTCCTCCGATTTACCACACTCGAAGTGGACCAGTTTTCGGGGGGCAGGTCAATTCAGGGTAGTGCATTTATACCCTTACTAGCTCCAGTTCGGCGTTGTGTTGAAGGAAAGTGATTCTTCTGGAAATCCTGAGTCGCGTGATGATTAGGACGGCTAAAAGCATGAAATGATTAAGCCTAGAATGAGCCCGATGATAGTCAACACCATGAAGAACGTCAGCTTGTCGTTGATCGAGCGCAGCAGAAGCACCTGCTCGCGCGCCGCCCAATCCGCGAAGTCCATGCGGTCGGTTTCCGCCGGCTTAACGTTGATATAGTGCAAGAAGGTGCTCTCGGTCAGCGCAGTGGTCTTGACCGTCTTTTCGCTGCCGTTAGCCCCGGCCTGCTCGACCTGCTCAATCTGTTCTGCCATGACGCGTCTCCGTTGTGAAATTTATTGTTGAAGGTTGCATAATGGATATATAAATAGTATACAATAAATCTACCAATTGCATAGCGTGCGACCTTGTTCATTAGGCTGGCCACATCTCAGTTTCGTGGAGGTGTGGCCTGTTTCATTCTCGGGAGAGAGCATGAGCAAAACGATCTAAAATCTATATGCAACACTGGCGAACGGCGAGCTGGGCCAGCCGTTTAGCGACATGGGACTGGATGCTGACCGGGACGGAATGGGAAAACGATTCGACCAGCCGCCTGAGGAACACAGTAGAATCCCGTCTCTTGCTGTGAAAAAGAGACGTCGTCCTTCTTCTCACCCCCTCACACCCCCAGACGCACCACGACCCTATGATCCACGTCCAGGAAGCAGACGAACACCTGCGGGTTGAGCTGCGCCACGGCGCGGCATTTTTCCTCTAAATTCTCTCGGCGCAGAGCCAGGGCTGCCTGCACGGCCGCCTCGCCGCGCAGCGGGCTGGTGTGGAAGTCGATCAGTTTCCAGCCGTGCCGGGACTGGTAGAGGAGGTCGATATACAGGGTCCCTGCTTTGCGCTGCACGGGGATGGCGTGACAGCGCTCGGCTGCGCTCTGAATTTCGGCCCACAAGGGGTGGCGGCGGAAGCGCGCCAGCAGGAGCTTGCTGATGCGGACCACTTCATCCAGCGCCTCGTCCGCTTCGACCCCTTCCTGCCGGGCGCGGCGGCGCAGGCAGCCTTCCAGCGCGCCGTCCCCGGCAAAACGCCAGCGGCGCAGCGCGTCGTGGACCACCCTGCCGATGACCAGGGCATGCGGCGACGCGCCTACCGGCAACCAATCCGGCTCGTCTCCCGCCGGTTCCTCAACCAGCGCAGGCTGCATGGTCACGAGCGGCCCGGCAAGCGAAGGCGCGCCCGACTCAGGCCAGGTTGGCAGCGGCGGCGATTCCACGTCCCAGGCTTCTTCTTGCGGCGCGAGCCAGATGCGCCACTCGCCGCCGCCGGGCAGGGGAGCCGTAACAGCTCGCCCCGCTTCTGCCAGGCAGGCGGCGACATCCGCCCCACCCGCCTCAAGCAGCTGCTGGAGCCAGCCGTGGGTTCTCCAGCTTCCATCCTCTTTGACGGTGATATGCCCGCTGACCAGCAGCTTCTCCTTTGCGCGGGTCATGGCGACGTACAGCAGGCGGCCGTTTTCAGCGTCGGACTGCTGCGCATCCAGGTACCTGGCATAACGGAAGAGCAGCGGGCTGGCGGGGAACCGGTCGGGTGCGACGGCCCAACAGCCTGCCGCATCCGTCCCCGGCAGGGACAGCAGATAAGCGGCCGAGTCGCTGCGCATTGGCGACCGGGCGGCATCGGCCAGCACGACCACCGGGAACTCCAGGCCCTTGGACTTGTGAATGGTCATCAGCCGCACCGCGCCCTCGGCCTCTGAGATGGCTTCGCCCTCGCGCGCGCCGACGTCACGCAGCGAGTCGATGTATTCCAGGAAAGCACGCACGCGCACCAGCCCGCTGCGCCGCGCGTCGCTGAGCAGCTTGCCGGCGTTACGCCACAGGCGGCTGCGAGCAGCGGCCAGGACGGCCAGCACGTCCAGCCGCGCGACCAGCCGCCGCAGCAGTTCGGCCACCGGCAGGCGGTCGACAAGCGGCTCAAACTCCTGCAAAACCTCCAGAGCCCGCCCGGCGCAGCGCTGATCTTCAGCGGACAGGCTGCTCAGATCGCCTTCAAGCGCCTGCCGCAGCGGCCGGTAACCCTCCGGCTGGCAGCGCAGCAGGTACAGCGCCGGGTCGCTCAGCCCAATGCAGGGCGAGCGCAGGAACCCGGCCAGCGCCTGATCGTCCCACGGGTCTGAAAGCGCGCGCAGCAGGTTGATCAGATCGCGGATTTCGGGCCGGTCGTAGAACCCGCTGCCCGCCACGGTGGCAAATGGGATCCCAGCAGCTTCGAAAGCCGCTTCGTAATACGGAAAGCCGGTCGAGGCGCGGAACAGCAGCGTCACATCGGCCCATGACTCAATCTCCCCGGACCGGCGCATCTGGCGCAGGCGGCTTGCCAGGGCGCGCGCTGCCGCGGTCCGCCCGCTTTCGCTGTCTTCCCCCGCCCCCAGCACGCATTCGACGTATGGGGCATGGCAGCCGCCGCCGGGCGCGAGGCGCTGCGGAACAAGCGGGGCATAGGGGACAAAGAACGGACGCTCGGGGTCGGGCTGGCTGCCCATCACCGCGGCGAGCAGGCTGCCGGCGGCGGTGAGCAGGTCGGCGTGGGCGCGGAAGGTGCAGTCGAGGTCGAGCATCAGCCCGCCGCGCTGCCGGATTTCGCGCTGCAGGCCGGTGAATACGGTCACGTCGGCGCCGCGGAAGCGGTAGATGCTCTGGCGGGCGTCGCCGACCACAAACAGCCGGCCCGGAATGTCGCCGCACAACCGCTGCACCAGCTCGCGCTGGCGGCTGTTGGTGTCCTGGAACTCGTCCACCAGCACCGCGGCAATCTCGGCCTGCCAGCGGGCCGCGACCTGCGGCTGCCGCAGCAGCGCCAGCGCCCCGGCCTCCAGGTCATCGAAGTCGAGCGCCTGCCGCTCGCGCAGCGCGGACCGGTAGGCATCCAGCGCGCGGGTGTAGACGGCTTCCAGCAGCGGCATCACCGCCGGCAGCAGCGCCTCAGCCTGCTCGTCGGGCGCTTCCGTGCCCAGCCAGGGCTGGAGCTGCGAGTCGTAAAGCTCGCGCAGATCTTTCAGCGCAGCTTTGCACGCGGACGTTTTCTTGCCCGTGGTTAACTTCATGTACTGCTGTCGCGCGCAGCACAGCGCCGCCGCGCAGCGTATTGGCGCATCCTCCGCCAGCGCCTGCAGGGCCTCGTCGATGCATCCCAACAGGCCGGTGATCTGGTCCGCCAGCTTCTCTCCAGCGTCGGCGGCCAGGCTGCCGTTCTGCTGCATGGCGCGGAATTCGGCCAGGATGGACTGCACCTGCTCCTGCTGGAAAAAACGCCGCAGCTGCTGGGTCAGAAGGCCCGCCCCGGCGGATGGGTCGAAAGCGCCGGGCGAAATATCCAACCGGTTAGCAAGCAGCAGGCCGGCCAGCCGCTCCAGGTAACCCACCGAACAGCACTCGAAGAGCGGCCGCATTTCGGGCTGCCCGGCTGCCCACAGCAGCGCCGACTCCACCGCCCCGGCGCGAAGCTGCACGCCTTCGCTCTCTTCGATGACGCCGAACTGGGGGTCCAGCCCGGCTTCGGCGGGGTGAGCGCGCAGGATCTCAGCGCACAGGCTGTGGATCGTGCCAATGCGGGCGCTGTCCATCTGCGCTTCGATCTCGTTCCAGAACCGGCGCGCATCCTCATCCGCGGCAGACAGCGATAACCGGCGCAGCTCCTGGCGCACGCGCGTGCGCATCTCGCGGGCGGCCTTTTCGGTGAACGTGATGGCTGCCACCCGGCGCGGAGCGATTCCCTCGCTCAGCAGGCCCACGTAGCGGGCCACCAGGGTGCGCGTTTTGCCCGAACCCGCGCCTGCCGTGACGGTCACATCACGGGCGCGCTCGGCCGAAGCTGCGCGCTGATCGCCGGTCAGGCCGAAGTGGTCGAGAATTTCATCGAGAGGAAGAATGTTGGTCATCATTTAAAACACCGCCCCGGGCCGGAACGCCCAGCACCAGGAAGAAGCATGGCAGTACGAAGGACAGCCGCCCTCAGGGGGCTGCGGGGCAAAGTCACCGCTGCGGATGCCGCTCACCAGCCGTTCGATGTGCCGGACGGCCAGATCATACGCAGCTTCAGGGCCCTGGCCGAGATCGCATTCAAAACGCGACAGGCGCAGCGGGCCGGGCTTTCCGGCGAACAACTGCCAGTAGAGGCCCTCGGCCACCCTGCCAATGCCCAGGGCCTGCTCCGCAGCCAGCGCGTAGAGCGGGAGCTGCAAGCGCCGGCCTTCAATGAGGTCCCTGGCGGAAAGGTGCGAGCTGCCCGACTTGTAATCAATCACCCGCAGACTGCCGTGCCGGTCGCGGTCGATGCGGTCGATCAGCCCGCGCAGGCGCACCGGCTGGCCGTTCACCGGGATCTCCAGGAAGGGCGCGCCCCCGATGCCAAAGCGGCACTCGAATTCCGCGGGCTGCCAGCCGGCCTCTGCATCCAGTTCAGCCAGCCCGGTGACGGCCGCTCGCAGCGTTTCGAGCAGCTCGGCTTTCTGCACCTCCCACAGCAGCGTTGGGCGAAAGGCATACTTGCGCGGCGCTGCTTCGAAGACGCGCTCCGCCACCTCGGGCAGCAGCGCAAGGACGGACTCAACATTTTGCGGGTCAGGGCAGCGGCTGTAGACCTGCTCGAGCACTTCGTGCAGCAGCGAGCCAAGCTGGTAGGTCTCAAACCCTGCTTTCGGCGGGCGGATGAGTTCCAGCCCCAGCGCTGCGCTGACCAGGAAGGAGAACGGGCATGCGGCGTAGCCCTCCAGGCGCGATGCGCTCCACACCGCGCCCGGCCCAAACCGCTCGCGCAGTTCACCGGCCAGCACGGTGAGGTCGCCCTCGTGCAGCGCGCCTTCCGGCGGGCGGCTGACGCGCTCCGCCAGCACCCGGTGCGCGTGGCGCAGGCGCTGGCAGCGTTCGGCGTACGCGCCCGGCAGCAGTGATTCCAGCGGTTGGCCGGTCAGCGCCGCGCGGCGGGCAGCCCAAAAGACCAGCTCCTCCGGCGAAGCAGCCTCGCTCAGCGGGCGGTGATCCTCAGGACGCACCCGCGCGACCGTATTTCCAGCTGCCTCCTGCACGGCCAGCCAGAAGGGGGAAGGCTCCCAGATTTCACCGTCTTTGGCCAGGTACGGGCGGGTCAGCAGCAGGCGCGAATCGGCGCGGGCGACCAACTGGTAGAAGATGCCCGCCTGATCCTGCCCCAACTGCAGATCCATCCCCAGCGCAGCGCGGACCGCTTCGCTGAGGAAAGGGTCTTCGCGCTCGATGGAAGGGAACAGCCCTTCGGCCAGCCCCACCAGCGCGGCGGCCTTAAAGCGCAGGCCGCGGGCTTCGAAGGTGTGCAGCACCAGAATGCTCTCCTCCGCAGCGGGCAGGTCGTCCTCCGCGGGGGTCCCGGCCAGCAGGCTGCGCAGGTCTGAGAGAAAGCCGCCGTAACTGCGCAGCCTCCGCCCGGCCAGACGGCCGCTGTGCGCCAGCGCGGTGAGCAGCCCGCGCAGGCTGTCCATCCACTGCCGCTCGACCGGCAGCGCGCAGTTTTGCATAAACCGGACCGCCTCCAGCACGCCCGCCAGCCAGCGCACCCATTCCTCAACCGGCTGCTCGCCGCGCGGGGGCGTGACCAGCGCGCCCAAAGCCTGCAAGCCGCGGTCCAGCCGCGCCGCCGTCTCGCCCTCCGGCAGCGCCGGGACGGGCTGGCCTTCTTCGAGGTCTTCTACAGAAGTGGTACTATCCGCGGATGAAGAATCATCCGTAGATAGCACAACTTCCGCCGATTCCGGCCGGCCCTCACCGGCCAGTTCGCCCAGCACCTCATGCCACAGCGCAAGGCCCTCGAAAATTTGCCCGTAGCGGCTGACGATCTCCAGCAGCCTGGCATCCTCGCGGCGCAGTTCTACGGAAGAAAGGTCAAAAAACGGCGCGCGGACCGTATCGAGCAGCAGGCGCAGCGGGTAGCTGCGCAGGGGCAGATAAAGCAGGTCGAGCAGCGCGGTGATGGGCGGCGTGTCGATCAGGCGGGCAGCGTGCGTCAGGCGCAGCGGCAGGCCAAACTCTGCGGCGGCTGCCAGCAGCGCGGCGCGGTAAGTGGCAAAGTCCGGCACGATCAGGGCGCAGTCAGATGGCGAAAAGCCGTCGCGGACAATGCGCGCCTTGATCCAGCGCAGCGCCTCGCGCGCCTCCTCATCCGGAGACTGCGCTTCGAGCAGCGTCACCTGCTCCACAGGCAGCGCGGCCGGGCCGGGCGGCTCGAACAGGCGCGGCTCCAGCGCTGCAAACGGGCCGGCATTGGCGGATCCGCGCGGCAGCGAGACGATCTCGAGGGGCAAATCGGCCTGCAGATCGCGCAGCGCGCGGGCAAAGCGGCGGTGGGCGGGCCGGCGCATTTCGGGCTCGCCGGGCAGGGTGATCCACAGCTCCCCCACCCGCCCGGCCAGCGCTTTCAGCGTCTGCCGCCGGGCCGGGTTGAACGAGTCGAAGCCGTCCACCAGCACCAAACGAATTTCGCCCAGCAGACCCGGGTCCGCGCGCAGGGCATCCAGCCCCATCCAGGTGATTCCTTCCCGGTCGGCCCAGTTCACCTCCTGCAGCCGCCGCTGGTAGGCTGCATAGAGGTAGGCCAATTCACCCAGCGCGGCGTTCGCGGGTTCGGGCTGCCGCTGCGCCAGCACTGCCAGCTGCTCCGGCCAGACGAGCGCGCGCTTCAGCTCAGCGAACCGTTCTCGCAAAGCAGCGGCAAAGCCGGGCGCAGCGCTGATGCGGGAAAAGTGGCGCAAAGCCCCCGCAGCGGCAGCCTCATCCACCACCGATTGGACCAACGCATGCAGCGAGGGCTCGTCTGCCGCCAGGATCCCGCCGCCGGCGCGCGCCAGCGCTTCTTCATATAGATCGCCAAACGTGGCGACCTCCACGCCCAGGCCCAGCCCGCGCTGCTGCAGCAGTCCCCGGTATCCAGCAGCCTGCAGCCGGTCGCGGACGATGACCCAGACCGGCGAAAAGGGAGCCTGCGCAGCCGTCTCGCGGATTTTTTCGAGGCAGAAGTGGGTTTTCCCGCCGCCGGGAGGGGCAATGAGGAGAAATGTAGAGGCGCGTTGCGACACGGTCGGTGTTATTCCTTTTGAATGAGGTTGGAGCGCAGAAAACAGCCCGGTTTAATCAGTATAATACGAGAATAGAAAGTGGGAGGCAATTCCAACCGCTGTATTTGCGGGAGGTTTCGATGGGCGAATACCAGTATTTCGAATGGCAAACCGCCGACCGATTCAAAAGTCCGCGCTTTGGCTGATAGATACGGCTCGCGGCGGTCCCTGATCAGCCGGTGGAAGGAACGGGGCTGGCTGCAGCCGGGGAGAGGAATGTTCTCGATCAGGCATTCAATTGAGAGCCTTGCTGCTTAGATATTGCCTGAAATATTGATGTGGTCCGACCTCCAGGCAATGGGTTGAACCGCATCATAGTTCTTTAACTGAACGAATGTCATATTTTTTGTGTTCGATATTCCTATGGATCCTTCTCCTGGTTGAAAAATTCGCAATAACCTGCAATAATCTATAATAAGATCAATATCCAACGAAACCTCACGATGATAAAGGAGGGGGAATGTCAGATCAAACGTCTGATATCATGACGATTGAAGAAGTGGCGGAATTTCTCCGATCGAGTCGCTTTCAGAGCGGCTTTCCAGGCCGCTCCCTCTCTTCTCGCACGAAGACTACTCTCTCGCATCGGTGGCCGATTACTCGATCTTTGATGGAACGGGCTTGTTCTGGGCAGACAGTGAATTCACCGGGAATTTGATCGCCGAGCTTGAAGAACTTCGGGATGATTATAAATGGCAGGCGGCTCCCAAACCGGTGAAATATCTGTTGAGTGAAATGCCTGAACATGAGCACGCCCCAGCGCCAGACTTTATCGAAGATGATTATTTTTATATCACGAACATCAACGAACAGCAGCGCAAAGCAGCCCGGGCAGTGGCCGAACATGCATTGACGATCGTCACAGGGCCTCCTGGCACGGGGAAGTCGCAGCTGGTTTTGAACCTGATCGCCCAGGCCTACCTGAATGGCAAGACCGTTCTCTTCGCAAGCCATAACAACAAGGCTGTGGATGTCGTCATGGACCGCCTGCAAGGAGAGACCGGCTTCCAGGGCGCAATCCGCACGGGGAGCCGCCCTAACCGCAAACGGGCAGTTGAGCAGATGGAAAGCGCAATTGCCCAAATTCACCAACCGGCCATCAAGGACTTTGAAGACCGGTATCACGAGGGCAAATTCCGCCTGAAGCAGGCCAGTGATCAACTGGACCTGATTCGGGATCTGAAAGGCAAAATCCAATCGTATCTTGTTGAGAAACAAGACATTCTTGAGAAACTCACCGGTCCTCAGAAAGAAGCTTTTGCCTCGATTCAACTTCCATTTATTGAGAATGATAAGCTCCAACTCAACCATATCCTCTCGCACCTGGCTGAAGATTTTCGAGCGCTAATCGCAGAACGCCAGCAGCTCGCCGCCGTACTCCGGGAAGCATTTACAGATAACGCGAAAAAACACGCGGCGGTCCAGGTTATTCGAGCATATGAACAGCAGTGGGGTCCCTTTGCCGGCGGGATGATCCATACGAATCAGTTCGCTTCCTTATCAGAGCTGGTTCACTTCTGCAGCACATTCGAACAACTTTTAGCTTCCATCACAGCGAAAAAATGCGTCAAGCCGCTTCTGCGGGCATGCCGGGAGGTCGAGCAAGAGATCGACCAGAAGATAGAATCCATGACCGAGGAACAGAGCAGCGCGGCCCTGCTGCTCGAAAATCGTTCGCTTGAGGAGATAAACGGTGTGCAGGCGCATGTTAAGGCTCTTCAGGGGGAGCTTCAGCGAATACAAGAAAACAATTTTTCTTTCTTCAAGAAGATCGCCATTGCCCTCCGCTTGATTCATCCAAAAAGAGATTTATCCAGGGCTATCACCGCCCAACTGACCTCGCTTGAAATGAGCCCTGTCGAAAACCTTGAACTGGACGAGTTGCGCCGGGCAATCGACGCGCTGTCGGAGGTGGCCAGCACGGCGCTTTTATTCCATGAAATGCGGCGCCGGCAAGAAGACCTTCGCCAGGCTGAAGCCCGGTTCGATGAAGTTTCGAGAGGACTTCCAGAGGACCACCTCTCTGAATTGGACCGGCTGGATCTGAGCGAGTTTGACGATAGCAGTCTTATCGGCCTTCTGGCTGAGGTTGAACAGCAAGGAAGACAAGCCGCAGAAAGGTTTTCGAGCTGCTTGCAGCGCTGCCAGGCCCTCTTTGTGAAAAACGGCGAACTCATTCAGACAATCGATGCGTTCAGGCAATGGGCCGGCCAAAATGCCTGGGATGCTTATGGACTGAACGAGGTCAAGACTGAGAATCAGGCGCTCGCTTGGGTTCAGCTTTGGCAGAGGGTGATCGTCCTTTGGGAAGCAAATGCCGTCATCCAGCACAGTGAAGCCCAGCTTGCAAAACTGCCCTCGGAAGAAGAGGCGTTAGCGGTTTACCAGAATGCCAGCCAGGCTCTGTTTACGCTGGCAGGCGAATTGATGCGAGCTACCTGGTACAGCCGTGCCAGGCAGGTATCCAACGCGACCTTTGAGGGGACCCAAAAATATATTTCAGCAGTCAGGCAGCTGAGTGAACTTGATTATGGCAAAAATCCAGATCTCTACCGGAACTTAAAGGATGCTGAACGCCAGAATTTCGCTGCCGTGCTGAAGATGTTCCCCGTTTGGGCCATTACAAACCTCACAGCCAGAACAAACTTTCCCCTGGACGCAGGTCTGTTCGATCTCGTGATCATCGATGAAGCCTCGCAGTGCGATATTCCCTCTGCGATCCCGCTGCTCTTCCGCGCTAAGGAAGTTGCCATCATTGGGGACCCCAACCAGCTTCGCCATGTTGCAACCCTGCCTGCCGACCTGGACGAACAGATCGGGCAGAAATATTGGGTGGGCCTCGACGCATTTTCGTACATCTCACACTCTCTATATGATATTGGTGAGAGAGGAGTTGGTTTTCATCCCGGGCCAATTCTGCTCAACGAGCACTACCGGTCTGACCCGCGTATCATCACCTTCTCAAACGAGGAATTTTACGGCGGGCAGTTGATCATCAAAACGGACTTAACCCGGAGAGGATACCAGAAAGATTATCTGAATAAACACTGCGGCGCGTACTGGCTGAAAACGAAAGGAGACTTTCAGCGCCCAGAGAACGGCAGCGCATATAACACCGGGGAATTGGAACAAATAAAGATCATCGTCCCGCAGCTGCTTGCTGCTTTGGATCGCAACGGCTATCCAAATTCTACAATTGGCATTGTGACCCCATTTCGAGCGCAAGAAACCAGGATTCGGGAATGGGTGAACAGGACATACCCAAACAACAGCCGGGTGAAGTCAGGCACAGCTCACCAATTTCAGGGGGATGAATGCGATGTAATCCTCTTCTCCCCTGTTCTTGCAGCCGGCATATCCGAAGGTACCTTGAATTGGCTTGAGGAAACATACAACTTGTTAAACGTTGCGATTACCCGGGCAAGAGCGAGCCTCATAATTGTTGGCGATTTTGACTTCTGTTATCACTACCTTCCGGCCAAAAGCCGCTATCACCGGTTAGCAAAATATGTCAACGATCGATTGGGTGGGGTTTTTGAAACGCTTACAGAACTTCCCGTATTGGGTGGAGAGCGATTCGAGATACTCGGGACGCTGCTCGATCCATCGAATCCCGAGGCGAACCGGACGAACTTGATCCGGTTTATTCGGTCCTGCCAGGATTACATTTGCTGGATCGATCCTTACTTCAACCAGGGGATTATTGATCTGTTTGATGAGTTGTATGAAGATGAGGAGATCCCCAAGATAAAGCAAATCCGCCTCATGACGGCGGAACGCCAGGTCAAAAATTTCCACGGGAAACCGCCTGAACTCAGGCCAGAAGCGGTTGTGCGATTACAGGAGTACCTTAAGTCCAGGGGGGTTGATCTGGCAATGCGAGTTTTACCGGGAGAGCAGCTTCCCCACGACCGGTTCTTTTACCATCCAGCCGGCGCAATCAATATGCCCCCATTTGCAGGCGCCTTTGGTAAACATCGCCATTTAAGTGAATACACGCCTTCACGCACTACGGTGGAAAACTTTGAGAAGTATTGGAATAGAGGCATACCGATAGAGGAGTATTAAGGTCCGGCGTGAATAGTATGGTTTATTCCTGCTGGCAATCAAAGGGAACGCGCCAACAACAAGTTTTCGCTTGAATATCATAGAGGAAATCAATGAAAAAATGCCCATTCTGTGCTGAAGAGATTCAAGATGAGGCAATCGTTTGTCGTTATTGCCATCAAGAACTTGTACCAGGTGCATTAAAAAATAAGAAGCGAAAGCGCATGCCTGCATTATTATGGGGCATTTTAGTGGGATTGCTGATTGGCCTGCTTACCATAACTAGAAGGGGAGATACATTATCAGACGCATTGTATTTATTACAATACCCTCCCCTTGATCAACTGGGTTTGGTCGTCATTCGTGGAATTATCATCGGTTCTTTGATCAACCTCATCTTCTGGTCTCTTCTTTCTACCCTGATTATTGTTATCATCCGTAAAATTTTTAGGGAAAGTTCCGAACTGCAGGTTCTGGTTTACTCAAGTGTCATAATAGTTTTCATTCTGTTATTCATGACCTATTTGTATAGTGTTACAACTTTATCCAGATCGGCAGTGCATTCAATAGAGAATAACCCGCAATCGATAGAAACCGAAAGAGTCGATGCCATGGCTATTCGACCAACAGCAACAAACCGTCCTGATAAAAAACAAGTAATAACAGAAGCGACAAAAAGCGAGAAGCGAACGTACGTTCTGCTTACGAAGACCCCTCGACCAAACTTTAAACGCTATTTCCCCCCTCCAATGCCCAATATGAATACATTTACTGCACACTTTTCACAGACAACAGCAGAAAAATATGGCGAGTTCTTCGGTATTTCAGCCGTTTACGATTATCGAATTTACTCCGCAAAAATGATGACAAATTTAGCGCCATACAGTGAATTTGTTAACTTCTATAAGGCTGAAATGAGCGAAATGGGATTTGAGCTTGAAAAGGACGGTGGCAATTACTTAATCTTCAAAAATGAGGACAAACAAGTCCATATTGGAATCATTTATGATAAAGAGACCAGAAGCATTCGTTTAGCGCAATGGTAACTCCAAAGGAGGATCCAGTCCCATCACCTGATACTTAATACTCTGGATTCCCAATCTCTTTCATTGGACTTCTTTAATAAAGGTTTATTCTGACAAAACAGGGTTTTTGAAGCGGGGTGGGCAGAATCGCAGAATCAATGAAGCTTGAGGATTTTATACTGCAGTTCTCGCGGCTGCGCCTGGATAAAAACCGGGAACATTGGACGGCTGCCACCACCTTTCGTGCGCCGCACAAGCCCTTGCTGCTGCTGTCCATCCTGGATCTGTTCGCCCAGGGAAGCATCCAGACCAACCTGATCGAGGTAACGCCTGAATTGGGCGGCCTGTTTGCCGATTACTGGTCGAAAGTCTTCCCGGAAAGGCGCCAGGGCAACCTTGCCCTGCCCTTCTTCCACCTGCGCAGCAGCCCATTCTGGCACCTGATCCCCAAAGATGGTCAGGCGAATCATCTCCAAAATCTTGGTCAGATCGATTCCCTCAGCCACCTGGAGCGAGCTGTGATTGGCGCAGCGCTGGATAATGAGCTATTCGAGCTGCTCCACACCGATGAAGCCCGCAGTGCGCTGCGCAGCGTCCTGATCCAAACTTACTTTGCGCCCGAATTGCACCAGACTCTCTACGCACAGGGGATCACTAACCTGAAAGCCTTCCAGTATGGGCAGCAGTTGATTACAACGCCAAGGCGCGAAGTGCGCGACCGCGCCGCAGATGAACTGCAGCCCGCGGTGCGCGACCAGGGGTTCCGGCGCGCCATCGTCCAGCTCTACCGCCACCGCTGCGCCTTTTGCGGCGTACGCATGATGACCCCGGACGGGCACAGCGCCGTCGAGGCGGCCCACATCATCCCCTGGAGCATCAGTCACAACGACGACCCGCGCAACGGCATGGCGCTTTGCCGCCTGTGTCACTGGACGTTCGATGAGGGCTTGATTGGCGTCTCCGCGCGGTACAGGGTTATGTTGTCCGGCGACCTGCAAACCTCGCTCAATCGGGCCGGTCATCTGACCACGCTGGAAAACCGCGACATCCTCGGCCCGGAGGATCGGGATCTGTGGCCCGACCCGGATGCGCTTAAGTGGCATAGACAAAAAGTATTTAGAGGAACGTAACGAGCTTTTACTCCCCTTGGCACAGTAATCGAAACTTCCCCTTCAATTTCGCGTATAAAGATATGAAACCCACGTTCTTATAGGAGTCTGCTATGCATTATGTTCAAAAGGCCATTCGGACATTACAGCCCTGTTTCTTGTTCTTATCCGTCTGGCCTTGCTGACTGTTTTAATTGCACTTATTGTAGGACTTATTTTATTAGGGCTCATCCAAATCAATTCAGCCCTGAGTAATTGGAATGCGTCCAATTGGCAGGAATCTATCTCTGTAATACTGATAGGTTGTTTGGTATTAGCTATTGTGCCTACTATGGTTTTTCAACTGCTTGATAACCATATATGGGCCAAACGGGCAAATGAGTGGTATCGCAAGCAAATGAGGCTTGTGTTAAAAATGATGATTGCGCCACTAATACCCTACGCCGTACTTGCCGCTTTCGCAGTGGTAATTACATTTACCTGGGCGCTAGCCATTTCTTTCGCAGGGTGGTCATCTATTAGCAATACTGCATCTTGGTATTTAATCGGAACAATAACATTACTGGTTTTCACATTTTTTGGTCAAGGCGTCATCCAGCGGGTACTTCAATGGGGCCGCTTGGAAGTGCCTTGGTTGACCTGCCCCCAAGAGTTGGTCCAGTTTTTAAGTGGTAGTCGGGATGACCGCAGCTGTCAGCGGGGGTGCCAGTTGGGGCATCAGGACCGCTTCGGGTGCGGGTGGGCGATAGCCTAATGCACTATGGGGTCTGACAGTATTGTACTCCTTTCGCCACTGTTCGATGAGGATTTTGGCT
>Ga0134094_1000597_pt1 | contig 43434 bp, 31 predicted proteins | sample 5_1taG_FD_94458 | JGI IMG/M metagenome (GOLD analysis project Ga0134094, IMG submission 94458) | Switchgrass degrading microbial communities from high solid loading bioreactors in New Hampshire, USA - 5_19_20_110_A1 metaG | ecosystem: Engineered > Bioreactor > Semi-continuous > Anaerobic >... | reverse complement strand
CGGGCAGCGCCCGCAGGTGTGCATAACCTATCCCATACTGGTGGGAATCGATGGACGCACCCGCATGTCCAAGAGCGCAGGCAACTACATCGGGATCGCCGAGCCTCCTGAGACGATGTACGGCAAGGTAATGAGCATACCTGACGAAGCAATGAGCAGCTTCTTCAGGCTCGCAACGCGCTGGTCGCCTGAAGTAGTGGCCCAGGCTGAAGCGGACCTGGCCAATGGCAGGCTGCACCCAATGGAAGCCAAGAAGAGACTGGCGTGGGAGATCGTCGATTGCTATCACGGCAGCCAGGCAGCGGATGCCGCTGAACGGCACTTCGAGACAGTGCATCAGCAGCGGGAGATGCCTGAGGACATGCCTCAGTTTGCTATCACCGAACCGACTGCCATTCCTGACCTGCTCGTTGCAACGGGTATGTGCAAGAGCAAGAGTGAAGGCCGGCGTCTAGTGCAGCAGCGCGGAGTGAGCATAGACGGTGTCCTCGTAGAGTCAATCGACCACGTCGTGCAGCCCGGCGATGCAGTGTTGCAGGTTGGGAAACGCAGATTCGTGCACCTGGTCCAATGACAGTACCAGAATCGCCTTTTCCAATGCGGAAGGCGTTTTCGTCGTCGACTTGGCTGGCAGCATATCTACGTGCTCAACGTACTCACGAACCAGGAACTCTGTGTCGCCGGCCCAGGTGATGCCCACAGCCCTGGCTGGAATGCGAGACCCTGTCCACCTTGCTAGGCGGGAGTTTTTCGCTCGTACGAGACTACCTCTCGCTCAGGATAGTAGAAGAAGATGACCGCGCCGATGATGGTGAACAGAGCAGCCACCGGACCGGTCAGCTGTATGCCGAGGGGCTTCTCCACGGTTTTGCCGAAGTAGTCCAGGAGCCCGCCTGTGATCACCGTCGACAGACCGAGCGCCAGCTTCAGGACGAAGCCCTGTGCGCCGAAGTACATGGCCTCGCGGCGCTGCCCGGAGAGCCTCTCCTCGAGATCTGAGACCGCCGCCACGATCGCGTCAGGGACTACGAAGATTGTGGAAACGGGGATCCCGAACAGCGCCATCAAGACATAGCCGAATGCCTGGGGAGACAGGCCGAAGAGAGGCCGCCCGAGGATGTAGATGCCCGGCAGCAGCAGAGCGAAGAGTATGAGCGAGAAGAGCATCACCGCTCTCAAGCCGAGTCTCTTGGAGAGGATATTCACCAGTGGGAAGCAGATCAGAGCTACAGCCAGGACGAGACCGAAGTAGATGGCGGTGTCCCCTTCGGTTCCCCCGAGCAGTACCGTCACATATGCAGGGATGTTCAGGGTGACGATGTTGAACCCGAGCCAGAAGGTGACATTGCCTGCCAGATAGATCAGGAACGGTCGGTTCCTGAAGGTGGTCTTCAGTGCGTCCACAAGCCCCAGTGTCGCAGGCTCGGATTCTGCGAAGTCTCTCTCGCGGATCAGAACGGGTATGTAGAGCATCACCAGTCCTATTGCACCCATAACCCATATCATGCCGTAGCTGCCCAGCGAATCGATGAGCATGCCTCCGGCCACGGCCGCACCGGCAACACCCAGGATGCTGAAGACGGCCTTCCAAGTGGCAAGGTCGACGCGGTCTTTGTTGGAGCGTGCGAGCTCCGGAAGCAGGGCGAGGTGGGGACAGACATACGCGGTGAATGCGGCGAAGTAGAGTCCCAGCATCAGTGCAAGGTAAACCATGTTCACCGGAGACTCTCCGGCCACCGGCGGATAGAAGAGGGCGATGAAGACTGCGGTGTAGAGCACCCCGCTGAAGAGCATGAACGGGATGCGGCGGCCCAGGCGCCCGCGGTGGTTGTCGGACCAGCGCGCAAACAGCGGGTCAGCGATCGCGTCCACGATCCGGCCCAGGAACATGACGACTCCGAAGGCAAACCCTGATATCAACGCAGTCTGCCCTCTGATCGGTTCGAGGACGTAGAGGTACATGAGCCAGGTAACCATGATCCTGTCGATCAGACTGTAGCCGCCGGCGCCGACGCCGTATGCCAGCTTACCCCAGTAAGGCAGTCTCTTGACCATCCAAGTCAGCTCCCTTCCAAAGGACTCTGACGCACATCCGAGAGACTCTTGCGATCCTGCAAAGGACTCCAGCGCACCTGGCGCACTGTCTACTACCTTCGCTGCATCCTCAAGCTTTCCTCTAGTTCCTTCCACCAATGGCTTCTGTATATCATAGTGAAAAGAATGCCCTGCGAGCGTTTGTCGACAGCAGGAAGGTTCTTTCGGTCTCCTCCACGAAGTAAGATGCTGTATCGGAACAGCGACGCTGAGGGAGGAGGTATCTGCGATGAGATTCGCAAGTGAGGATCTCAAGAAAGAGCATGAAGGCATTCTGTTCGGATTGCGGATACTCGAACGGATGGCGGAGTTGATCAGGAGCAAAGCGGAAGTTGACAAAGCGGATCTGGCACAGATGATCGATTTCCTACGGCTGTTTGCGGACAAGTGTCATCACGGCAAGGAGGAAGGCCTTCTCTTCCCAGCCATGGAGGATGTGGGAATACCGAGGGAGTACGGCCCGATCGGCCAGATGCTCCTGGAACATGCAGAGGGGCGGCGGTACATCGCGGAGATGGACCGGGCTATCAGTAGTGACGCGGTCGATCTGGAAGCATTCGCCGCGAACGCCACCGAGTACATCGGCCTCCTGCGTGCCCACATAAACAAGGAGAACACGGTTCTGTTCCCTATGGGCGACAGGATGATACCCGAGGAGAAGCAGGAGGAGTTGCTCAGGCAGTTCGAGGATCACGAGGAAAGAGTCATGGGCCCGGGAACACACGAGAGGCTTCACGGCATCTTGGATGCCTTTGAGGGCAAGTACCTGAATCAGGCTACATGAGCGAAGTCATCACTGGCAGCATCAAAGGGATAGAGCTTGCATTCCGCACACATCCCAGGCTGTTTTCGCCTCGAGCGATCGACAGAGGGACGCTGGCTATGCTCGATTCCGTGGAGTTCGGGCCGGACGAAAAGGTGCTGGATCTTGGTTGCGGCTACGGCGTTGTAGGGATTCTGGTTGCAAGACTCCTCGGACCCGATAGAGTGATAATGATTGACTCTGATCCACTGGCGGTTGAGTTCGCTCGGATTAATGCAGAGCTCAACGGCGTTGGCTCGGTCAGGGTCGTGGTGAGTGATGCTTACGACAGCCTTGGCCCATGCGAGTTTACCGCGATCCTGACGAATCCGCCCTATCATACGGACTTCGCGGTCGCGAAGCGCTTCATCGAAGGAGGATTCCGCCGTCTGACCATCGGCGGCAGAATCGTGATGGTGGTGAAGAGGCGCAAGTGGTACGAAAACAAGCTGCGTTCGGTCTTCGGCGGTGTTCACGTTCGAGATGCAGGCGGGTACTATGTTATGACCGCTGAGCGCAGGACTGAGCGACGGCCCGGACGGAGGACCAAGCAGCGAACCGAGCGGTCAGCAACCTAGATCGGCGGTCTCGATGCACACTAGCGTGCAGGGTTCTATTGCCGGAGCTACGGCGGCATCAATGCGTTTGCCAAAAGGAGGGTCGATGACATGATAACGTACTGCTCATCACTTACCGGCCTTGAGCGTTTCTTCGCTGTCTGCGCTGCCGTCGGCGGTATAACGCTGCTGATCCGAATTGTGTTGATGCTCCTCGGCGCAGAAGGCTCCGACATCGCAGATGCAGACTTCGCTGACGCCGATTTGGCAGACACTGCTGCCACGGCTGACGCCGGGTTTCGCGTCATATCTCTGCAGGGCATCACGAGCTTTTTCATGATGTTCGGCTTGGTCGGCCTCGCTCTCTCGAGGCAGAGCCAGGCGCCCGCACCGCTCTCAGTCGCCGGAGGAGTCGGAGCCGGCCTCTTGGCGATGATTGTGATTGCCCAGCTGTTCAGGGCGATGACCAAGCTTCAGTCGGACGGCACGCTCAACATGCGGTCGGCAGTAGGTCAGACGGGGACAGTCTATCTGACAGTGAAGCCCAGGTCTGGGGGAAAGGTCTCTGTCGTCGTTCAAGGACGGCTCTGTGTGCTCAATGCGGTGACCGAAGGCGACACGCCTATACCGACCGGCGAGGCGATTAAGGTAGACAAGGTGATTGACGGCAGAACTCTGGTAGTCAGCCGGCTTGACAGCCGAGAATACGAAGACGCATCTTAAGTCTCCATCTCATCCCAGTTTGGGCGAAAGGAGCGGATCGAATGCAGGACGGTTTGTGGACGATTGCTATCGGTGCCTTCGTGCTTCTGGTTTTCTCCACGCTTCTCTTCCTGGCACGCAGGTACAGGCGGTGTCCCTCAGACAAGATACTGGTCATATACGGAAAGGTGGCGGAAGGGCGTTCTGCAAGATGCATGCACGGCGGAGGAGCTCTCGTATGGCCGCTTATCCAGGAATACGCTTATCTGAGCTTGACGCCGATGACGATATCGATCCCTCTGCAGAATGCCTTGTCGCTGCAGAATATCCGGATCAATGTGCCGAGCACGTTCACGGTGGGCATCAGCACAGACCCGGCGATAATGCAGAATGCGGCCGAGAGGCTGCTCGGGCTGCAGCCCAAGGCGATCGAGGATATGGCGAAGGAGATCATCTTCGGGCAGCTCCGACTCACCGTTGCGTCGCTCACGATCGAGCAGATCAACCAAGACCGTGAGAGCTTCCTCGAGTCGATCAGGAAGAACGTCGAACCCGAGCTCAACAAGATCGGTCTCTATCTGATAAACGTGAATGTCACTGACATCACTGACGAGTCAGACTACATTGAGAGCATAGGGAAGAAGGCAGCGGCTGAAGCCATCAATAAGGCCAAGGTAGACGTTGCGGAGCAGAACAAGTTCGGTGCCATCGGTGAAGCCGAGGCGAACCGAATCCAGACGATTCGCGTTGCGGAGAACGTCGCCGAGGCTGAGAAGGGCAAGAAGAGGGCGGAAGCCGACCGCCGAGTGTACGTCTACGCGCAAGAGGCGGAAGCAGTTCGAGGAGAGAACGCCGCCTCCGCAGATATCGCGAATTCGAATGCCGAACTGGCAGTCAAACAAGCGCAAGCTCTCCAGTTGGCCGAGGTCGCCAAGAGGCAGGCCGAGGTGGAGATCCAGAAAGCGCAGTACCTTGCGGAGATCGAGAGGCTGAATGCGGAAGAGGTAGTTCAGAAAGAAGCCGATCGCAGGAAGATCGAGATAATGGCTGAGGCGGAAGCTGAGCGCGTCAGAAGGGAAGCCAAAGGAAAGGCAGACGCGATTCTGATGCAGTATGAAGCCGAGGCGAGGGGTATCCGCCAGGTCTTGGAGAGCAAGGCTGCGGGCTACGAGCTGCTGGTGCGCAGTTGCGGAGGAGATGCCAGAGCCGCAGCCACTCTGTTGATGGTGGAGAAACTGGAAGACATCGTCGCAAAGCAGGCGGAAGCCATCAAGAACCTCAAGATCGACAAGGTGACAGTCTGGGACAGCGCCGGGCCGGATGGAAAGGGCTCGTCGACAGCGAGCTTCGTGTCCAGCCTGATAAAGAGCCTGCCCCCGTTGCACGATCTCGCAGCTATGGCTGGCGTGGAGCTGCCGCAGTATCTCGGTCACACGACCGAGAGTGCAAAAGAACAGTCAACAGACGGGAGCGCACAGGGATAGCCGTTTGATGAAAGCCTGACTACTGGCCCGGGCAGACTGACGTCTTGCCCGGGCCGTCTTGCGTCCCGCCGGCCATTTGCTGTTTGCACGAGCTTATGCAAGAGTTGCGTTTATGCTTTGCATACAGTAAACACTAGTTAAGCTGCGTGAATGACGCGGCACCGCTGCTTCTGGGCATGGCTGGGTATGGCCTGTCCAATCACAATCCGAAAAAAAGACGCGCGGGATTGAAGGAAAATTGCATTGAGCGTCGAAACATTGCATTGCAAAGTTCGCAAACAGCTTGGCCGGTCGATTCGATCGAGTCCGGCCAAATCACAGCAGAGACCGGTATGCGGGGTGCAAATTCAGTCGTCGATGAAGATTGTCGCTGAGCGGTGATGACGATGGGAGTCAGGATACAGGACGTAGCGGAGCAGGCTGGGGTATCACCGGCGACAGTGTCCAGAGTCCTGAACAACAGGAAGGGCATATCTGAGAAGACTCGAGCCAAGGTACTGAGTCTGGCCGCTGAAATGGGATACAGGTCCAACCAGAACCACAAGACGGCAAGCGGGCCGATGATCAAGAGTATCGGTATGCTGTACAGCTCACGCATGCCGGATCTTGTGGGCAACCCGTTCTACGGAGGAGTCCTCGTCGGCCTCGAATCCGTGCTCAGGCCCGATGGCTACCAGCTGTTTTCCTACAAGCTTACAGGCGACACCTATGAAGACAATAGGCTGATACAGCAGCTCGCAGTGAGTGGCCTTGCCGGACTGGTCTTCGTCGGACAGAACGTGGATGACCAGGACATCATCCTCACAGCTCGCAACAGCGGCCTTCCCCTGATCTTGGTTGACAACAACATTGGAGACGCGGGTGTCGACTGCGTAGTCATGGACAACCACCGCGGTATCTCCGAGATGGTCAAAAGGCTTGTCGATCTCGGGCATCGGCGAATCGCCTTTGTAGGCGGTCCCCTTTCACACAGTTCCCTCAGAGAGCGATATGAAGCTTACCAGCAATCGCTGGCACACGCAGGCATTGAGATAGACCCCAGTCTAGTCGTGCTCCCCAGCAATTTTGACGGCTACACAGCCATGAAGACGATCTTGCAGACAGCAACCAAGCCGCCGACAGCCGTCGTGGTCGTTAACGACAACATGGCGTTCGAGGTAATGAGAGCTCTGCATGAGCAAGGGTATCGGATTCCTGACGACGTGTCGGTGACTGGGTTTGACGACATCGATATGAGCCGCAGTGTGATTCCCTCGCTGACGACCGTGTCGGTGCCGAAGAAGGAAATGGGTCTATTAGCAGGTTCTAGACTCCAGCAGCTTCTAGGAGGAGTGGCCACCAGACCAGTGAAGATCACGGTGTCGGTTGAGATCGTGGTGCGCGATTCGGTGGCTAGAGCTGCTCGTTAGTGCTATACAGACGCAGAATGCAGTGATCAAACGCTAAGGTTCTCTGGGGGAGATGCTTCGTGGTCAGCAGATTCTGGAGACCGTCTCTGTCTTCTGTGATTGTGATCGTTGCACTCGTTGCCCTGTCCGCCCTGCCAGCCTTCGCCGAGGTTCCCTACCGAAGCTACATCTACGACTACTGGAAGCATGCACGGCCAGCCCCGCAAGCATACCTTTCGGAGAGAATCGTCACCGGCCGCAGCCTGGGCCTCTCAGACTTCAACAAGCCCGATGACGTGTTTGTCGACAGCAACCAGACAGTCTACATCGTAGACACCGGCAACAGCCGGATCGTGCATACTGACTCGGAGTTCAACCTCATCAGAGTCATCGCTGAGTTTGACAAGAACGGCAGTGCAGACAGGTTGAGGAACCCCAGCGGAGTGTTCGTCGACAAGCTCGGTCAGATCTACATAGCCGACACTGGCAACCAGCGCATAGTTGTCCTCGACGAGAACGCGCGCTTCCTCAAACAGATAGACTCACCTAAGCCCACCGGAGACAGTCAGATTGCAGACAATTTCGCCTTCATACCACTGAAACTGGTCGTCGACCACTTTGGAAATCTCTTGGTTGTGGTCAAGGACGTCTACGAAGGACTCATGCAGTTCAACCCTGCGGGCGAGTTCACGGGCTATGTCGGCGCCCCGAGGGTGAGTCCTTCACTGGTTGACGTGCTCTGGTCCCGCATAGCGACCGAGGAGCAGAGGCGGCGGCAGGCAATCTACTTGCCCACCGAGTTCAGCAACGTTGCGCTAGATGAGAGAGGGTTTGTGCTGGCAACTGTCAAGGGTTCCGCTGCAAAGGATCAAAACGTGAACTTCCTCCTGAAGCTCCTGTTTCGGGACAGATACAGTACCACCAGCGATTCGGTGCGGAGGCTGAATCTATCGGGGAAGGACGTCTTGCGCAGGCTCGGGTATGGAGCTCCCGCCGGCGACATAGGAGAGCCGGATCAGGCGGCCACCTTTAGGTTTGTGGACGTCACTGCTCGGGGATCCGGCAGTTACAGCCTGCTTGAGCAGACGAGAGGCAGAGTGTTCACATATGACGTCAACGGCAGACTTCTGTACGTCTTCGGATCAATCGGTGATCAAGTCGGAACCTTCCGCAGCCCGGTATCGATCGAGTCTGTCGGCAATCGGGTGATCGTCCTGGACAACGCCACGAACTCGATCACTGTGTTCAGCCCGACGCACTACGCGGATCTGATCCACCTCGCTATGCAGCTGTATGGCAGTGGCATGTATGACGAGTCTGCAAGGACATGGGCAGAGGTCGGCCGTCTGAGCGTGAACTACGCCATGGCCTATACAGGCATGGGTGCAGCCGCTTTCATGAAGGGCGACTACGAAACGGCGATGAGGTACTTCTATCTGGGCAACAACCGGGATGACTACTCCAAAGCATTCGCCGAGTATAGAAAGGAAATGGTCTCCAAGTACTTCGGCCGTGTCATGGGCGGTTTCATCTTGCTGATCGTCGTCATACTGGTGGTTATGAGGCTGGTTCGGAGGAGGGCGCCGGCAAGTGCCCAGCTTGAACAAGCTGAGACACCTGATCCGCTCGCCGAGTACTGGGTGATCGGACCGAAGCCCCGCATCCGCAAGCACAACCTGGTCGGCCAGACCCTCAAGGGACTGCGATTTGCACTGCACCTCATATTCCATCCTATCGATTCGTTCTGGTATCTGAAGTTCAACAGGCTGAACGGTCTTCCCGCAGCCATCTTGCTGCTTATCTTGGCTTGTGCAGCCGTAATCTTTAGGCGCCAGTACACTGACTTCATCTTCAACACGCGCGACATCCAGAGAATGAACATCTACATCGAACTGGCCAGAGTACTCGTTCCATTCATCCTGTGGGCGGTAGTCAACTGGGCTCTTACGACGCTCATGGACGGCAAAGGGACTTTCCGAGACATAGTCGTGCTGACCGCTTTCAGCCTAGTGCCGATCATACTCGCGGCGGTTCCAGCGACGTTGGTGAGCCATGTTCTGATCAAGGAAGAGAGGATGTTCTTGACGCTCATCAACCAGATTGGCACCTTCTGGAGCCTTACGCTCATCGTGATCGGGACGATGGTGACGCACGAGTATTCCCTGCCCAAGACTGTGTGGTCATCTGTGGTGACGGTTCTGGGCATGGGAGCGATGATCTTCATCGGCCTTCTGTTCAGCACGGTCGTGGGTCGAGTGGTTGGGTTCGTCAGTGACGTCTATCGCGAGATCATCTACAAGCTATAGTATCGGGCGGAGGCACTCGATTATGGTATCTCTGATCCCGCAACCACTGTCGTTGACGCCAATGCCGGGCGGATATGTGCTCTCCTCGCAGTCGAGGATTGCGCTGACTGAGACTACGCTGCGGATGTAAAGGTGCCGAGGGTTTCGTCGGTCGCGGAGCTCGGATTCGACCAATATGTCTGTCCAGGGGTGCGGGGTTGGAACAGGCTCATGAACGATATGGATGTGTCGTTCGCCAACATCAGAGGGATGGTTGCGCTCGGCCGCGAGTACCACGCGATCGGGGTCCTCAACACCGATTGGGGCGACCACGGCCACATCAATCTTTTTGCCAACTCGATGCCCGGAATGATCTATGGGGCTTCCTTGTCGTGGAATCCCGACGGCGATTCCGATGCAAAGGAGCAGTGGCGGCGTATTTCCGTGGTCGAGTACGGCGATTCCTCAGGCAGCCTCGTCGGGCTGCTGGCTGATCTTGCGCGGCAGCAGATCGTGTCATGGGGAGTGATCTCTGCCTGGGCCCATTCCAAGAGTGTGGGCTCACGGTTTCCCGAGGCAGATCGCGAGTGCCTGACTCAGTGCGACCCAGACGAGCTGGTGTCGGCAGGAAGCAGGGCTCAGGAAATAGGGGCTGAGGTTGCGAGGCTGCGAAGCTGCATTCGCAAAGACAGGTTCGACGATATGGACGAGTTTGAGGTGTCTGCACGCGGGATTCACCTGTGTCAGGCGCTCGCGTTGATCGTAAAGAAGCGAGACCTTGGCCAGCACGTTCCGAGGCTCTTGATTGAGCCCTGGCCCCTGGCCGAACAGATGGAGTTGTGGATGACGGACTACGCCGCGGTTTGGCGAAGGACGAACAAGGAGAGCGAGCTGTACCGGATTCGTGATGTGATCACGACGATTTGTGCTTACTTGAGGAGTTAGGCCGGGTCGTCGAGGGTGCGGGCGGAGCAATTGCATCGAAGTGGTCGATAAGGAGGCAGCCAGTTGATATGGACTCCAAAGCGAAGGCCTTAGTGCTGATGGCGATACTTACCATACTTGTCGCAGTCGCCGGCGGTCGGATCGCCTCCGCTGATATAGAGGACTTTGAGTCGCCCGATGAATTCAATGCCGTTGCCTCGAATGAATATGTCACTCTGCTCTACAAGCCGAGCACGTCTGAGGTGGCGGTGAGAGACAATGAGACAGGCACGGTATGGTACTCCAATCCGCAGGACATCGGCTCAATTGAGAAAGTCCTGAGCGGCGCCGCGCAGAACAGGCTTAAGGCTCAGGTAGGGATCGAGTACTACACACCTGACCACATCAGAAAGACCATGGACAACTACAATGACAGCGTGTTGCTGGGCCAGCACGAAGAGACGATACTCCCTGATGGGATACGCATAACCTACCGTTTCGGCAAGCGATGGAAGGATGCTGACTATCTGGTCGAGTTGATGCCTGCAGACAGATTTGAGGAGCTCATCTTGTCCAAGGTCCAGTCGGAAGCCGATAAGACGCTTATCGAGAAGAACTACACTCCTATTCTGCTCAGGAAACTCCAACCGGGCGAGACCAGACAGAATGCAACGTTCGCCGATCTCGAGGTTCTGCTGCAGGACTACACGATGGTCTCTCTAGGCCAGCCACTGACCGGGAGAAACTGGCTCGATACGTTGCAGCACATGCTCCTTACAATGCTGGCATACCGCACTGACATCACCAGCGTACGAGACATGACTTTCGAAGATCTTGCTCCGCTCATCGATACACCGACCTATCTCATAAACAGGCGGGTCATGGCGTGGGATCGCGACGGTCTCATACGGATATTCAAGGAGGCCGGCTTCACACCGGAGGAGAAGTCCGCAGACCTGGAGGCGTTCGGCCTGAACCCGCTGCTGCCGAACCACGAGGTGTTTGCAGTCACCATAGAGTACAGGATTGACGGCCGTGACCTCCTGGTGAAGATCCCTGTCGACCAGATCGAGTACCCGATCGACGCGGAGCTCGCCACAGGTGAGCGCGCGACCTTGCCTCTCACCACGATCACCCTTCTGGAGTACTTCCACGCAGCAGGAACAGACCAGCAGGGTTACATGCTCGTACCGGACGGCAGCGGAGCGCTCATATACCTCAACAACGGCAAGCAGCTCTATCCTTCTTACAGACAGCGAGTCTACGGGCAAGACCGGGCCATTGCCACGCCTGTGGCTGTCTATGCATACACCGACCAGATCTATATGCCCGTCTTTGGAATGAAGCGCGGCGACTCCGCATTCCTGGCCATAGTCGAGGACGGAGACGCGCTGGCGTTGATCAACGCGAACGTATCCGGCAAGGTCAGCTCCTACAACACAGTGTACTCGTCATTCATGTTGATTCCTTTGACCACCTTGCGGCTAGAAAACACTGAGACCCACTGGATGGACAGGTACGCGATCAACCTTTACCAGAGCAGGCTTCCCGACTGCAACGTCCAGGTCCGGTACACGTTCTTGCAGAGCGAAGATGCAAGTTACGTCGGGATGGCACGGTGGTACAGGGAGTACCTGATTCGCCAGTTCGGGCTCAAGCAAAGGACAGGGACCGACGAGTACCCGCTCTATGTGGACATAGTCGCGGGAATCGATGTCAACAAGCCCGTCCTGGGGTTCCCCGTCAGGCGGGTTATACCTCTCACGACGTTCGCAGAGGGCGGAGCAATGCTCCGCACTCTGGCAGAGCTCGGAGTCGGCGATCTGAAAGCGCGGCTCTGCGGGTGGCTTGTGGGCGGAATGAGGAACCATTTCCCCTATAGCGTCTCGCTGGAGAGCGCCCTGGGGTCTCGGAGAGATTTTCAAAACCTCCTTGACACAGCTCAGTCATTAGGCGTGGGGCTCTATCCCGACATAGAGATTCTCAACATCTGGTGGGACAAGGGATTCAGAGCGAACCGGGACGCGGCGCGTTCCCTTGACCGCAGACACGCCCTCATCTACAAGTACCACCCGGCTTCTTCCCGGCGCTTGGGCTCGCAGTCGGGCTACATCCTGTCACCTTATCGGCTGTCTGACATGGTGAAGAGCGTCATGGATCAGATTGTCAAGCTTGGCGTAGACTCGGTCTCTTTTTCGAGCCTGGGCAAGTACGTAGACTCTGACTTCCGCCGAGATCCCCAGCGGCTCGTTGACAGGCAGCAGAGCCTTCGCATCACCAAGTCGGCACTTGAGGGCATTCGCAGTGCTGCCGGCGGGGGTCTGATTGTCGAGGGCGGCAACGTCTATGCACTGCCCTATGCAGATTCGGTGGTCGGCGCTCCGACTGGACACAGTGCGTTCACCATCGAAGATGAGAGTGTTCCTTTCTACCAGATTGCGATACACGGCCTCATTGACCACGCCGGGCCGCCCGTCAACCTTTCGCATGATCCTCGCGCAGAGATCTTGAAGGCGATCGAGACGGGTTCCGCCCTGAGTTACACGCTTTACTACCGCGATTCGTCACTGGTTATCGACACGGACTTCCACTGGCTGGTCAGCGGGCGCTTCAGCGACTGGCTGGACCAGATTGTGGCGGCACAGAGGGCTGTCAACTCGGCACTGGAGGGCGTCCGCCACGAACCGATCGTCGACCACCGGAAGCTGGAGGAAAGGGTCTATTTGACGAGGTTCGCCAACGGCAGGACTGTCGTCGTCAACTACAACGACTACAGCGTCCAGCTGGACGAAGTCACTGTTCAAGCCAGAGGATTCGCAGTAGTTGAGGAGGGACTCTGATGAGCGTCATTCCTCGGAGAAGAAGGCTGACACTGGACGTGAGACACCAGGTGACCGGGTATCTGTTCATCATGCCGTTTCTCATTGGGTTTGCCCTGTTTTTCATTGTGCCGTTTGCCCAGTCGGTCTTCTACAGCCTCCACAAGCTTACGTTGACTCCTACTGGAGCTCAGTTCGAATACGTTCGTCTGGCCAACTACGAACGGGCTCTGTTCATCGATCCTCTTTTCACTCGGCGGATATTTGAGACGGTCATCCGCATGGTGTTGACAGTTCCCCTGGTTCTCTGCTTCAGCTTCTTCACTGCGGCAGTACTTAACCAGAAGTTCAAGGGCCGAATGGCGGCTCGGGTGGTTTTCTTCCTGCCGGTGATTACCAGTTCGAGCATAGTCGTGGCCCTTAGGGGATCGGACTACATCGCGACGATCATGGGAACGGCCACGCAGGCTTCGTTGGGCTTCTTTGACGTCGACACACTGGGGCAGTTCTTCGAGAAACAGGTCGGCCTGCCCAAGTCGGTGGTCGACTATCTGGTCTCCGCTGCAAACGCGATACCCGAAATCGTGCGGCTCTCAGGCATCCAGATGCTTGTCTTCCTTGCAGGGCTGCAGTCTATACCGAGGGCGCTGTATGAGGCGGCTGAGGTAGAGGGGAGCACCGGATGGGAGAGCTTCTGGCTCATCACGTTCCCAATGATCAGCCCGCTGATCCTAACCAACATGGTGTATACGCTCGTTGACTTCTTTGTTGGCCCAAGCAACACTGCAGTGTTGTCGATCAGGGATGCGGCGTTCGGCGCACTCGGGCACGGTGTGAGCTGCGCCATGAGCATGATCTACTTCGCAGCGGTCTCTGTGGTGATAGCCATCTCTGTGGGCGTTGTCTCGAGGCGGGTCTTCTACTACAACTAGTGATTCGGAGGCGGTAGCGTGAGTACTACAGTGAGTGCCGACAGGCCTTTGCAAGTACAGCCAAAGCTGCTCCGTATGCTTAGGTCGATCAAGCTTGCTGCACTCGTGTGGAGTGTCCTGAGAGCTGTGCTAATCATAGGGATCGGCTTCATAGTGCTGTATCCGCTGTTGATCAACTGCGTGTCCGCTCTGATGCCTGAGAATGACCTCTATGATCCATCCGTGAGGTGGGTGCCCAACAGGCTGACGTTGGACAACATCCGTATGGCTTGGCGCCTGATGGAGTACCCGAGCGCCTTTCTGAACTCGGCAGCGCTCTCTTTGCTTGCTGCAGCTCTGCAGCTGATGTCATGCACTGTAATCGGGTACGGGTTCGCCCGTTACCGCATAAAGGGCGGCAATCTTTGGTTTTCGCTGGTCATACTCACCCTGATCGTTCCTCCGGAGATGACTCTGATCCCTCAGTACCTCAACTTCAGATACTTCGACCTTTACGGACTGCTTCCGGACGGCGGGATCAACCTGATAGGAACGCTCTGGCCGGCGATACTGACGTCAGCTCTGGGCATGGGATTGAAGAGCGGATTGCTGATCTACATCATGAGGCAGTTCTTCAAGGGTCTGCCGCAGGATCTTGAGGACGCTGCTTACGTGGACGGCGCCGGACCGTTTGCCACGTTCTTGAGAGTCATGGTTCCAAGTGCCGTGCCGGGTTTGGTCGTTGTCTTCCTGTTTTCGGTCGTGTGGCAGTGGAATGACAGCTTGATTGTCACCATGTTCCTTGGCGGCAAGAAGTACTTGCCAAACATGCTGGGAGACCTGGCACGCCGAACCGCTATCGAGGTCATCGGTGACAACAACCAGATTGTCTCGCCGTACACAAGCATCATCAACAACACCGGCAGCGTGCTCGTCATGGCGCCTTTGGTAGCTCTATACATATTTTGCCAGAGGTTCTTTGTCGAGACTATCGAGCGAACCGGGTTGGTAGGCTAGACCGTATTGCATGTCATTAGCTTGCTCAGTCGAAAAGGAGGTGTTTGCCAGCAGACACGTTGACGGTCCGAATCTTTGGGAGGTGATCGCATCTCTGGAGGTATCTGTACGAAACGGTCAACTCGTCACAGGCGAAGTCTGAGTCACTAAAGAGGAGGTAAGACCATGAGAAGAACCATAAGTGTTCTGTTGGTTGTACTGGTATTGGCCGTAATGCCATCCGTCGCTCTGGCCTATGAGTGGGGCCAGTACGATCTCGGCGGAAACACAGTGTCGTTTGTAATAAACTGGGACATCCTGACTTCGTACTTCGGCCCGGAGGCTACCTATGCACCTGGACGCCTTGAGGAGGCCGAGAAGCTCTTCAACTGCAAGTTCGAGTGGGTCAACTCAGGTGGGAGCCCTGACGAGATCATGAATGCTCGTCTCCTGGCCGGCGAATCGGCGTACGATTTCTGGGCAGTAGGTCTCAGCACATCAAGGTTCTTCCAGAACGCCGCGGCTGGTTGGTATTGCCCGGTCACTAACGTGATACCTCAAGAGTACTACGATGAACTCCCGGTATCCGACCGATCGGTCATGGATTCGTTCTCGTTCAGGGGTGAGAAGTACGCAATCGCAGCCACTGACAGAACCTCCCTGACCAGCTTCTTCATTTGGAACAAGACGATGTTCAAGGAGAACGGCTGGCCGATGCTGGATGAGCTCTATCTGAAGGATGAGTTCACGTGGGACGTCGTGACTGAGATCGCACTTCAGGCCACAAAGGACTTCGACGGTGACGGCGTGATCGATCAGTGGGGTCTCGGGATTATTCCTCCGCACAGGTTCGTGATCGGAACCGGCGGCAAGGAAGTGGAGTTCCGTGACGGCAAGTATGTCTTCGCGATGGACAGCCCGGAGTCGTTGGCTGCGCTGAATCAGGTCGTTGAGTGGAACAAACTCGGCGTCCACCACGGCTATTGGAGTAACGAGCTGTTTGCAACCGGCACTGTCGCGATGAGCATCGCTGAATCGTGGATGCTTCTCGGGTGGCCGATTTTCATGCACGACCGCGACTTCGAGATCGGAATTCTGCCTTACCCGAGGAGAGCGGATGCCGACAGGTACATCTTCCCTGCAGACACTGTTGCGACATATGTGCTCCCAGCCAACTGTGCTCAGCCTGAGGCGATGGTAGCATTGCTCAATTTCCTGATCCCGTGGGAGGAGCGCTACGAGTTCACCATTGACGACTGGATGGCCAGCATAGGACAAGATCCGATATCGTATGAGGTCGCGTATAACGCCGCCTACAACTGGACCGGCGAATGCAACCTGTTCTGGTGGGATCTGATGAGCTCGGGTTCCCCTCTCAGTGAGGTGTTCTGGAGCGATGTCATGGGTGGAGCCAGGACCCCTGCGTCCATCTTTGCGGAGTATAAGGACGCAATCCAGGCACAGCTGGATGACGTGCTAGGACAATAGCCCACCGGGCCTCGAGTCGCTGGAGCCTCCGCCTCAGCGCGGAGGCTCCTTGGTAAAACTCATGCAGTTGCTTGCACATGTTGTGAAGGCATGAAGGGAGACAGCAAGATTGGTTGAGACAAGGACTATTATCGGACCGGCACTGCCGAACATCCCGTGGGAGGAAAAGCCAGAGGGCTGCCGTGAGGTTGTATGGCGCTCCAGCAGAAACCCTATCATCCCCAGGGACGCGATTTCCTCCTCCAACAGCGTGTTCAACAGCGCCGTGGTTCCGTTTGGAGATGGATTTGTTGGAGTATTCCGATGCGACGACAAGGCCAGGTTCATGGCGCTTCACTTCGGCAGGAGCAAGGACGGCGTCTCTTGGCAGATCGACGAGGAGCCGATCCAGCTTATCACTCTAGACGGCTCCCGAAGGCTGGCGATGGGATACGACCCGAGGATCACGCTGCTGGAGGGCAGGTACTACATAACCTGGTGTAACGGGTTTCACGGCCCGACGATCGGCGTCGCGTACACCCAGGACTTCGTCACGTATTACCAGCTGGAGAATGCTTTCTTGCCGTGCAACCGAAACGGAGTGCTCTTCCCGCGCAAGATCGGCGGGATGTACGCCATGCTGAGCCGTCCCAGTGACAAGGGGCATACGGCGTTCGGCGATATCTTCTGCAGCTTGAGCCCGGACCTCACTTTCTGGGGAATGCACAGATTCGTCATGGGAACGATCGGCGGCTGGCAAGGGGTCAAGATCGGGGCAGGTCCAGTGCCGATCGAGACCACGGAGGGCTGGCTGCTGTTCTACCATGGCGTCTGCGGATCGTGCAACGGGTTTCTGTACAGCATGGGTGCAGCACTCCTGGATCGCGACGAGCCCTGGAAGGTTCTCCATAGATGCAGAACGTACTTGCTATCGCCTCAGCGTGACTACGAGTGCTGGGGAGACGTGCCGAATGTAGTGTTCCCGTGTGCGGCGTTGGCTGACGCAGAGACCGGCAGACTTGCGATATACTACGGAGCTGCTGACACAGTTGTAGCCTTGGCCTTCGCCCAAGTTGATGAGGTTATCGACTATATCAAGAGAAATCCGACCCTGGCCCGCCGGTAGGGCCCAACCGCCGCTCGGACTCAGTGGCAGCCGGCCGGACCGCGCAGAATCGCGGGGGGCGGCGAGCGGATCTCTGAGCGAAGCCGTGCAGGCACTGGAGCGTTGGGCATGCCGGCGACCGTCGGGTCGGGGAGCGCGGGAGGAAGAGAGTTATGGCTGTCCGAATGGCCGCACTGCACGCGAGGGGGGCCCCATACCCGCCTGAGATAAACCCGTACTCGGAGCGGTTCAATCCCCAAGCCCCTGCAGAATACACTGAGCGGCAGTTGCAGATACTGATCGACCATCTGAACACTGCGGGTGAGATCGGAGCTGACCTCGTATGCGCGGGCGAGGACGTCAAGGGTGAGTATCTCTTCCTCGAGTACTTCGATTACCCCCACTTATTCGATCAGCTTGTAGAGGAGATCCCCGGAAGGGCATCTGCTCGCATTGCAGATGTCGCGCGCAAGTACAAGATGAATGTAGTCGTCACCTACTACGAACGGGAAGGTGGCGAGATCTACAACACCGCTGTGTTGATAGACAGAGAAGGAACCATAGCCGGCAAGTACAGGAAGGTGCATCTGGCACCCGGAGAGGCCTGGCGGGTCGCTCCCGGGGCTGGATTTCCCGTGTTCAAGACCGACATCGGCCGTATCGGGATGGCCATCTGCTACGACATGATCTTCCCGGAGACCTGCAGGTGCCTGGCGCTTGGAGGAGCCGACATCATCTGCCATCCGACCGCGGGATGGGGATTTCCTGATGCAGCGCTGGGCGAATCCCTCGTCAGGATTCGCGCGCACGAGAACAGCGTGTACATGATAGTGTCCGTCAACTGCAGCAGCGACGAGAGAGTCAAGTCGTGCATAATTGGGAACGACGGCCACATTCTCTGCGAGCTGCCCGGCAGGGAGTGCGGGATAGCCAGTGCAGTAGTGACGCCGGACTTCGATCGCAATTACGATCCGGACTACTTCGACACCTTTTATACAGACGTAGTCAGCATACGCGCGCGGTTCGCGCTGCAGAGAAAACCGCATCTCTACAGCGTCCTGACTGCCGATAGGCCTCCGCTCTTGGACTGCTACCCCGGGATAGAGGTTGTAGACCGATCCAAGCCGGACAGGGTCAAAAGCCTGGCCGAATTGCGCCGCAAGCACATGCTCGGCCAGCTGCAGGGACGCCGCCTGCACTGGTGACCGGGCCGGACCTGCACATGAGAAGGAGGTTGCGTGAGATGCATAGGTCGGGAAGGGAAAAGGCGTTCCTCCTGACAGTTTTGGGTGTACTCGTATCTGTCACGCTCTTTGGGGGTGGGATCTTGCCATACGACGAGTCTACAGCTCTTGCAGCAGTTACAATGACGGAGGATGGATGGACGCAGGTCACGCCTAGCGAAGATTCTCGCATCATCTATGTCAGCAGCTCGACAGGCGACGACAACAATGACGGCCTGTCCGAAGGGACACCTGTGAAGACTCTGGCCAAGGCCGCGTCTCTGATGCGCAACGAATACCCTGACCACATGCTGCTGAAGTGCGGCGATGTGTGGGACGGAGCTGACGCCAGGCTGGGCCCATTCTACAGGTTCTTCAACGGAAGAAACGAAGCCGAGCCGGCCGTTCTCTCCTACTACGGAACAGGCCCCAGGCCGGTGATCAGATTTGGCAGCGACGGCGGCAGCTTCATAGATCACAACGGGCAGCAGAGGAGCTACTTCGCAATAATCGGACTGGATTTCCACGGTTACCGGATGGATCCGGACGACGCCGGCTTCACCCGAAGCGTGATATCCAACCCTCCGGCTCTGCGTTTCGTGGGCGGAGGTTCGAACATACTTGTCGAGGACTGTAGGTTCCGCTTTGCGGAGATAGTCGTTCAGAGCTACGGGGATTACCAGTATAAGGACTTCCGGCTTCGACGGAGTATTGTCGTAGACGCCTACGCCAGAGGAACGACTGACTACTCGACAAACAAGCGGCCGAGCGGGATCTATGCTTCCGGCATAGACGGGCTGCTGATCGAGGAGTGCGTCTTTGACCACAACGGGTGGAATGAACGGTTCGACGACACCAAGGCCAATATGTACAACCACAACATGTACCTGCAGTACAACAACGTGGGAAACGGCGTAGTGGTGCGCGGCAACATAGTGACCAGAGCGTCGAGCCACGGCATTCAGGGGCGGCCCGGGGGTCTGTATGAAGACAACCTGATCGTGCAGAACTCGATCGGCCTCCTCCTGGGATATCAGGAAATCGAACTCCAGCCCGGCACCTTTGCCATCGCACGGAACAACGTCATCCTCGAAGGGAAGCTCATGGACCCTGTCGACAACCGCAACCCTAGGACCGCTGCTGTCTGGGGCCTCGATGTCTACAACGTCGGCCAGGCGTCGGTGACCATTGAGGGCAATATCGTGGCCAACAGGCGGGACAACGGCTCCAATATGGGTATCAAGTCGATGCGGCAGGTCGTCTATGCTGACAACGTCCAGTACAAGTGGGGCGGCGGCATGGGCGATATGAACAAACCGGAGTGGCCGGACCCTGAACGTTCGGTCGGCTCCTACCACGGGACCCTCGGCAAGGAGCCCTCGCTCGAGGCCTTCCTCGAAGTGGTTCGGAACAGGGGATTGCGGGAGTGGCCAAAGGAGTACACGGCCTACGCAGTCAACCAGTACATTCGCGAGGGATTCGGTATGAGCAAGTAGATGTGCTCAGCAACAGAGGAGTGATCGCGCAATGATCTCAGTAACCAGGTCCGCCGGAGCCGGGACCATTCAACCGCTGGACAGAGTGCTTATACGGTCCGAGAAGCCCGGACGGATCATCGTGCTCGACGGATGCTCGAAGGAGTACTTCCGGTCGGAAATTGCACATGAGGCCGAAGTCACTGTCAGCGGAGCCCTTGGCGTTCATACAGCCAGGCTGCTGGACAGTGCGGGCAGTGAGATAGCATCTGTGGGCTTCAGAGTGGAATGCTTCACCTCGATTGAGGACGAGGGCGGTCGGTTTGAGACGCTCTTGACACATCTGCACCACACGATGGGACGCAGAGGATACGGAAGCTGCCTGTATGGCGGTAAGGTCTATCAGTACTTCGTTCACTGGGTTAGGGACCACGTTCACACGCTCAAGGGCATGAAGTACTTCTGCGAGGCCTTCAGGAGCGGAATAGAGCTGTACCGAGACTCTCAGAGAGAAGATGGGATGATATTCGATCTCGTCGAGCCGAGGGTCACCGACCGCGATGAGTCTGAAGAGCGGTTTGAATACGGCGGGTTTGTCTGGCCGGTGGAGGGCCGCAGGCTTCACTTCAAGAGGATCCCTGTCGAGAACGATGTAGAGTTCCTGTATGTCGAGGGGATCTACTTCACCTGGAAGGCCACAGGAGACGACAGCTGGATGAAGAGCATGCTCGACAGCGCGATCAGGGCGCTCGAGTACTCTCAGACCAGCCCCCTGCGGTGGTCGAAGAAATACCAGCTCCTCAAGCGCGGGTTTACCATCGACACATGGGATTTCCAGTGCGACGAGGACGCCAAGATCGCCGGCGACGACATCATGGCGATCTACGAGGACAGGACCCGCTTTGGCGTCATGCACGGTGACAATACCGGTTTCGCTGCGAGTTGCCTCTATCTTGCAGAGATGCTGGAGCGTGCTGGCAGGACAGAGGAGGCGGCGAAGTACCGCAAGTTGTCTGCAGAGATCATGGACAGGCTCAACAAGGTTGCGTGGAACGGCAGATTCTATGCCCATCACGTTCCCGAGGATGAGGGCGTGACGAGAGACCTCGGAGTCGATCATTCGACGCAGCTGTCGCTGTCGAACGCGTATGGACTCAACCGCACGCTCACGCACGAACAGTGCGTGTCGATAATCCAAGAGTACATGAAGATACGCGAGAACCTGCCGTATGGCTCTCCCGGCGAGTGGTATGCTATCTATCCTCCGTTTGGATGGGGCTTTGAGGAGGCCTGCAACAAGTGGGAGTACATGAACGGCGGCGTCACGCCCATTGTCGCGGGCGAGCTGGCTCGCGGCGCCTTTGAGCACGGCTTCGAGCACTACGGCGTCGACATTTTGGACCGGATCGCGCGATTGGCAGAGAAGCATGGCGGGTATCTCCACTGCTGCTTCAAGGGTGCGCTGCCTGAGCCGAAGCAACGCAACTACGTAACTCTCGACCTGACAGACCTGGCCAACGCAGAGGAGAGCCTGCCCGGCTGGAGTGCTCAGAGCCCGAGAGACTACAACGTCATACCTGTCGGCATGCAGAGATTCCGCGACATCCCCTTCGACGTCATCGACCCGTCTAGGGCCGATGGCCGCACCTGCATCAGCTTGTGCAACCGCGGGCTGCTGGATGAAGACGATCAGTCGGGCGTCACCCAGACCATCAACGGCAAGCCGGTATTTGTGAAATCGGGTGCTGCGGGAGAGCGCGGGACCAGGTGCACTGTACCTGTCGGCCAGACTGCGAAGACGCTCTTCTTCCTGCACGCGGTGACTGGGAACGGGCTGGCCGGTGATGTGACGCTGGAGTATGCGGACGGAAGCACGTATGTGCGGTACATCAACGAGGGGAGAGAAATCCTCAATTGGTGGCTGCCGCGTGAGCCCGTCTACGGACGCCATCGGGGCGTCGACCTCGGCATCGCCTGGCAGGGCAAGAACCATCTCTGCGGCAGGGTGGGAGTCAGCGTCTATGGGATGCGGAACCCTCACCCGGAGCGTGAGATCAAAGCTGTGCACCTGCATGCTGCGAAGAACGGCAACCGCTGGACCGTCTTCGGCATTACGCTCTCAGATGCGGAAGACACTGCCGTGAGGTCTGATGAAGTGTCGTTCGGCATTCCGGACAACTGGGGAGCTGCCGCAGTGGTGTACGCCCTTGTCGAGGGCCTGGCAGGCGTGGTCGATCGTGATACTGCATTCCAGAAGGCGTCTGTGGCGCCTCGATGGGAGGCTGCAGGAGTAGACAGTGCGCTGGTAAGGGTGGTGTACCCGTCATCGCGAGGCTACGTCGCGTATCGGTACCATCACGATCCTCAAAGCAGGAGCGTGAAGCTCGAACTCGCAGGCAGCGGCCAGAGCAGCCAGATGCACTGTCTGTTGCCCAAGGAAGCAGAGCGCGTGACCTCAGTCGCGGTCGACGGGCGGTCCGCTAGTTTCACGGTGAGCAAGATTGAAGGGTCGACGTACGTTGACGTCGAGGTGGACGTGACCGGCGTGCGTCAGGTTGATATCGAGTACGAGACTTGCTAGTCTCCTCTCTCCGCCGAGCGAGCGTAGGGCGGAAGTGCGCTGTTGACACGCGCTTCCGTCCTATGTCTTGCTCAATCGACTTTCATGGCTTGAGGGAGGCGTCGAATTGATGCTTCGTTCCACCATCAGTCAAGGCGATGTAGCGCGTACCAGCTGGCCGGTGCGGATGTCCGACCATCTCAATCTGTATCTCGGCTCCGGCCGCGCAGGCGCGTGCTTCGATGTATGGGGACTGATTCACGGCAAGCGGCCGCACGGATCTAGAGCGAGCGAATCGCAGGCCCGGACTGTTTTCATGCATGCCGATCACTGGCACCGGGGAGCGTACGGCTTGGACTACTGGCTGCCCGTCGCGCGTCTCTGCTGGGCTGACGGCGAACCGCCAGAGCCTGCGAGCTACAGACAGCACCTGGACTTGTACGATGCCCGTCTGGAAACCGAACTCGTCTGGCCGGGGCTGAGAATTCTGTTTCGGAGCTGGTTCAATCCTGATCGCCGCGACCTTCTTGCGGTTGAGGTTCAGTATCAGGCGAGTGCAGGTTGCAGAATGCCCGACATCGTCCTTGCGCCCGAGACGGACATCCACACGCACTACGATCAGCATGTGACCGGCTCCTTTGCAGAACTCGAGGCATCGCCGACGCTATGGGTGGGCAGGGTCACAGTCGGCACTGCGGACAGCGTACTGGCACTGCGAGTCGCGACTGCTGACGGCGTCCAGGCCTGCATCCATCCTGGTGCGGACGGGCCGGTTGTCAGTTTTCCCGGACAGCGCGGGCGCCACCTGCTGCTGATCGGCTCTGCGGCAGCTGCACGCCGCGATGAGCTGCTCAGTGACATACAGAGAGTGCCGCCTCCTGAACAATATGCCGCGGAAGCTGCACAGGCCTGGCACAGGCGGTGGGGAAGTGCGGCAGTCAGCATACCGGTGTCTGAGTACCAGGCGCTGTGGTCGCGCTCGCACTACTACGTCCTCTGCAGCCATGCGCCGGAAGTGCGCTCGCCTGCCCCGCCCATGGGATGGTCTGGCGGGGGATGGCCGTTCCACTTCCCTCAGGACGCTTCATACGTGCATCCTGCTCTGCTTCGTCTGGGCCATCTCGATATCGCCAAAGCCTGGGTCGAGTTCTACCGCAGTTACCTAGATCGCACGATCGAGGTTACTAAGCGTATCTACAAGGTGGACGGTGCCATGTGGGCGTGGGAGCATCCGATAGGGCCCGATACCGAGATGCTCACGGACGAAGCGCCGAATTGGTTCCAATTCGAGATTCACAACGCAGCATATCCACTTCGCATGGCTTATGAAACCTCGCTGTACCTCCACGACGAAGAATGGACGCGTGAGGTCGCTTGGCCTGTAATAAGGGAGTCGGCACGTTTCTACGGTTCGTCGCTCAAACCAGAGGGTGACGGCAAGTGGGGGCTGCACATCATCCCGTCCATGGGCCAGGACGAGAAAGGGGGCAGAGACAAGAAGAACTATCTCTGCGCCCTGTACAGCGCCAGATACAGTCTGTCAGTCGCGACGCGGCTCGCGCATGAGCTTGGGATCGAGGGTCCGGAGTACGATGCCTGGAGGCGAATTCTCGCCGACGGACTGGCGTTCAACCGCCTGTACATCCCCGAGCTGGGATTCTGTGTCACATGCGAGGGCATGGACGGCCGCAACATGATCGGCAGACAAAAGCATCCCGTGCAGTTGAACCCTCTGACGTTCCTGCCTCTTGATCAGCCGGAGGATCACGTGCTGGAGGCGTACCGCCGCCGATACGACATCTGTACCAGACCGGGGGAGAACTACTTCGACGGCTGGACTCTCGCTGCGTACTGGCTTGCGTCCTCTCACGTGGGCGATACAGATGGACTTCTGGCTGGCATAGCGCAGGCGCTTCCTGCACGCTATGTCGATCCCAATTGGATTCAGATCTACGAGACGTCAGGCTCCACGCACATGCCCTACTACGTCACTAGCCATGGTCTGCTCCTGCAGGCGATCTGCGACGCGCTGGTCTCCGACTACTGGGACGGCGAGATGATCGGCAAAGCGTGCCCATCCACCTGGCAGGAGGTGTCATTTCAGAACCTCCGGACTGCAGATGCATCCTTGAGCGGGACTCGCAGGGGCAGGGAGTGGGACGTTCAGAGAGAATATGCATGAGGTGCAGGATGTGCCGCAGCAACCCCGGGCACCTGCATTGACAGAGTGATGGATGGCGTCTGTGAGCGTGGATCAATGGAGGTGCCGCGTGTGGACTCGCGAGTCTATCCCTACCTAGATGATCTTGAATCCAGGATCGACGACCACGTAGAGGCGAAGCTCTTCGCCGAGTGGACCGAATACGCAGACGGCCGCTTCACAGGCGAGGTGTTTTCCCCACGGCGCGCTCGGAAGGCTCCGCCGACCCTGGAGTGGCCGAGCATCAACATAAACGATGCCCAGGACGACTTCGCGATGATGCTGCTGCATCAGCTCTCGAGCTGTTCCACGGCCCTCGCGAGAGGTTCGGGAGCAGTGCTGGCAGTGAGATGCAACTACGGGTCGAGCATCATCCCCTCGCTGTTCGGGGCGGAGCCGTTCAGAATGCCCCGGGAGATGGACACGCTGCCGACTTCGCGGCCGCTTGCGGGCGGGAAGGATGAGATCAGAAGGCTCATCGACCGCGGGGTGCCCGACTTGAACGGCGGGCTGGGATCAAAGGTCTTCGATATGGCAGGCGTTTTTCTCGAAGTGAAGGCCGCCTATCCGAAGATCGGGCGGCACGTTCATCTGTACCATCCGGACGTTCAGGGGCCCATAGACATATGCGAAGTGCTCTGGGGAAGCAGCCTCTTCATAGACCTTATCGATGAACCCGATCTAGTGCATGCCTTCCTGAACCTTATCACTGAAACGTATCTGGCCTTCATGCGGAAGTGGTTTGAGCTGGTTCCGCAGCGCGGGGATCACGCAGTCCACTGGTCAATGGTGCATAGAGGCACGATACTGCTCCGCGACGATTCGGCGATGAACCTCTCGGGCGCCATGTACGATGAGTTCATCAGGCCATACGATCAGCGTTTGCTCGATGAGCTTGGAGGAGGCGGCATCCATTTCTGCGGCAAGGGCGATCACTTCATCGAGTCCGCTTCGTCGCTGAGAGGGCTGACCTGCGTCGACATGAGCCAGCCCGAGTACAACAATCTCGAGACTATACTCAGGAACACAGTCGACAAGGGCATCAACTTGCTTCAGCTCCAGCCGTGGACGGTCGAGAGCGCAGTTGTCAGCGGACGGGCGCTCCGCGGACGAGTGCATTGCTGGGAGTGGCCGTGCTCCAGTTAGCCTCTCACTCCCTAAAGGGTCACGGAGTAGCTGAAAGGTTCACTGCATGGTCGAAAGCAAAGCCCGCCGCTTCAGCGACAGGCTCTGTTCTGGATCAGTGACACGTCGGACCGATGGTCCCATGGGCGGTGGGTTGCACTCACCACTTCAGACTTCTCAGGTAGTCTATGCTCAGTCTCGCGGACTCCATCGCAGTCATGCCGGGCGCGGGTCTGTCTTGCTCTACTACGACCCACTTTGCACCGGCGTCCTTGGCCGCCTGCAGGATAGCCGGCATGTCCTGAACGCCGTAGCCGACAGGGCGGAATCCGAAGCCTTTCTCGCCCTGCTGTGCCCCGGCCCCTGCGCTGGGGCTGATGCCTATCAGCTCGTACAACTGAGCCGGCTTCTCCCTTCCCTCCATCACGAAGTCCTTCAGGTGAACGATCGGGGCTCTTCCTGAGTACTTCCTAACGTATGCAACAGGGTCTTCTCCCGCCACGTTGACCCAGCAGGTGTCGATCTGCGTCTGCAGCAGGTCTGCTGGAACACTCTGATAGAGCAGATCGAGACCGTAGGTGTCGCCGACCTTTGCGAACTCGAAGTCGTGGTTGTGGTACAGCAGGGTCATTGCCTTCTCTTTGGCCACTCTTCCGAGCATCTTGATCGACTCGATGACCTGATCAAAGCCAGGTTTGCCGGGACGGTTTTCCTCTGTCATGTAAGGAATGGCGATATAGCTGCATCCAAGCTTGGCGTACTGCCCCAGGACCTTGTCAGGATCCGACATCATCTCGTCAAACGGCACATGAGCGGATACAGGGACAAGTCCTAGGTCGTCAAGGAGCTGCTTGATCTCATCGATGCCGTGATCATGCAGTCCGGCAAACTCGACGCCTTCGTAGCCCATGCTCTTGACCTGCTCCAATGTCCCTTTGAAGTCGTTGGCCAGATCGCGTCTCACTGTGTAAAGCTGCAGCGCAATTGGTATTTGTCCCATTCTCGAAGCCTCCTGACGAAGTGTTACTTGTGAACGGCGCCGGGCGGCTGCTGCCGTGTGGTTTGCTGCTGGGTCGCCCACACACTATTATTCGACGCCAATGGTCAAATGACCTGGATGGTAAGTCTCGTACTCACTTTCATGAAGAAAGGAGGAATGTTACATTCCACATCGAAAATTGCAATCGCAGGATTCGTGATTTCCCGGCTCTCTAAGGCCCAGCGGTATGAAGGGATGGGAGATGGCCGTCACTATCGAAGACGTAGCTAAGCAGGCGAGTGTCTCGACTGCCACTGTATCAAGAGTCTTCAACAACAGCGCCCGAGTGTCCCCTGAGACGAGAAACAGGGTCCTCGAGACTGCGTCCATGATGAACTACAAGCCGCGAAGTTACAGAAGACAGCAGGGTACGGGCAAGGCAGTGGGTATCGTCTTTAGTAACAGGTTCTTTGAGTCGCTGACTTCTACGCCCTTTTATGCCGAGGTCATGGCAGGCGTCGAGCAGAGCCTCCGAGAGCGCAACCACGATGTACTGATACGATCACTGACAGACCAGGCCGACCAGGATCTCAGATCAATTGTTTCATTGTCGGAGAAGCAGCGGCTGGGCGGACTGTTGATCATTGGATACGAAGTCAGTCGAGACTTCATTCTGAGGCTGCGCGACTTGGGCATCCCAATGGTCTTGCTCGACAGGGACTTGTGGGCCGACAAACTCGACTGCATTCTCAACGAAGACTACTTGGGGGCAGTCGAAATGACCGACTATCTGATCGGACTTGGTCATAGACGGATTGCGTTCATCTGCGGACCCCTCAGGCACAAGTCGCTAGCAGATCGCTACGCGGGATACAAGGATTCGCTGGCCAAGGCTGGCATTCCATATGACGAAAGCCTGGTGCGGATCTCAGAATCCTACCACGGCATGCCCGAAGGCGAGCAGATGACCATTGACATTCTGAGCAACTGCAGACCCAGTCCCACTGCCATCTTTGCAGCAATCGACCTCCTGGCCATCGGCGCACTGAGGGCTGCTCAGCAGCTGGGGCGGGCGGTGCCTGACGATCTCTCGATAGCCGGCTACGACGACATCGAGATGGTCCAGCACCTGTCGCCGCCGCTGACTACTGTCAGGAACTTCAAGTGGGAGATGGGCTATCTTGCTGGAAAGCGTTTGGATGAACTGATGACCGGGTCGGTCAAGCGGCCCGTCAAGCATACGTTAGCAGTTGAACTGGTGATTCGGGGTTCGGTGTCCCAACCATAGTCGCTTGTCTCTCTGCCATGGCTCTAGACGCAGCATAGTCGCAGAAAGATACACCAAAGGCTCGTTTCACGAGAGGAGCCGGTTGGATGATGCGATTGTTGGCGTTCATGTTCCCCTCCAAATGGAAGCCAATCTGCGCGGGCTGCGTCGTGCTTGCGTGGATATGTGTCACCTGCCTCTTCTCTCCTTCACCCGCAGCTGTGGCTGCAACGGCTGACTTCGATGTCGAGATCGAGTATTCTGAATACCTGTCGAAGCACCAAGACGCGGAAAGACCAGCTATCGAGATCCTTGTACCTCTGACAGGCTACGCGGCGACTGACATGAGCATCGCAACCCTGGAGAACTTCGAGGGCCGGCCTGGGCAGTCTCTCTGGACGGACGAATACGGCTTCGTCGAGTGGGAAGTCGATGTCCCCGCGGAAGGCCTCTACAACATAGGGATCGTCTATTTCCCTGTCGAGGGGAACAACAGTGACATCCAGAGACAGATTGAGATCAACGGCGAGATCCCATTCTTCGGTGCAAGGCACCTGTCGTTCCCCAGGGTCTGGGTGGACGCAGGCAAGCCTCGGGTCGACAACAGGGGGAATCAGATCCGGGCGCCGCTCGCCGAAGAGCCCATATGGCAGGAAGCCATGCTCCGCGATCACATGGGTTACTATATGGACCCCTACCTCTTCTACTTCAGGGCCGGAGTCAACAGGATCAGGCTGATCTCTCAGAAGGAGCCGATGGTGCTCGGAGAGATCAAGCTGTTCCAGGCAGAGCGGCCGCCTTCCTACGATGAGCTCCTTGCATCGTACGCTCAGGCTGGATACCAGCCGGCGAAGGACTTCTTCCTCAAGATACAGGCAGAGGACACCAAGTATAAATCCGAGCAGACTCTCTATCCGGTGCATGACAAGGGAGATCCGAGCCTCGAACCCTACCACCCAGTCCAGATCCGGCTCAACTCAATAGGTGGCTACAGCTGGCAGCGACCAGGGCAATGGGTTTCGTGGGAGTTCGAAGTTCCGGAAGACGGACTCTACATAATCGCACTCAAGTCCAAGCAGAACCTGCGCAGGGGCACCTACAGCAACAGGAGGCTCCTCATAGACGGCAAGGTTCCGTTCGCAGAGGCCGATGCCGTCAGGTTCAGATACACCACGATGTACGACATGAAGGTGCTGGGAGTGGAGGAGAGGGGCGAACCGTACCTCTTCTATCTTACAGCGGGCAAGCACGAGCTGAAGCTCGAGGTGGTTCTGGGCGACCTGGCGGACATCGTGCGGCGGACCGAGGAGTCGCTTTACGAGATCAACAGGATGTACAGGAGCATTCTCGCGGTCACATCCGCTGCACCCGACCCCCTCAGAGACTACAGGCTGGAGAAGCGGGTTCCAAAGGTGATAGAGAACCTCAAGGTGCAGAGCGCAGTCATCGCCGGGCTGTCCAAGGAGCTTGTGGAATACACGGGTCAGAGAGGAGATCACATAGCCGTACTCGATCAACTCGCCTGGCAGCTCAACAACATGGCGGATAGACCCGATACGATTCCTCGCAGACTGAGCGAATACAGGGACAACATAGGTGCGCTTGGCACCTGGATACTGCAGACCTGCGAGCAGCCTCTGCAATTGGACTACATAATCGTTGCGTCGCCCGGAAGCAAGATGCCGCGCACAACCCCTTCGATCTGGGAGCTTGCCCTTCACGAGATAAAGGCGTACTTCGGATCCTATGTATTTGACTACGAGCAGGTCGGAAACGTCTACGACCCATCTGACCCTGAGTACTTCGAGCGCAAGCCCCTCACTGTCTGGATGTCATCAGGCCGCGATCAGGCGCAGCAGCTGAAGATGATGATCGAGGACACGTTTACGCCGTCCACTGGGATCCCGGTCAATCTGGAACTGGTGAACATGGGTGTGCTTCTGCCGGCCACACTCGCGGGGAGAGGGCCTGATGTCGCCCTGGGCGTGCCCACTTCCGACCCGATGAACCTTGCCCTGAGAGGCGCAGTGGTGGACCTTACGCGATTCACTGACTTCCACGACGTGAAGGAACGCTTCATGGAGAGCTCGTTCGTGCCCTTCACGTTCAGAGACAGCGTCTATGCCCTGCCTGAGCAGCAGCAGTTCCCCGTGCTGTTCTACAGGAAGGACATACTGCAGGAGCTGGGACTAGAGGTCCCCCAGACCTGGGACGATGTGATCAAGATCATTCCCGAACTGCAAAAGCGGTACATGGAGTTCGGCCTTCCGGTCTCCGACGAGAGGTTGAGGCGCAGCTTCAACGCGTATGACATCGGCATGGCGACTTCGGGCGCAGGCAGCCTGGCTGTTCACAGGGGCGTGCTCACGTTCCTCATATTCCTCTACCAGCGGGGCGGAGAGCTCTACCTGCCCGACGGAGTTGCATCTGCGCTGGACTCCGAGGAGTCGGTAGCCGCCTTCAGGCTCTGGACCAACCTATACGAGCTATACAAGCTTCCCCTGCAATATGACGCTGCCAACCGGTTCAGGATTGGCGAGATGCCGATTCTGATCGACAACTACGGGCTGTACAACTTCCTCTCCGTCTTTGCTCCTGAGATCAAGGGGCGGTGGGACTTCACGCTCGTGCCCGGGACAGTGCGTGCAGACGGCACGATCGACCGCACAGTCCCCGCCAGCTGCGAGCTCGGAGGCGCTGGCTGCATCATTCTCTCGCACGCAGAAGACAAGGAAGCAGCCTGGGAGTTTCTCAAGTGGTGGACGAGTACAGAGACTCAGGTTCGGTACGGGAGAGAGCTGGAGAGTCTCCTGGGGCCGGCTGCCAGGTATTCGACTGCAAACGTTGAGGCGCTGACGAGCCTTCCGTGGACTGTGGATGAGCTGCGGAAGCTAAACGAACAGTGGCAGTACGTCAAAGGCGTCCCCGAGGTGCCGGGAGGCTACATGACAGGCAGACACCTGGACAACGCTTTCCGAAAGGTCGTGTACCAGAAGAAAGAGGCGAGGAAGACACTGCTTGACTACGTCAGGGTCATAGACGAAGAACTCGAGCTGAAGCGGAAGGAGTTCGGGCTGGAGACCGACATAGAGAGCGTCCTGAAAGCCAGCGAAGAGGGCACCCTGAAAACCGGCAGATAGGCACCCGGAAGCCGGCGCCGGTTTGCCGGTTCGGCGAAAGGAACGGTGGAGGATACCGATGACACAAGCGCTCGGCAGACACGCAGAGCTGAGTCCGATCCCAAAGAGGGGGCGGCTCGCAGCCTTGTGGCGCCAGATCAAGATCAACAAGGCGAACTACCTTCTGCTTGCCCCGTTCGCCACCGTATTCTTCGTCTTCACGGTTCTGCCGGGGATCATGTCGATTTGCCTGATCTTCTCCCACTACAACATGCTCCAGCCGCCGGTCTGGGTGGGCTGGGCCAACTACATCAGGCTGTTCCTGGCCGACGACGTATTCCTGATCGCACTCAAGAACACGTTCGTGTTTGCCTCCATCACCGGACCTGTGAGCTATTTCGCGTGCCTGATCTTCGCGTGGATGATAAACGAACTCAAGCCGAAGCTGAGGGCGTTTCTTACGCTTCTCTTCTACGCTCCGTCCATATCGGGCAATCTGTTCCTGATCTGGACCATCATCTTCAGTGGCGACTCATACGGCCTGGCCAACGGGTTTCTGATGAGATTTGGGATAACCACAGAGCCGATCCAGTGGCTGCAGGATCCACGGTACATGATGGGCGTCATCATCCTCATCGTGCTGTGGCTGAGCCTCGGAACGAGCTTCCTGGTGTTCATAGCCGGTCTGCAGGGAATAGACAAATCCCTGTTTGAGGCCGGCGCGATCGACGGGGTCAAGAACAGGTGGCAGGAACTCTGGTTCATCACCTTGCCTTCCATGAGGCCGCAGCTGATGTTCGGCGCTGTAATCTCGATCACTCAGTCGTTCTCCGTCGCAGGGGTTACTATTGCCTTGGCCGGTTTCCCAAGCACAGATTACGCGGCCAGGACTGTGGTGACGCACCTCATAGACTACGGCAGCGTCAGGTTTGAGATGGGGTACGCAAGCGCTATAGCGACCGTCCTGTTCTTCGCTATGGTCCTTGCACAGAGGGTCGTGCAGTATCTTCTGAGGAAAATGGGTTAGTCGCTTCTGCGGCCTGTTTGACGGGAGATGGGTGGCATGGCATTCAGGTTGAGGGAGAGAAAGCTGAACCGCTCCGCTGGAGGCGATCTCTTCATTTTCTCCATACTTGCAGTCAGTGCTGCGTTCATGGCACTGCCTCTCGTGTACGCGGTCTGCAATGCGTTCAAACCCCTGAACGAGCTCTTTCTGTTCCCGCCTCAGTTCTTTGTGAGAAACCCCACCCTCGACAACTTCAAGGACCTCTTCGTGCTGATGGGGCAGTCGTGGGTGCCCTTCTCCCGGTACATATCGAACACCTTGCTCATCACAGGTCTCGGGACTGCAGGACACGTGATCATAGCCTCGATGGGCGCGTACTCGATCTCGAAGCATATCTTCCCTGGATCGAAGCTGTTCTCCGAAATCGTCCTGCTGTCTCTGATGTTCGCTTACCAGGTCACTGCAGTGCCGAACTACATCATCATGTCGAAGCTCGGGTGGATCAACACGCACTTCTCCATGATCGTGCCCGCGTGGGGTGCGAGCCTCGGGTTTTTCCTCATGAGCAAGTTCATGGTCCAGGTGCCGGACGAACTTCTAGAGGCGGCCAGGATAGACGGCGCGGGCGAGTTCAGGACGTGGTGGAGCGTGGTCATGCCAATGGTGCGTCCGGCCTGGCTCACTCTCATCATCCTGTCGTTCCAGGCGCTGTGGGGTGATTCAGGCGGCAGGTTCATCTACAAGGAGGCGCTCAAGACTCTGCCGTACGCACTGCAGCAGATTTCCTCGGCAGGACTGGCGAGAGCAGGCGTCGGAGCGGCTGCAGGACTCATTATGATCATCATACCGATAGCTGTCTTCGTCTACAACCAGAGCAACATCATTGAGACCATGACGACATCTGGAATCGACTAGCTCAGAGACGGAGGAGACTGGCTTGAGACCGAAGGTCGCCTGCATAACAGCAATTATCATAGCTTGTGCCTGGGTTGTGTGCGTCCCCGCTGGCGCTGTCCAGTACAGGAACTACAACTACGACTTCTGGGGCGAGGCGGTGCCCAGTCCGCAGGCATATATCCTCAAGCGAGTCATCACAGGCAATGACCTCGGCGTCGGAGCGCTCAAGGAGCCCATGGACATATTCGTCCGCGAGGGGCTAGGCATCTTTTTGCTGGACACAGGCAACAGCCGGATCATCTGCTTGGACGAAGACTGGAACGTAATCCGCGTGATCAACGACTTCGAGAGAGAGGGTGTGAAGGAGAAGCTCAACAGGCCTCTCGGGTTGTTCGTCACTGCAGAGGGCCACATATATGTCGCCTGCCAGGGCGATGAGAGAGTGGTGGTTTTGGATCAAGAGGGACGGTTTGTCCGGCAGATCGGCAGGCCTCAGACGGACATCGAAGGCCTGATACCAGACGGGTTCGTGTACCGCCCTGCCAAGGTGGTTGTGGACCAGGCTCGCAGGACATACGTTCTGGCCACAGACCAGTATGAGGGCCTGCTGGAGTTCGATGTCGACGGCAATTTCAAGGGCTTCATCGGAGCGCCGCAGGTCAGGCCGAGTCTTGCCGACTACATATGGCGCAAGATCGCGACGAAGAGACAGCGTGAGCGCATGGGGCTCTTTCTCCCGACTGAGTTCACTAGCATAGATCTGGACGAGATCGGGTTCATCTATGCGACGGTTCCGCCCGGCGATTCAGGGCGATACGACGCGATAAGGCGCCTCAATCCCAGCGGAGAGGATGTCCTAAGGAGACAGGGCTTCCATCCGCCGATCGGCGATGTCGCGTTCCCGCCGCAGTGGACGAGAGCCTCTGTCTGGGGGCCGTCGATCTTCGTGGACATAGCCGCCAGGGAAAACGATGTGTACTCCGCACTGGACGGGAAGAGAGGCCGTGTCTTCACATACGACGGCCAGGGGAATCTGCTCTTCGTGTTCGGCAACACCGGCGATTACAGGGACGCGTTCAGCAACCCGGTGGCAATCGACACCATAGGGCGGGAGATCGTGGTGCTCGACAGCGGTGCGAAATGCGTGAAGGTGTTTCGGCCGACTGAATACGCAAACGCGATTCTGTCGGCGATCGAGTGTTACGGCTCGGGGAAGTATGACGAGTCGACGAGACTGTGGGAACGCGTGCTGGAGATGGACGCCAATTGTGATCTGGCATATCAGGGAATCGGCCAGTCACTGCTGGTACAGGACAGATTCCGTGAAGCCATGGACTATTTCAAACTCGGCAATGACAGGGTCGGGTATTCGGAGGCGTATGGTCACTACCGCCGCGAAGTCGCGGCCGATTACTTCGGCTTCATAGTTCTCTTCGTCTTTGTGTGCTTGCTTGCAGTCTACCTGTGCGTGAGGTATGAGGTCTTCTCGAAGCTGGACCGGATGCTGATGGACGAGGAGGATCAGGACATTGGCTACCGTACAGGGCCACAGACTGACATACAGGTATAGGGAGCGTCAGAGGCTCACAGTCAAGCGGGTGCTAAGGAGTCTTTTGTACTCTCTGTTCCTGATATTCCACCCGAACGACGCGTTCTGGGACCTGAAGTATGAGAGACGCGGAAATGTGCCTGCAGCGTCCATCATACTCGGACTCGTGGTATTGGGGTACATCTTCACGAGGCAATCGCTGGGCTTCATCTTCAACCCGGTGGACCTGACGAAGCTCAACATCGTGACCGAGATGGCTAGCGTCTTAGTGCCGTTCTTCCTGTGGTGCATAGTGAACTGGTCCCTGACCACGCTCATGTCCGGCAAGGGCACACTCCGGGACATATACATAGCGTCGGCCTTTGCACTGACTCCGCTGATCATTGTGAACATACCTGTGACCATAGTGAGCAATGTCCTGATCCTTGAGGAGGGGCCTTTCATCGCAGTGCTGGCAGTGATGGCGACGCTCTGGTCCGGGCTGTTGCTGTTCATAGGGACGATGGTCACGCACGAGTACGATACGACAAAGACGGCCTTCACATGCGTGCTGATAGTCGCGGGAATGACGGCGGTGTTGTTCCTGGCCATCTTGTTCTTCTCTCTTCTGAATCAGGCGTATGTGTTCGCGAAAAGCGTGTACAGGGAGATCCTGTTCCGCTAGGATGTGCGGACTTCAGCTTGGAGGCATGTGTGAACTAATGAGTCGACTCGCCCGCGTCAGCAAGTGGTTATGTCTAGCTGCGGTGTTGTTGACGGCATCGTTCAGCGCAACTGCCGAGGACGTGCCCTCGAGATTCGAACTGGTTGCCGAGAACCAGGATCTCGCGCTGTACATAGACCCCGGCACAACAGAGGTCGTCGTCCAGCAGAAGCAGACCGGACTGATCTGGTCGACAAATCCTCTTGACCGCCAGACTGCGGAGAAAGTAGCGAGGGGAGCAGCCAAGAACGAGCTCGAGGCGCAGCTGATAGTGCACTACTACACTCCGGAGGACCTGCCGAAGACCATCGACAACTACACCGAGAGCGTTGTTCACGGGCAGTTCGAGATACTGCCGATCGAGAACGGCGTGAGAGTGGAATATGAGTTGGGCAAGAGATGGGACGACTACGCGTACATACCCGTCTTTATCAGCCAAACCAGACTTGACGAATTGCTGGATCGGGTTGAAGACGCGAATGACAGGAATCTGGTCAGAAGCCAGTACTACCTTATCTCGATCGAGCCATACGACGGCCCGGGTGTGTGGGCGGACGTCCACAGCTTCGATTATGTCAAGCTGCTTGGCAACACCCGGATCGTGTCCGACGATCTCCCGCTCAGCACCGCGGCAGACAAGAGGAAAATCGCCAACCTGGTGGTGAACCACGTTCACGAGAATAGGGCTGACTATGAACGGGCCGATCAGGTCCAGCCCGAAGACCTGGAGGCAGTAAGGAGGCAGCCGACCTACGTCCGCAAGAGCCCGCTGCGCTCGTGGGATGTGCCGAAGATAGTAGAGATTCTCAAGCGGATTGACTACCTGCCAGGCGAACGGGCGAATGACGATCTCGAGTACAGCATCGACCCGCCAAAGGCGAACCAGATCGTGTTCGGTGCAGCGATAGAGTACGTCCTAGATGGAGACTGCCTCGTCGTCCGGGTGCCGGCCAAGGACCTGAAGTACCCGAAGGATATTCTCGACGATCAGGGTGCCAAGGTCAGCTATAGGCTGCACTCTGTTGACATACTCCCTTACTTCGGCGCGGTGGGGCAGAACGAGAGCGGACACATATTCGTTCCGGACGGCTCCGGCGCCCTGATCTATCTCAACAACGGGAAGACCGATAGGCAGCCTTACAATCAGCCTGTGTACGGCTTGGACAATGCGCTCTCGATCAAAATGGAGCGAAGGGGCTATGACGAGCTAGTCCGGCTGCCCGTGTTCGGACTCGCGACCGAACGGCGCGGCCATCTTGGGCTTATTGAGGACGGAGACACCTTCGCCCGAATCAGAGCAGACATTGCCGGGAGGACCAACTCGTATAACTCGGTGTTTGCCCGGTTCAACGTACTGCCTACGGGGCGAGCCGTGGTGTACGCGAATGAGTACGGAACCGCCGACTACCTCAATGTGTATCAGGCTCGCAGCTACGAAGGAGATATCACGATAAGGTATTTCCTGCTCAGCGGTACGGATGCGGACTACGCGGGGATGGCAAGGCGGTATCAGACGCATCTCGTCGACCGGTACGGCCTCAGCAGGCTCGAGTACAGCCGCGGACTGCCGCTCTATCTCGAAGTGATAGGCGCAATATACCGCGAGCGGCCCGTCTTTGGGATCCCGAGGAAGGTCATTGAGCCTCTGAGCACGTTCCAAGAGACTCGCCTGATGGCGGATGAGCTCGTTGAGGCGGGAGTTGCTGACCTGCGTCTCCGGCTCTCCGGGTGGCTCGCCGGAGGGCTTGAGCATGACTATCCAGTCGGCGTCAAGGTTGAGAAGAAGCTTGGAACAGCCGGCGATCTGTCAGCGCTGAACGCGCATCTCGAGAAGCTCGGTGCAAGCCTGTTCGCAGACGTCGGGTTTCTCAACGTGCCGGAGCGCGCGCGGGGATTCAGCGTGCGGCGGAACGCATCCAGGTTCTTGACCCGGGAAATCGCTCAGGTGTACCGCATCGATGTGGCCACCAACTACTATGAGCCTCAAGGCGACCTGTATAGCTACGTCCTGTCGCCGGCCGTCTTGCCCGGGCTTGTGGACAGGTTCTCGCAGGACCTGAGGCACCTGGACCTCAGGGGCGTGTCCCTCAGGTACATGGGGGAGCAGCTCAACTCAGACTTCCGGCCCGACCCGGAGGACCTCATAGATCGGCAGCAGGCAAAGGCGATCGTGCTTGATACTGTTGCGAAGATGGACGACGAGTGGGATCTCATGGTCACTGGAGGATTCGCGTATCTGCTGCCTCACACCCGCCATATCTTGAATGTCCCTCTGGAATCGAGCGGGTTTTCGATCCTCGACGAGGATGTGCCGTTCTACCAGATGGTGCTGCGCGGCTATGCCGATTACACGGGTGAACCCATGAATCTCGCGCAGGACTACGAGGCCAGCCTTCTTCGGACCATAGAGACAGGAGCGTCTCTCTACTACTGCGGTTTCTACGCAGACTCATCCGTTGTCAAGCACACGGATTTCGACCACTACTACGCTTCGGGGTTCAGAGACTTTGCCGATCAGGCTGTATCGCTGTACAAAGAGATCAACGGTTTGCTGGGCAGCACCGCAGGCGAGCGGATCATCGACCACTCGATACTGGCTTCGGGCGTGCACATGACCACATTCGAGTCCGGTGTCAGGGTCGTCGTAAACTACACTGAGGAACCGTTCGATCTCGGGGATGTCCGAATCGAGAGAAGAAGCTACCGGATACTCGAGGAGCATGATCGCCATGAGGATTAGCAAGATCAGGATGAAAAAGGGTCACAGGGAAGCGGTGAACGGCATCATATTCACGCTGCCGTTCACTCTGGGATTCACCTTCCTGTTTCTCAGACCGTTTGTCCAGGCGATCATCTTCAGCTTCCACAACCTGCAGATAGGTTCGCATGGGTACAGCCTGGACTTCGCAGGGTTCGGCAACTACGTCAACGCTCTGTTCGTTCAGCCTGAGTTCGTTCGGACATGGGTGGAGACTACCGCGCAGATGTTGCTGAACGTTCCGTTGATCCTTGCGTTCTCTTTCTTCTCAGCGGTCATGCTCAATCAGCCGTTCAGGGGCAGGACAGCCGCGCGAGTCCTGTACTTCCTTCCGGTCATCCTGGCATCAGGCATCGTGCTTCAGCTCGAACAGGACAATTACTTCATAGAATCGCTGCGGAGCATGGAAGAAACCGAGCAGGGATTCATCAGCCTGCAGACACTTGGCGTCTTCCTGATGAGGCTCAGACTGCCTGCAGGATTGCTCGAGTTCATCATGGCTGCGGTCCAGAGGGCGCCGGTCATAATACGCAGCTCCGGAGTGCAGATCCTCGTATTCCTCGCCGGCCTTCAGTCCATTCCGCCGTCGCTGTATGAAGCGGCCGACGTCGAAGGCGGGACCGCATGGGAGAACTTCTGGATGATCACGCTGCCGATGCTCAGCCCGCTTATCTTGACCAACATCGTGTACACGATTGTCGATTCGCTGGTCGACCCTCAGAACGAGCTCGTTCAGTTGATACGCAAGTCGGCCTTCGGGTCCGCAGGCTACGGGGTGAGCACGGCAATGTCAGTGCTGTACTTCATTGGCACGTTCGCGATTCTGTTGATCGCGATCGCGATCGTGTCGAAGTGGGTGTTCTACCATGAGTGAGACAAGTGCACGAGCGGCCTTTTCGAGGGTGCGCAGGCTCCTGACGGCTCGCAACCTCATTGCCGCGGGCTTCGCTCTCGGCCGCCTCGGGGTGCTGATCGGAGTCGCCTATACCATACTGTTCCCGCTGCTGGCAAAGGTGTCTTCATCGTTCATGGCCGAGGTTGACATCTTCGACAAGACCGTGAATTGGATACCCAAGCACTTCACGCTGAACAACTACAGAAACGCTATCAAGTACATGAACTACTCACAGGCGTTCCTCAACTCACTCGGTCTCACGCTGGGCTTGAGTCTTCTCCAGCTGGCCTCGTGCTCGGTCGTGGGGTACGGTCTAGCCCGCTTCTTTTTCAGGGGCAGAGAGATCCTGTTTGGAGCGGTGATCTTCACGCTGGTTGTGCCGCCGCAGATGATCATGATTCCGCTGTACCTGAACTTTCGCTACTTCGACTTCTTCGGCCTGGCCAAGAGCCTCGAGCTGAACCTGCTCGGAACCTATTGGCCTCTTGTGCTCATGGGCACGACGGCGATGGGAGTGAAGAACGGGCTGTTCGTGTACATCATGCGCCAGTACTTCAGGGGTATGCCAAGGGACCTCGAAGAGGCCGCGTACATCGACGGCGCAGGAGCGTTCCGCGCTTTCTTCTCCGTCATGCTGCCGGGCGCGATGCCTGCGCTTATAGTCGTGTTCCTATTCGCATTCGTCTGGCAGTGGAACGATTATTTCTTCGTCAACATCTTCGCGGGCAGCCGCGAGCTGCTGCCGAACGCCCTCGCAGAACTGGCCGGCAGATACTCCAGAGACCTCTCAATTGCCGGTTCCGAATACGTGCCAAGAGCACATCGCTCGCTGCTGAACAACGCCGGGAGCCTTCTCCTCATCGCTCCTCTCGTGATTCTGTACATTGCACTTCAAAGGTACTTCATTGAGAGTGTCGAGAGGACCGGACTGGTGGGCTGAGAGGGCCCGAATATTAGGGAGGTGGTTCTGCAGATCGCAATACCGGATTGCTCAAGTCCCTCAAGCATAGGACTAACGAAAACCCAGGAGAGTAGGAGACGAAGAAGGAGGTAAGTGACGATGAAAGCAAAGCTGTCCCTAGTGGTCGCACTGGCGATCATCATCGCCTGCGCAGGCGTAAGTATGGCGGCGTTTGACTATGACAGCCTTGACTTCGGAGGCAGGACGATTACGTTCCTGTATTGGGATCCCGCCAATGTCCTGGATACCGATGTGCTCGCCGAGGCTCAACAGCGCTTCAACTTCAAGTTCGAGTACAAGATCGCCGGCTGGGAAGAGTACGTGGAGATGGCAATGGCCAGACTGCTGGCCGGAGACTCCCAATACGATGTGTGGATGATGACCCAGCCTCACTTCGTGCAGCTCGTCGGCAACAATGCCGTCATGCCCCTCGATGATATACTGCCTGCTGACTTCTTCGACGATGCCGATCCCACCGTCGTGCACCGGGTCAACAGCCTGAAGGTCAAAGGCAAGACATATGCCTTCTACACCTGGCAGAACGTGCTGAACGACATGGTGTTCTGGCTGTTCAACAAGGACATATTCGAGAGAGAGGGACTTCCCGATCCCTATGAGCTGTACGACAAGGGCGAGTGGACATGGGATACGGTAGAGCAGATCGCGCTTCAGGCTACAAAGGACACTGACAACGACGGCGAGATCGACCTGTACGGCATTGGAGAGATGAGGACGCTCTTCACTCTCATGCCGAACTTCGCAAAGACCGTTGAGCTGGTAGGCGACAAGTACGTCTTCGCGTTCAACAAGCCGGAAGCCCTCGCTGCCATCAACCTGGTGTACCGCTGGAGAACCCTGCTCAAGATCTCGCAAGGGACCTGGGACGCCAGCGAGTTCGCTGCAGGAAACAGAGCGATGGCTGGAGTGATCGGCTGGCAATTCTGGAGCCTGATGGGCACAGATCTTAACTACGGAGTCGTTCCTCTGCCCAAGGGACCCAATGCGACCAAGTACGTGTTCCCAATCGACAAGGTGGGCATGTTCTATCTGCCTGCCAACGCAAAGGAGCCTGAGAAGCTGGTGGCATTGGTCAAGTACCTGTCGCCGAGTGCAGATAGACTGCAGACAGGCATGTTTGACGAGTGGATACCGATGTGGGTTAGGGACGAAAAGTCCGCCCAGATCATGATCGAAGGAATCGAGTCCTGGGAGGGCGAATTCGACCTGATGGAGGGCTCGCTCAGCGTCCCGCTCGATCCGGTGTTCAACGGCGAGAAGAGCGCGGCAGCCCACATCGACGAGATCTATCCTCAGATCCAGGCCCAGATCGACGAGCTGTTCAAGCAGTAGCCTTCCGCAAAGCCGAATCTGCGGCACAGGCCGCGTGCTGAGCAGAGGCCGCATGTGGACTACGGAGCAGGGCGCCGGTCACACGGCGCCCTGCCTTCAGCAATGAAGAAGATCGCGGAGGTGAATGCTCGTGAAGATCGCCGACGTTCGGGCGGTGGCCAATGCAATCGTCCCGCTGGTGTGCTTCATAGCGTTTTTCGTCATGTCTCATCCTGTCTCTGCGGAAGTGCAGTTCTTGATCGACGCATCTGCCACAGGACACAGGATAAGCCCGTACATCTACGGCTGCAACTTCCATGTTCTCGGCCCTGATGAGAACCCGGCGTCGCAGCGATTCGGCGGCAACCGCTTGAGCGGCTACAACTGGGAAACCAATGCGTCGAACGCAGGCTCGGACTGGCACCACATGAGCGACGGCTATCTGTCGAACAGCTTGGAGCCTGCCTGGGCACTGAGAGAGTTCCATGAGACGTCCCTCAACATGGGCGTATCCCACACACTTCTCACGCTCCAGGCTGCAGGCTATGTGGCCGCAGACCGCAAGGGCACGGTGAAGGAATCGGAAGTGGCTCCGTCATCGCGGTGGAGAGAGGTCAAGTTCAGAAAGGGAGAGCCGTTCAGTCTGGAGCCGGATATCAGAGACGGCTATGTCTATATGGATGAACTCGTCAATTTCCTGGTCACAAAATACGGTGATGCGTCCACTGCCACAGGCGTCAAGGCCTATTCCGTAGACAACGAACCGGCTCTCTGGCCGCACACGCACCCCAGGATCCACCCGGAGAAGACTACGTGCGCAGAGATCATCCAGAAGACGGTGGAACTCGCGTCTGCCGTCAAGGACATCGATCCGCATGCAGAGATCTTTGGGCCGGCCCTGTACGGATACGGTGCGTTCGACTCGTTCCAGGACGCGCCGGATTGGGCCCAGCTGAAGCTGGAAAGCGGCTACGACTGGTTCATCGACTACTACCTCGACGAAATGCGAAAGGCGTCCGAAGCCGCTGGAAGACGGTTGCTGGATGTCCTCGATCTGCACTGGTATCCAGAAGCGCGAGGCTTCAGTCGCATTGTGTTTGACAAAGGCGCGACCACCTCGAGGGATATCAACGCCAGACTGCAGGCTCCGCGCTCGCTCTGGGACCTCACATACATCGAAGACAGCTGGATCAGCCAGTGGGCGTCGCCCTCGAGGGAGATCCCGGGATACGGACGCACGAGGACGCGTGCCATAGCCCTGCTGCCGAGAGTGCTCGCGTCGATCAACAAGTACTTCCCTGGCACCAAGCTGGCGATCACCGAGTTCACGTACGGAGCTGACGATCATTTCTCAGGTGGCATTGCCATGGCCGATGTTCTGGGCATCTTCGGCAAGTATGGCCTCTACGCTTCTTACTACTGGCCGTTGACCGACAAGGTCGATTACGTTGCAGCCGCCTACCGCATCTACCGCAACTACGACGGGAACAAGTCAACGTTTGGCGACGTGAGTCTGAATGCCACTACCTCGGACGTTGCCAAGACGTCTGTGTACGCGGCGCTGAGCGAGTCTGATCCGGGACGCGTCCACGTCATCGCCATCAACAAGAACGAAGAACCGATGACCGCATCGCGCTTCACGCTGGCGTCTGACCGGGCGATCGCCGGCGTGGAAGTATGGGCATTCGACAGCGAATCACCGGTGATCAAGGCGCTGCCCTCACCGGATCAAGTCGATGATGATGGCTTTGAATACACGCTGCCGCCTTACTCCGTGTGTCACTTCGTGATACACTTGAAGTAGGATCTATCGAGGGAGCGACCGTAAATGGTCATGATCTTCGACAAGAGCGT